>Ga0209340_1001565_pt1 | contig 15799 bp, 14 predicted proteins | sample EPASupsiteSAE323_FD_187266 | JGI IMG/M metagenome (GOLD analysis project Ga0209340, IMG submission 187266) | Bioremediated contaminated groundwater from EPA Superfund site, New Mexico - Sample SAE3-23 (SPAdes) (version 2) | ecosystem: Environmental > Aquatic > Deep subsurface > Groundwater >... | reverse complement strand
AAAAATGGGCTCAAGCCAAAGCCATTAGACGTAGAGAAAGATGTGATGTCGATTCTCTGTTCTCAATTGTTCGATTGTAACTAAATTAAATGGGGTTAGCTATAAATAATTTAATTGCTCAAATAAACGAATATCTACAATCTCCTGTTCAAGAAATATTACCAACGCAAGAACAAAAGACATGTTTCGATCCGAAAGAACACTTTGAAACAATACAGGAAGTTCTCGACGTAATCAGTACAGCAAAAAGACTTTTGACCAATCGTCGCACACTTTATCATGATTTTTACAAACGTTATAAATATGCGCAATTAAGAATGGAAATGATCAAACAAAATTATTCTTATAGAATATATCGCCCACTGATAAACGATGAATTGTTAAGACCTGTGTTTTTAGGAGTTGACTCAGATGTGCTGACTTGCTACAAACTTGCACAGGACTGGCGAGAAATGCTTCTTCGTGAAACGAAAACAGATACAACACACACTCATCCGAGAAGATTATTTTAACAAAAAACTATTTATTCTTTCTGAAAACATCCATACAATCGACATGTTTTTTCATACAATTAGGTCTTTATGTGGCTTCTGCTTTTATTCAATGTGATTACCGGATCAAGTGACTTCTCAGGTTTACCAACAACAGCATGTTTTCGAGAAAATACAAGACTAGCTACAGCGTGTTTTCAAGAATCTACAGCAAGGACACCCGAGGAAATTTACCGGCAGTGGAAAAAACTTTTAAACAATTATTCTCCTGTAAGTTTTGAAATTGAATCTTCCAACGGATACAAAGAATCAACTGCATGGGAATTGCTTTACGTTTTGCGTTGTTTAGGAGCTAACACAACGGAAAAATTTTTAGAAGAATTTAACAGGTTTTATAAGGACATCCCACAACAAAAAAAAGTTAGCGCATCTTCATTGATGATGCTCTGTATCATGGAAGACAATCCTATTGAAGCATTAAAAATTTTGACTAAAGCTCTCGAAAACTGCGAAGAAAATCCAGATTGCATAATCAGATTTGCAAATCTTGATGAAAAACTCGAACAACTACAGCCCGACGGAAACATGATGAAATACTTAAAAACTGAAGAAGACAGGGAAGCATTCTTGCTGGAACGGCTTAAAGCCTGTATTACCGCTAACTCAGCACAATCTGGTCCAACCGAATAATTCCCAGTCCATTCTGATAAGGAAATAGTTGCTGTACGCTTCCTGTCACCTGCTGCTCTGAAATAATCTCACCCGTCACTAACGACAGACTATAGATTCTGTTGCTAGAAATAATAATCAGATGATTATCTTGAACAAACGGCGCTGACACGATTGATTCCGGTAACGGCTTGGTTTGATAAAGCGCATTTCCTGTTTTGCGATCAACGGCAATAATAGTTTTACCACTGGCTACAAAAATATAGTCTCCATAAATACAAGGCTGCAGAATTGTCTGGATATTTGGTCTATACCAAACCATAGATCGATCTTTTAGATTGAGACATATCAAGCCCGTATCTTTTTTCGCTAGATAAAGTTCATCACCTTTGACAATAGGTGTAAATGAAACATTCAATGCTAATTCAGAAATACTGGTGCTTGGATAAACCCAGTAAGGCTCTCTTGTATCCATATCCAAAACGACGATGTCTCCAACAGCCGTTACAAAAATGATATCGTTATTCCATGTTGCCAATCCGGCATACCGATCATTTTGGAAGATATAGGTACTATGTTTACTGTGTGTATATCGCCACAATTCTTTTGCAGATGACAAATCAAAGCAAATTAAATCATCGGCTTGCGTTTGTACAAACAATTTACCCTTCACAATCAAAGGACGTTTTGTAATTAATTCTTGAATAGGCTGTTCAAAAACTGTTTTTTTCTTAGCCAAGTCGTAAACAGAAACAATTCCGCCAGTAACAACAGCAACGCAATTATTTTGTACTGATAAAATTGTCGGCTTGGTTGTAACAAAAGGTAACGTCCCCAAAGCTTTTTTTTGTTTCAAATCATAACGTTGAACCTTGCCATGATTAGTGTAGTACAAAATACCATCTTGAATAACGACATTGGACAAACCATCACGTACCCATGTTTTGCTTTTTTTATTATTCACATCAAGAGCTCCTGCATAATTGCAATCAATCCCGATATTGTTTTGATACTGAGCATTTCTTGTCAAAGGAAATTTCTGCAGTTTTACTTCTTTGTTTGTAATTTTAAGTGTATCGCCACTATCTGTATAAACAACAGTGCGATCACCTTTGTTTGGCAAAACAATAAGCTTTTTCGCGCTGCATCCGACAGACATTGTGAGACAAAGAGTGGTTATAAGCAATCGATAATTCACGACGTATATTTGCTGATACAATGCTATTAATATAGCATACGCTATCTAAACGCACATGAAAAATCCATTCGTTATTTTTGGGATTCCCCCTGTGTTTGATATCGACTTGACAGAACTTGCTAGGTATTATCGCACTCTTGCCTCCAGCCATCATCCGGATAGAGGAGGGGACGCTATAACAATGGAAGATATTAACGTTGCCTATAATACCTTAAAAAATCCAATTAAGAGGGCACGCGCACTTATTGAACTTCATGGCATCACAATTGCGGATGATGAAATTTTAACAGATCCCACAATTTTAGAAGAAATTTTTGAATTGCGTATGCAAGATGACAAAAAAGTCGCACAACAAAAACAACAGGAAGCTTTACAGAATTTTAAAAATGCTATCACTTCAAATCAGACCACAACAATTCAACACGCCTATTGGCGCTTGTTATACTTGCATACACTTTAAAAACCGCACTTTCGTCCTTGAGTGGATATTGATAAAAATTCATTTTATTTTTGAGTGCAAAATAGATAAAATCAATTATTGAAAATTGAGGCCATCGTTAGCTTGGAAATACTGAAAAAACAAAAAAAGCTGTTGCTGGCTATCATTATTACTGCACTTTTTTCTGGAGGTTTTGTTTACGTCTTGATTGCACCCAATTTTCGTCCCAGCTCCAACCTTGTAAAAGCTGCACCTATCATTCACACGCCTGGAACGACCGTACAATCCAATGAAATATGGATGCAACAAATGAGCCAAGAGGCAAAACTGCAGAATCAAAAAATCGAACTTTTGGAAAAAATTGTTACGAAACAGACCTTAACCGAAAAACCTGACAACAATGAGCTAGAACAAATAAAGCAAGATTTGGAAGCGCTGAAACAAAAAATCAACCAATCATCAGACGTAGGGGAAGAGAACGAAGACTCTCATACCAAGCACATTCCCATGATCAAACACTCATTATCTTTACGCCAAGCACGCTATCGTGTGGGTCAACATATTCCATCGGGAGCCTACGTGAAAGCTATTTTGCTTAGCGCCGTAGACGCTAGTGTTGGTGTGAATGTATCGGGCGATCCTCAACCTGTTTTGTTGCGCTTACTTGATGATGGATGCCTACCAAACAATGCCAATACCCGCATGAAGCGTTGTCATATTATGGGAGCGGCGCGAGGAGATTTGTCTAGCGAGCGCGTTTTTATTCGTCTGGAAAAAATGAGCTGCGTTGATACAGAAACAAACACGATTATAGAAACAGACGTATCGGGGTATATAACGGGGGAAGATGGAAGAAACGGACTTCAGGACGCTGTCGTTGATCGATCTGGTCGTATGATCAGCAGTGCAGTTTTGGTCGGCATGCTCAGTGGCGTCACCTCATTCTTACAAACATGGGCCACTATGCGAGGTAACGATATGATGATAAGCAAAAGCTCTGATCATGGCATTCAAAACAATGTCATGCCTTCTGACTTTATTCGCGGCAACGGCAACGCTGGTGTATCGAATGCATTTGATAAACTGGCTGACTACTACATCAAAAGAGCCGAACAACTACAACCAGTCGTCATCATAAATGCCGGTAGAGTTGTAAACATCGTATTTTCTAAGGGTGCACAATATGGAACAGAATACCAGCATGAAAAAACACAAGAATAATTTATTCAACAGTAACAATCCATTAAGAATTTTACATGTACCTTAAAGAAAAAGACTCTTTACAAGTATGGTTGCCAAAATTCACACTGTCGCTTTTAAGGGTATTGATGTTAACCCTGTTATTGTTGAAGTCCACTGCCTTCCGGGTCTTCCTAAGCACAATATCGTGGGATTGCCTGACAAAGCCGTTAACGAATCAAAAGAACGCATACGCGCCTGTTTTCATGCATTAGGCATTGAATTACCTCCCAAACAAATTACAGTTAATCTAGCGCCCGCGGATTTACAAAAAGAGGGTTCTCATTATGATTTGCCAATCGCTTTGGGATTTATGGCCGAATGCGGCCTTATTCCCAGGGATATCATCGAAGACTACGTCGTCATGGGTGAACTGCGTCTGGATGGAAGTATTTCTTCTGTTTCTGGCGTACTGCCAACAGCGCTTTACGCATACAGCATGGGCAAAGGAATAATCTGCCCTAAAGATAATGCCAATGAAGCCGGATGGGTTCCTGATTTGCAGATCTTAGCGCCTTCAAACATCTTACAAATCATCCAACACTTCAAAGGAAAATCTACTTTACCCGCCGTTCTTCCCCAAACATTTGGTGCTGATGTTTTTGAACAAACCGATTACGATCTTAAAGATGTTAAGGGACAAGGCGCCGCCAAACGTGCTTTAGAGATTGCTGCAGCAGGGGGACATCATATGTTGATGGTAGGACCTCCAGGATCTGGCAAATCCATGATGGCAAAGCGCATGACATCAATTTTACCACCCATCACGCCTGAGGAAGCTCTATACACAACTATGATTTATAGTATCGCTGGCATGCTGGATGAAACGGGATTGATTAAAAAACGACCATTTCGAGAGCCTCATCACTCCGCTTCCGTAGCGGCACTAGTAGGAGGAGGACGCAAAGTCAAACCAGGTGAAATTTCGCTAGCACATAATGGTGTTTTGTTTTTAGACGAACTGCCAGAATTTGCACGTGTCGTCATTGATTCTCTTCGTCAACCAATAGAATCAGGAGAAATCACTGTTTCGCGCGCTGAAAATCACGTGACATATCCAACACAATTTCAATTAATTGCCGCTATGAACCCTTGCCGTTGTGGATATTTCGGCAATCCAGAAAAGGAATGTTATAAAGCACCTAATTGTTGTTTTGATTATCAAAGTAAGATTTCGGGCCCTATACTGGTACTGGATCGTTTCGACTTGATTGTTCATGTTGATAGCGTTGCTCTGTCTGATTTGCAGAAAGAAGAAACAGAAGGTAGTGCCGAGATCAGAGAGCGCGTTATCAATGCACGACAAAAACAAACAGTACGTTTTCCCGATGAGTTTGCAAAAGCAAAAATTAATGCCCACTTGGATGGTGAAAATTTGCGCACACAAATTGGCTTAGCTGCGGGAGTAGAAGATTTTTTGCAAGAAGCCGCAACTCAATTGGATATTTCAGCTCGTCGCTATAATCGTATTTTACGTGTCGCTAGAACGATCGCTGATTTGAACAATCACAGGCAAATCGAAGAAGGAGACGTGCTAGAAGCCTTGTCTTATCGAAATTAAGAGCATCCGCTGGTTGCACCACAGGTGTTACATTTCAAACATGTTCCATTACGAACCATCGTAAAGTTTCCACAATCAGCACAGCTGTCTCCAGCATAGCCTAAGCTTTTAGATAAAACAGATGCCGATGTTGACCCGCTAGCAGCAATACGGAACCCACCCGATGCACGAACAGAATTAATCGATAATACCTGTTCATCCACGCGTGTAATAGAATCAGGATTCAGTTCACTAATTTTGACATGTGCCAAATCATAACGGCCAAGATAACTAATTGCCAATTCTCTAAAGATGTAATCCAAAATTGATGTCGCCATTTTGACATGATCATTACCGGCAACCATACCACACGGTTCAAATCTGGTGAATACGAATACATCAACGAACTCTTCCAAAGGAACACCATACTGCAAAGCAATCGAAATTGCCATTGCGAAATTGTGCATCAGAGAACGGAACGCTGAGCCTTCCTTGTGCATATCAATAAAAATTTCACCCAACTGCCCATCAACATATTCACCTGTACGCAGATATATGTTGTGTCCACTAATTTTTGCTTTTTGGGTATATCCAACACGTCTGTTCGGCAAACGTTTTCTTTGGATGACACGTGCCATCGTTTCAGCCACAACCTCAATTTTTTCTTGTTGGTCTAAAGCATCAACGTCAATATCGTCATCTAATTGAGAACTCAGCGCTTGTGATAGCTTAGATCCATCACGGTACAAAGCATTGGCTTTCAACCCCAACTTCCAAGATAACATATAACTTTCCAAGCATTCTTTGATTGTCGCGTTATTTGGCATATTAATTGTCTTTGAAATAGCCCCTGAAATATAAGGCTGAACCGCCGCCATCATACGAATATGACTTTCAGAAGACAAAAAGCGCTTTCCAATTTTTCCGCAAGGATTAGCACAGTCAAATACAGGTAAATGTTCTTGCTTCATATGGGGAGCCCCTTCCAAAGTCATGGCTCCGCAACAATGGGTATTCGCCGTTTCAATTTCTTCTTTCGAGAAACCAAGACGCGTCAACACTTCATCTTCTGGTTTTCCTTCAAGCTTCTGACAGAACTCGTCTCCTAACGTTGATGCATTAACAACAAATTTGATATCGAAAGCCGCCTTTAATTTTGATTCGATTTTGGCCAACATTTCATCTGTAATGCCTTTTTCTTTCAGTGTCTTATGGTTAATGTGCGGCGCATCTTTCAATGTACCCAAACCTACAGCGTAATTGATAATGGCTGTAATTTGTTTTTCAGCATACCCCAGTTTTCTTAACGCCAAAGGCACCATTTGGTTAATAATTTTAAAATATCCACCACCCGCTAATTTTTTAAACTTCACAAGGGCAAAGTCGGGCTCAACACCTGTTGTATCACAATCCATCACTAAACCGATTGTTCCTGTCGGTGCGATCACTGTGGCTTGAGCATTACGGAATCCGTACTGAGTACCTAACTCAACAACTTCACCCCAAATCTGATGGGCTTTTTCTGCCAACTCTGGCATTCCCAAAGCATCTAGATCAATAGGGACGGGTAGGGTGGAAAGCTCTTCATACCCCGTTTTTCCCCCACAAGAAGCACGCTTGTGGTTACGCATTACCCGCAGCATATGATCTTTGTTATTTGGAAATTCCTTAAACGCTCCCAATTCTTTAGCCATCAAAGCCGATGTGTAATAGGTCACTCCGGTTAATATGGATGCAAGCACACCACCTAAATTTCTTCCTTTCGGACTGTCATAGGGAATACCCATCGCCATCAGCAAACCACCTAAATTGGCATATCCAAGGCCGAGGGTTCTGAAATTATAAGATAGCAGGGCGATTCTTTTTGACGGAAACTGTGCCATGGCTACCGAAATCTCAAGAATCATGGTCCATAAGCTTAAGGCATGGATATAAGAGTTAATCTGGATTTTTCCATCTTGATAAAACCGCATCAAATTCAAAGAAGCCAAATTACATGCCGTATCATCTAAAAACATGTATTCAGAGCAAGGGTTGCTGGCATTAATGCGTCCAGAATTGGGGCATGTATGCCAATCGTTGATGCTGGTATCAAATTGGATGCCAGGATCAGCACAAGACCATGCGGCAAAACCAATTTTATCCCAAAGAATCCTTGCTTTGACAGTTTTATAAACCGTCCCATCTGTACGATTGATTAAATTCCAATCCTCGTCATTTTCAACAGCTTTCAAATACGCATCCGTTACACGCACCGTATTGTTTGAGTTTTGACCAGAAACCGTCAAATAAGCCTCAGAATCCCAATCCTGATCATAGGTGTCAAAGTTAACTTGATCGAACCCTAATTTAGCTATTTGAATGGTGCGTTGAATATAATTTTCAGGAATCAGCATTCGCCTTGCTTGCCTTACCGCCACCTTAACAGCAACAGCATCTTCTGCACGACAAGCATCTAATAATTCTTGTAAATAGAGCTTACTGATTTTAGACCCTGTAATGAGAGCAACAACTTTTTGTTCTTCTTTTACTTTCCAATTGATAAAATCTTCAATATCGGGATGGTCAATGTTAACAATGACCATTTTTGCAGCGCGACGCGTTGTTCCCCCGGACTTGATAGCACCCGCAGCTCTATCTCCAATACGCAAGAAACTTAACAAACCGGAGGATCGGCCGCCCCCAGAGAGAACTTCTCCACCACCGCGCAGATTTGAAAAATTTGTTCCCGTTCCCGAACCATACTTAAATAGACGTGCTTCACGCATCCATAAATCCATAATTCCGTTTTCATTTACCAAATCGTCATCAATGCTTTGAATAAAGCAGGCGTGTGGCTGAGGTCTTTCATAAGACGATGTCGCCGCACGAACCTCTTCCGTCTTGGCGTCAACGTAATAATGTCCCTGAGGTTCACCATTAAGTCCATAAGCCCAGTACAACCCTGTATTAAACCATTGCGGCGAATTAGGGGCTGCCATTTGTCCCGCCAACATAAACCGTACTTCATCGTAGAAAGCACGCGCGTCTTCTTCTGAATCAAAATAACCTTCTTTAAAGCCCCAATAAGTCCAACAGCCAGCCAAACGATCAAACACTTGTTTTGCGCTGATTTCTCCACCAAATTTCGTACCTTCCTTAGGAACTCGGCGCTGTAACCATTCCGGCACACCTTCTTCATGAATAGCGACTGTTTCTAAAGGAACACCTTTTTTGCGGAAATATTTCTGAGCTAGAACATCGCACGCAATTTGTGACCATTGTTCAGGCACTTCGATGTTTTCTTGATGGAAAACAACGGTACCATCTGGATTTCTAATTTCAGATTGTGTTTTTTTGAACCCTAGCTTTTCATAGGCGTCTCCTGATGTATATTGGCGAGAAACTTGCATACTTGATCATCAGAATAAAAGAGTCTTTGTCTATTTTTAAAGCCAGAAAATCTGTAATACAAGTCTTGACATCTTCACATTTGCCACCTGATTGTGTTTGATAATTAATATTATGTAAAATTTATTTCCCACACATGCGGATTCTTATACAAAGCACCTAGAATTCATTGGAGCCGGGATCAAGATCAACTTCAAAATTCCAAAAAGTCTTTATTTTATTGATTCGCAGAAGGTTTGGATCCCGGATGGCAAGAAATCTAATCGCTACGCGAAAGATTTTCTAACCTCCGGGAAACAATGTATAAATAAAGACTGGTTTGAATATTTAAATAAAATATGTTTGTAATTTTAAATAAAATTTTGGTATAATAATATTGTACACGGAAGATGTGTATATAAATAACAATTAAAAAGGAGGTTTTATTATGTTAACAACACTAGGAATGATTCTATTAGCTTTGACAGGTTTGTCAGCTGCTTTCATATTCTTCGTTTTCCTATTCGGAGACGCAGGTACATTAGTAAACATCAAAGCAACAGTAGGAACCACAACCACAGCAGCAACAGGTTCACCATTTAGTCTACCATACACAATTCTTGCTGCAGATACCGGAGCAACAGGCGCCCTTATAACGGGAAATAAAATTGACGTTACACTAACAACACTAGGTAATGTATTCATCTACGGCGGAATGGCTGTTGCCACAATCTTCGCTTTGATGCTACCTTTCGCTCCATGGTCCATTCTAGACAGAGAAAAAGTATGCTGCGCATGCAAACAACCAGAAGTTGCACCATCTTGCGGTTGCGCTGCCTAAGCAAAACCAGGTGAGGGAAAAGTTCTAGTCTTCTAGTTCTTTCTTAATCGCTTTGTGTACTGCTTTTTCAACGAACTCGGGATGTTGGTCTAACCATTCGAAAACAATGTCCCGAAAAAATTGTGCGAAAACAGCATCCTTATCGGATGCCTTTTTCGCCTCTTGTAGTTTGGCGAAGGGAGAAGGGCGTGATTTGGTGGCCGTCTCCACTATACGTGGTGCTTGCACTTCATCATCATCTTCCACCAAATCTTCCGTCAGCTTGATCACCTTTGCGGTGTTATCGTTGTGCGGCCGATCGTTGGTGGTAGACACATACTGTCGAATAGACGCCAAAATTTCTTCCATAGACATATCGTCTTGATTCTTCAAAGACATATTTACTCTACGAACTAATTATTTACTACAGTTATTGTGGGCGTAATTGAGTGGCAATACAAGATTTATTTACCGATTTTCAGTGAAGGGTAAGAGTAGGCAATCACCAACACCCTTACAAGCATCTATTGATCAGAATCTATACTCAACCGTGCTTTACGACCTTCCATTCGTTCCTGCAACAACCGATTAATCGCTGAAAAATTAACAATTTGACCGGATTTTAATAAATCTTCAAAGATCTGTGCCCAACTGAAAATTGAAGCATAAGAACGGTCGATACGTGACAGGATATAGTGTATGTACCTTTCTTTAAGAACAACCCCTTTATTTCTGACAATTTTATTAAATACAGCTAAACACGTGGCATCATCGGGTAAATAAAGACCTAAAATCTGACAAAGATTAAGTCTAGACTTCAAATCCGGTAAAATGATTGACCAACGATTGGGAGGCTTTTCAGCCGTTAGCAACAAAAACTTATGTTCTGCCAACTGTAATGAATTTAAAAAATGAAACAACCAAGTTTCGTCTCTGACTCGATCCGCATCATCCAAAACGAAACAATCTCCCATACGAATAACCTCTTGAATAGGACGCCCCATCAATTCTATGGTCAACCAAATACTGGGATGCCGTTTGGTCCAAATATGTATCAAATGGGTCTTGCCAGACCCTGGCGGACCAAAAATACATGTAAACGGAGTCTTAAATTCAGAAGGCCAGCGGACTAGCCAGTTGTATGCCTCTACATTACATGGTCCCACATGAAAAACAGCTTCGCGGTAATCTGTCTGAAAACCCAAATCCAGACAGGCTTGCCGTTTTTTGACATCCGTCATCCAAGAATGCCTAACGTTTTTAACTTCCGATACAAAGCCGTACGCTCCATACCAATAGCCTGGGCAACATTCTGAACATTAAAATCGTGCTTAGCCATGTGATGCACAAGAAAATCTTTTTCAAAATGCTCTCTTGCTTCACGCAAAGGCAAATGCAGATATTGCGTTTGTTCTGCCAATTGATAGAATTCTTGAGGCAGATGCTGTAACGTTACCACATCGCTTTCGCGCGCCATCAAGACCATCCATCGAATAATCAACCTTAACTGAAACAAGTTCGCCGGCCATTTATGATTTTCGAAAAATCTTACCGTTTCTTGATCCATACGCTTAGGAACAATATGAAGCATCTGACAATAATGGTTCATGATCGTCTGCGCCATAGCCCCAATATCACGAAAACGCTCTTCTAAAGACGGCAAAACAATCTCATATTGCTTACAAAGAATATAGAGTTCTGGCACCAACGCTTCTTCAAGGACATGATTTTCGTACTGGGACGAAAAAATCAAACGAACACTTGTCTCGACCTCTTCCTGACCGCCAACACACGTAAAACGACCTGTTTGAATATACTTCATCAAACGTCTTTGGATATTACGTGGCAGCAGTGTCACCTCATCAAAAAACACTGTGCTTAGGTGATACTGCTCCAAAATACCAAGGGTTTTCTTCTTTTGCCCTTGGTTAACTTCCAGCCCAAAAATTAAACTCTCCAAGTGCAACTGATCAGTACCACATAAAACGATATGCTTAAACGCACTTAAGCGACGCGGAGAAAAACCATGTAAAGCTCGAGCCACATCATAATGCCCTGCCCCTAAAGGTCCAGAGATAAAAGAAGGATGATTCTGAGCTGCAATACTTTCTAAATTGACACGCAAATTTTGAGCGGCGGGGGATTGCCCTGATAGGACAACTTCGATCTGACTGTCTTGCTGCTCTAAATCTTGAATTTGAGTCTGCAATCGACTTTGCATCAATGCTCGATCAACAGTTAACAATAATTTTTCAAGTGAAAATGGCTTTTCTAAGAAATCAAAAGCCCCTTTATGTAAACTGGCCACAGCTTTTTCAATCGTAGCATGCCCAGAAATCATGACAACAGGCAAAAAGGGATTTTCTTTCTTAATCTGCTCTAGGATGGTAATTCCATCGCGTTCATGATTGCCAAGCCAAATATCCAAAACAACAAGATGTGGACACCGCGCATGAAATTGAGCGATACCGTCAATACTGTTAGATGCAGAGCGAACCTGATAACCCTCATCTTTCAGGACCAATTCCATAGTTCGCCTAATATCTTCTTCATCCTCAATGATTAAAATATCTGACCTAATCAGAGACATGACACTCTCCACGTTTGAAGCCAATTTTGACAACCGCCCCCCCCTCTTGCGCATTTGCAAAACGTAAACTGGCACCATGATCATGCAATATTTTTGCAACAACTGCAAGGCCAACACCCGTGCCACCCTTACGTTTTGTGACATACGGCTCGGCCAACTTGTGCATAATTTCTTTATCAAAACCGGGTCCGTTATCACGAATCTCTAGCTTGACAGTATGATCATCTGCCGTTAAATCCACATTTACTGTTTTATCACTTTGATTTGACTCGTTCAATATTAGTACCGCATTTGTCATCAAATTATTTAAAACTTGCTGAAGTTGAGTTTCTTCACCCTGAATCATGTAAATTGAATCAGCAGTGCGGAAATTAAAATGAAAATCTTCATGTGATGACTGATAAAAACTGACAACTTGCCTACACAGTTCAACAAGATTTAATGGTTTCATGTTGACAAGTGTTGTTTGCGAAAAAGAAGTTAATTCGCGTACAAGTGTTGCAATGGTTTGAACCTGACGGGACACCACATCCAAATAATCCAAGAAGGTTTCTTGCTGTTCTTCAGGAAACTCTTTCATAATTTTGCGTCTTAGACGTTCGGCCGATAATTGAATGGGGGTCAATGGATTTTTAATTTCGTGTGCAATACGTTTTGCAATATCACGCCACGATTGTTGCTTTTGTGCTGCCAACAAATCTGTCACATCGTCAAAAACAATCAAGTATTGAGCGGGAGAATGTTTCAACACACCAATATAAACCTGCAGACGACGAAAACCTTGTGCGTTATTAATATACATTTCGATACCCTGCACGCCAGACTGTCCATAATGTTGAAACATTGTATATAGCTCTATCGATAATTCTTGCAGAAACATCCCTGGGCTTACTTCCACATTAAGCATCGTACAGGCTTGATTGTTCGTGTGAATAACAACAGCATCTTGATTAATAAGCACAACACCCTGAGAAATATGCGCAATGATCATATCCGTCAAATCTTTTTCATGCCGAATCGACTCATGTTGTTGATAAATATGGTCTAACATCATGTTGAATGTTTTGGGTAAGGCGCTTAATTCGTTACGACCGGGGGGTAAAGAAGCACGAACACTCCAATTGCCTTGCTTGACTTTAAGGGCTGTCGAAATCAAATCAGAAATAGGCTTCATAAGCCACTCAACCAACATAAAACCAAATAAGGTCGACACAAGAATGACCAAAAGCGTCAACAAAAACATCAACCATTTTAGAGTAATTTTACTGTGTTCTTTATGCATATCAAGACCAGTGAAATTCTTGACAGCATTCAACGCATGATCAATATTTTTGACAATCTTAGGATCAAGACGTTTACACACCACCAACATCAAAAACATGTTATCAAAGGTGCCAATTGGTGAAATCACATACAAACTGTCTTTAATGCGTATCAACTTTTGAATTTTTCCTGCAAAAACCTCGTATACATCAACGGCAGAAATTTTATTATCGTAATAATGCTGACCGACCCACGCAATTTTTTCCATGTTCTGGTTGATAACTGTTGCTTCCGAAAACGAAAACATGCTGGCTTCCAGCTTCAAGCTTCTTTGCAAAAGCTGTGAAAGTTCAGCACTGGTTTTGTTTTGAAAAAACTCACACTCGCGCATTCTACCAATAATCGCTTCAGACGCTGTTGCAAGAGTCTGAAAGTTTTCGTCAATGTAAGTTTGCGCAACACTTTGTGAAACCCGTAAAGATGTCTTAACCGGCTCTCCAAACCAAACCTGAATCCCCTGCTGCACAAAAGTTATGTTGAACAAAAACACCAACAGGCTTGGAATTGTCAAAACAGCCGTCACAATCAAGACGTGTTTGCGATAAACCTGTTTATTAACTTTTTTTCTTTTTCCCCATAACTCAAAAGATCTAAAAACAATGAAGATAATCAGAGCAACGATACAAAAAATATCCGCATTAATAACCCATATCAACCATTTTTTTCGCATCTGTTCATTAGCAGATACCACCATATAGTAAGTGCTTGTACCAACAAAAATAGTCAGTGATAGAAATACATTGAAAATTAGACGATTATGAGATTTCAATTTCTGAAAAAAAGTTGTCAAAGCTTGAGCTATCAAGAAATCAGACCCCAAACTGTAGTACTATAATCTACCATCACGGTATCACAAAAAAATCAAAATGTTGCATATCGTTTCAACCCCTATCGGCAATTTGAAAGACATCACGTTGCGCAGCATTGAGACGTTAAGAATGGTGGATACGATTGTTTGTGAGGACACGCGGGTTTCAAGTGTTTTATTGAATCATCTGCAGATTCAAAAACCTTTGATATTCTACAACGATCATAATGCGCCCGCTGTACGTCCCAAAATACTTAAACAATTACAAGAAGGAAAAAATGTCGCTTTAATTTCTGACGCGGGAACACCTCTTATTTCTGATCCTGGCTACAAATTGCTTCAACTTTGCCTAGAACACAGTATCTCCATAGCTGTAGAACCGGGGCCCTCAGCTGTTTTAACAGCCCTTATATATTCTGGATTTCCTCCCTACCCCTTCTTTTTCGGAGGGTTTTTCGACAAAAAATTCCTACATGAACTGAAGCATCTTAATGGAACATTGATCTTTTTTGAATCAGCCAAACGCATGGGCAATGTTTTAAATTATCTAATAACGCAAAAAATCCCCCGCACAATTTCCATTAGCCGAGAAATGACAAAAAAATTCGAAGAAACCAGACGTGGCACACAGGAAGAAGTCAGGCAATCTTTAATCGAAACACCCATTAAAGGGGAAGTGACATTCTGTCTTAGCCCCCTACTCCACAGTATCTATGACCAAGACGCTGTCGATGCTCTTCTGCAAGAACGTATGAATAGTCTACCCATTAAAACAGCAGCAAAAGAAATTGCCGAACTGACGGGAGAAAAAACAAATATTCTATACAAACGCTGCTTATTTCTTCGCCAACGCTAAATCGTATCCGTTCGTGGAGTACTTATGCAGCGCCTCCATTAAAAAACGCCATCAAACCAGACGACAAATCAACTTTCACATCTCCTGATACGGGTTCTATATAATTGACGTAAAGAGGGATGATGGTTGTTGGCACATCAGAATAAGGCGTCACCTCAACAACTAAATCATCAACACATTGGATAATTTGGCTGAAAATGACAGAATCAGATATATCAATCCGATGCATATTATCCGAATATATGACTCCCGTATATTTTAAAATATAGCTAACTCCGTATAATTTAGTTATAATTTAACAATAATGAGCACAGAAGGCAGAGTATGACATACTCCATAGATTTTCGACGTAAGGTATTAGGAGTCAAAAAGAAGGAAGGACTCACGTTTGAGGAAACATCAAAACGGTTTTGTGTGGGAAAGAACAGTATATTTTTATGGTCAAAAAAGCTAGAAC
>Ga0209340_1001563_pt1 | contig 15818 bp, 13 predicted proteins | sample EPASupsiteSAE323_FD_187266 | JGI IMG/M metagenome (GOLD analysis project Ga0209340, IMG submission 187266) | Bioremediated contaminated groundwater from EPA Superfund site, New Mexico - Sample SAE3-23 (SPAdes) (version 2) | ecosystem: Environmental > Aquatic > Deep subsurface > Groundwater >... | reverse complement strand
TACAAATGTTCAACATATCAATTAACGGTTTATTTGGTTGCATTATTTTTCACCACCCACTTTACTTTTTGCTACTTACTACTACTTTTGCTACTACTGCTTCTATTGCTATTACCGCTACTTGGAGGTCCGCCGCCATCCATTCCGCCGCCCATAGGTCCTCCCATCGACGACTTATTTGAACTCGAACTTGTCGTAACAGGCACATATATCGTATCTCCTTCGCTAAGTCCGCTTGTAACTTCTACATAATCATCAGCTGTTATTCCTGTTTCAATTATTCTGATTGTCATATCAGACGTCATATTCTTTGTTATTGACGAAGTGCCCGATGTCGAGCTGGAGCTCTTTTTAGATGATGTACTTGTGCTTGAAGATTTGCTCGTTGAGCTTGCCGTTTGTGCACTAGGTCCGGTTTCTTTGAACACAGACATATCAAAGCTCTTTTCACCTGATTTCTTTTTTGCATATACAAAACTTTGTTTTCCCATTTTTTGTATTGCCGATTCTGAAATAGCCAGAGCACTATCTTTTTTCTGTATTACTATTTCTGCATTTGCATTCATACCACCCTTAATATTTTTTGGGTTAGTAATTTTTACAATAACCGGATATGTAGCAACTCCATTTGTAGAAGTACCTTCATTTGCTACTTTTGTAACCGTACCTGTAAAGTTTTGATTCTCAAGTGCATCAATAGTAACATTTACATCCATACCCACAGTTATTTTTGCAATATCCAATTCGTCAACATCTATTTGAAATTGCATCTGATTATAATCTGCAACAACAGAAAGGATATCTGTCTTTTTTTCTACATTATCGCCAACCTTGATATCCTGGGTCACAATTGTTCCACTTACAGGTGCACACACTTTATAGTTTCCCTGTGTTTCCAATTGTGTCTCTAATTGAACCTGCAAATCATCCATCTTTATTTGTGATGCGAGAAGTGAATTATAAAGGTCATCATTTTCCATTTTAAACAAAACCTGCCCTGCACTCACCTGCTGATTGTTTTTAATGTTTACACTTTTTACTGTTCCACTAACTTCAGCTTTCACCTTTCTTGAACTCTTATATTCGGTAGTTGAAGAATCCATGCACATTTCGCTGTTTATCCTTGCACTGGCTTTTATACCTTCAGCAATGGTTCCTGGATTGGACATTGTAATTTCTACATCATATACCTTTCCTCCGCCATCAACCGCTCTTCCGGTTTTATTTGCATAGGTCACTTTTCCCTCGATAACCTGCATATAATCCTGCAAATAAACCTCTGCCTTCTGTCCTACGCTAATCTTTTTTATTTGATTGCTATTAAAAGGAACTGTTAATAATAATTCTGAATTGTCATTTATAGTACAAATTTCTGCTCCCTTGCTTATTTCATCACCTTTTTTAACACTAAAGCTTACTACCTGTCCCTTAATTGGAGCAGTAACCGATAGGTTGGTAATGTTTTCTTGAGCAGATTCCAATTCAGATTGATATTGTTTTATACTCAATCTTGTCCTTGCTACTTCTTGAGCAGCATCCTGATCATCAAGTTGAATCATAATATCGCCTTCTTTTACAGTATCCCCTTCCTTATAATTTACTTTTGTTATTGTTCCATCAACCTTTGACGATATTTCCTGCCTGTATGCAGATTCTATAGTTCCGCTTCCGTCTATGGTAACAGACATATCTCTTTTCATAACCCTAAATGATGCAAAATTTTTGGACGAAGCTTTCACCTTGTTTTTTGTTATGAAATAATATGTTCCAAACACAGCTAATAATATTACTAAGACTAGAATCATTTTACCTTTATGCTTTTTTATAAATTTTCTTACCACTTAGAAAGCCCCCTTTTATGTAATAGTTTTTAATGGCTAAAGCCATCTTCAATTTTGATTTTCTTTTATAGAAACGCTCTTACAATCGCCTCTACTAAATTTTCTACTCTTCTTGTCTCATTTTGCCACAGCTTGGACAGTAGTTCCATTCAAGGTTCATCATACTTTCACATGATGGGCATTTAGTTCTCAGTATGCCTCCACATTCTTGACAATAGTTAGCTTCTTTTTCAACCTTGATTTTACAATCACTGCAGAACTTCCATTTGCGTTTTGCAAATAGATAGATTATTAATCCGACAAAACCAGTAAACAGTGTGAGCAATCCCCAAAAAATCTGCTGTAGTCCTCTTATTTTACTGTCTTTGTATACCCAAACCGCAAGAAGCACCCAGAAAAGTAGAATTAACAATCTTAATATCTCATGTGATATAAAAAACATATCTATCATATTGTTTTCCTGGAAGCGCCCACTTAAGTAGTATATTTTTATTCCTTTTTCAGGGAAAACAAAACTATTCATGAAATATGCGTCTTCTTTCATACCTTTGTGAGTAATATTGGAATTTTCAACTGAATCTCTTGTGTAGGAATTACTATCAGAATCATTATGTACTGAATCCTGATTAGGTATCAATGAAAAAAGCTCTCTTTTGGGAACCGACATGAATTTTTCCGTACCTCTCTTTATGCGGAATATCCCAGGCTCCTCATCATCCTTTGAAATATCGAAAGTATTTTTTCCTTGAACAAATTGGTCATTCACCTTAAAGACAATATTCCCTTTGTCATCACATACAATAATATTTTTGGTATGCGGGTAATCCTTCATAAACTTGGTTATTGCCTCTTTTGATTTATCGGACAACCCCTGCTCTTTCAAAATTGCGTTTATGGCATCAATGTGGTTTTTCTCTTTTTCAGCTTTCTGGATATTTATGAAACCAGCAAGCATTCCTCCGAGGAATAATAACACTATAACCAGACCGATAAATTTCATAATATTTAATAATGTAAAACATCTTTTTAATTTTTCTAACATACTAGCTCCCCTCCCTTTCATTGTTCTGATGTTAATTGTCTATTATCTATTCTCAATCATTTAAAATCATTCTCTCTCTAAATTTCATTTCTTTATTATTTAAAGTACTCGTTATAATGGCACGGAAGACAAGAAATACTAATGTACAGAAAATCCCTATTGTTAAGCCAACCCCAACAAATTCAATCAGTTCACTGCTGTAATCTATATAATCAGGGAATAGAATCAATACTCCAATGAACATCACTAAGACGCAGCTAATAATAAATATAACCGTTTGAGTAATATTGTTTTGCTGTTTCTTAATTTCTTCACACTTATGCAAAACCACAGGCCTGATTTTTTGCAATAACGCTTCAGTATTTACTTGTTCTGAATTATAAAAATGGTTTATTATCAATTCCTGCATTTCGTTATCGTTCATCCATATTCACCTCTCTTACTCCAATTTTCTTCCTTATCATCTCTATCGCATAATGCAGTCGCGCTTTAACCTTCTCCGGTGTGCTTTTTATAACTTCTGAAATCTCTTTGTAGCTAAAATCCATATGATATCTTAGAAGTACAATCGATTTCAAGTCTGGTGCTAAAGTTTGAATTATTTGATTTATACTGCTTATGGTCTCATTCTTAATTACTGTATCCTCAACGCTCTCATCACTATCATCTGCCAGGTTTTCATCTTCCTCTATGTATACTGTTTTTCGAATTTTGCCTTTTCTTATCTCATCAGTAATTGTATTCCTTGCAATTGTGAACAACCAGGTTGAGAATTTTGCATTTGTCTTTAATTTATATGTTTCTATATTCTTTATCATCTTTATGAATGTCTCTTGAACTATATCCTCTGCCATCTGCTGATTTTCAACATAGCCAAAAATAAAATTATTCAGGTGCTGGTGATACCTTTGAATGAGAATTTCGAAGGCATATTCTTCTCCCTGCTTGCATAACTCTACTAACTTCTCATCGGTCAAAACAGCACCCCCTTTCTTATCTATTATTTTAAACGTATTTGAAACAAAAAAGTTGAAATTTTTTTATTTATTAATAGATAAATTCCCTTGTTATGAAATATTCTTCCTGCTTTAAAACCATAAATTGGTATTTATATCGGTATAGATAATAAAACATAGAAAAAAGAAGCAGAGAATTCCTTTCCTCTGCTTCTTTTTATCTATGTTCTATTTATACTCTCTCTTCTTGAGGAATTTCTTTTGTTTTAGATGGTACTGGATTTATATTACGACTTTTCATTTGCTCTCTTAATAGCTTTTTCACCTCATCAACTTTATCCCGTGGTATAGCAATCTTTTTTTCTCTCTTCTCCGCTAAATTAATCAATCCAGATACTTTGGCTACGTTCCTTGAATCATCATGGTGCTTATCCAGATTCATTGAGGTCTCAAGCCCTTTGGGTTTTAAATTTTCATTTTCTTTTGGATGTATTATCTCTTTATGCCTCACAAATAACTCTGATGCTGCCTCAACCATTTTTTTTGCGCTTTCAGTTCTTAAATACTTTGGATTCATATCAAGTGTCCTTACTCTGTCAAGATTATCTGCATCTTTTAGAAGTGAAAGGAGTCTTTCGGCCTTTGCAGTATCTTGTATCTTAGATTTTTTAATATTAGGAAACGCTTTCTTGTCATCTACTGAATGATTTGCAACTATGTATTTCAGTATCTCAAAGTCATCCTTGCTTTCATACTGTACCAGATTCTCCCTTTCAATCTTTTTTGCGCTTAAGGTACCATGATTAAAATCAAAAATATCCCCAATAATCTTACCAACTCTTCCAACATCATGATACTTTGCTGCATCCATCAAAATTCTCAACTCACCTTCAGGAAGCTTTTCATAATGTCCAAGTGCATTCGCATGAAAACAAACTCTTTCCGTATGTCTCACCCCATGAATCGGGCTTGTATGAAAATAATCACGTTTAAAATTTTTATTAGAAATTTCTTCTCTATAAAAATCCACTTTTCCGTTTTGCTCAAGCTCGGTAATTATATCTTCAATTTTGTACTGCTCAGCTTCCTTCTTTTTATTAGAAATATTTAATTTCAAAAAATTCCGTTTAATTGATAAAGTATCTATTTCTTTAGCTTTAAATTTAGCAAAAATCAATAACCGTGATAAAGGATTTTGTTTAGAAAGTTTATTAAGATAATTCTTTGATTTAGAATACTCTTCTACCCTTTCCCCAAATCCATCTTTATCTTCCACTAACTCAGGTCCATCGTCTTTTAGCATAAACATTAGCTTTGACTTTTCCATTGGAACTTTACATGTTCCTTTGTACATTATCGCTCCATCAAATTTTCGGTGAGTAAGCTTTTTTACAAAATCGGGGTTTTGTTTTAGTGTTTCAGGAGTTATTTTTATAATAGCTAGCTCAGGATTAATTTTCGTTATATTATAGACTAAATCAGATAGTCTTGGTTTCCCTGCAAAAAAGAAACAACTCTTCCTTCCAAGTGTGGAATATGAAGCCCTAGAACGACTTGGAAATAGCTTCCCTGTCCTTAAAATTTTATCAGCATTTTCCTCCGATGTGATATGATAAAGCCCGTTTTCCATTATCTTAGCTACAGCTTTTTTGTTTAGCTTTTGTGATGCTTGAGGATATATTATTGCTGTAGCAGCAGCTCCCAATGTAAGCATTTTATTCACCTCGGTTTTAAAGAAGTAGCATCATCATTTCTGAATAAGCAATGAACTTATTACAATAATTAAATAAATAGAATTAAAACCTAAAGACACAAATTCAAGAATTGTTGATTCTTTTACAAACTTCTTAGAAATATCTTTTTTCGTTATATTGTATATATTCAGGGTCTCGATAAAGCTTAAAGTAATTAACAAAATACTTAAAATAATAATCAGTGCTGTTTTCAGAGCAAGAATTGAGAGTATAGCGATAGTTATATTGAATATTAAATAGATAACGGAAGCAAAAAAACAAATCGCGAATTGAATTGGAGATGCCTTCTTTAAGATAAAAAGGATTTTAAATATACTCCTTCTCATAGATGTGAAATTCTTGAGAGACATTCTAGATAATGCGTATATTATGAACAGAATACTTATACTGCACATAATGAGCAAGACTATCTTCATTTATTATCATTCCTTTTATTAAAATTATTTAACTCAGCATACGATATAGTTTTTTTATACATACTTTAATTATATCATATTTTGTCGAATAAAGAGTTAAACCGCTTTAATCTCATGCTAAAATCTAAAATCTTTAGGAATAAAAAAGTGAAGTAGAAAAAATTTTCTGCCTCACTTTCTTATTTCTAATAAATTTCGTGCCTCACATCGTCTAAATTAAATATTATCTTGGTCAAGGATCACTTCTAAATATCCTGGATATTCTCTTTCTTTTTCTGATTCATATTTAAGCAGAACGCTATTATTCTCACTCTCAAAGTCTTCAAAGCCCATAAACTTATAGGTAATATACATGACACGATTCCGATCAGTGTGTAGGAATTCAGCAAAAAGTTGTTTATTGCTTGCTTGTGCTAATTTAATAATATGAATCAACATTGCTGTTCCAATCCCTTTTGTCATAACCCTGCAAGACATAAGAAGCAGCTTAATTGTATATTTTTCGGAGTCACGCTCCAATAGAACAATTCCTATCTTTCCATATTCACCAAATTTATCATTTAATTCTGCGACAAGAAAGATATGCTGTTCAGAATGAATTAGATGATTGAGTTCCTCAAAAGAATAAGTATACCCTGTGGAATTAAGCTGGTTTGTTCTCACTGTCAGTTCTTCAACCCTTTTTAAATCTTCTTCTTTTACTCTTGATATTTTTAACTTCATATTTAAGGTCGCCAAAAATTCTTCACTCGAACCTGTAAATCTCTCCTCTTCTTGTTTCCTGGCAATATCATTTAAATACATTAAACGTCTTTTTTTTGAATCTTCAGTAATAGATTTTGGCTTCATATTATCAATTTCAAGTATTTTAAAATAATCATTTGCATCAATGACAAGTACATCCATATGTGCAAATGCAACCTCTTCACGTTCGGTTATTTGATCATCAACAAATGCAACTGTATCAATCCCTATGTTAATTGAATCAGCAATCGTTTTAACGGAGTCGGCTTTAGAATTCCAATTGATTTGTGGATAAATAAAATATTCATCTAATCCAAATTCTTTTAGCTTACTCATGGCGATTTCATATTCATTTTTACTTGCAATAGATTGTAAAATGCCACGTTCATCCAGAGTTTTTATAACTTTATCAATGTCTTTTTTGAGTGTAACAGCCGAATCTTCAAGTAATATTCCATCCCAAATAGTATTATCAAGATCCCATACAATACATTTAACCTTCTTATCCATTTCTTTTCCCCTTACTTTTTGAGTAATCTGTTAATTGTCTCAATGATATTATTAATTGTTCTAAAATTATCTTCCTTTATATCTTTATTACTTATTTTTATTTTGAATTCATTTTCTAGAAAAAGTACTAATTGTAATGCAAATAATGAATCCACAAAACCTTTTTTAAACAAATCATCATCATCGTTAATATTTACGTTTTTACTTCTTTGCTCTAAAAACTTTTTTATCTTTTCTTTCTCATCCATAGTTTAACTCCTCTCGAAAATAATTTACTTGATTTACAACCTTTACATTCGATTCTACATGTCCTCAATTTAATATATTAATTTTACAACATTTTTGTCAAGAAAATTCATCTTCTGCATATATTTATCTATCTCTTTAAGTAATTCATCACTTGATACATCGTTTGTAACATTAATTCTTTTTAAAGCATATAAGCTTTGGGGTAATCCTTTAACTATCATATTTACACCTGGTTGAGTTGTAACTGTAATCTTATTGCCAAACTCTCTTAATAATGCTTCTGAAAGCACAGAATATTTTCCCATCGGGTAAGTATACACAAAAACTTTATTACCTACATTTTTTTCAATTGTTTCTTTTGACATAGCGTAATCTTTTTTAAGAATAGAGATATATTCTTTTTCTCTTTCGTTTGCTTTTTGAAGAACTCCTTCTCTATAGCTTCCTTCATACTTCGAATTATCATGCATATTAAACGAGTGGCTCTGAATATCAATGATGCCTGAATCATACATCTCTTTGGCTTTTGCGTAATCAAAATGAGGAAACATTTTGATATTTGTACCCTTATAGGTGTCCTTCCCTGCTGAAATACCAATTACAGAAATTGTAGCTTTCATACCTAGCTCTTTTAATATTGGATAAGCATACTGATAATTACTAGTATAGCCATCATCAAAAGTAATTAAAATTGGATTTTGCGGCAAATCTTTCCCTTTGTTAACATAATCTAAAACGTCCCGGAATAAAATCGTATTGAATCCCTTTTCCTTTAGAGCTTCCATGTCGCTTCTGAATTTCTCCGGTGTTACAGTAAATGTATTTTCTTTGGTTACATTTTTATCTAAATTATGATACGAAAGAATAGGAACTTTTACAGTATAGGCCTCTTGAGATGATTTTACCGAGGGAACATTAAAGATTTTTGCAGAATGTTCAGATACATTTTCCATAGTCGTATAATGCCCAAAATCTTTTGGCCTATAAACACTTTTATCATTAAACATATAGGCTAGCGCCATATCACCAATTGAGTTTCTAAAGTGAAGGGAATCATAGAAATATCTCGGATCATAACTGATTGAAGAATACCCGGAGAAATCCCAAAAATCCGTAACTTTTGCAATCTTTTCCCAGTATTTAATCAACATATCCTTTTTAAACATTTGAACCTCTTTGTAATAAACGGGAGAGGCAATAAGTGTAAACCTGACTCCTTTTTTTTCACAATACACTTTGGTTCGTCTGATTGATTCTACAGCCTTATCCATATTATGCATGTCTAGCTTCCATAATGCTTCGTGAAATTTGGAGTTCTTTTTCAAATAGACTTCTAAAGCACCAATAGCTTCACCATCTCTTTTAATCTTATTATAAACGCCTGATTCAGGTAGGAAAATACTATACAGGCCTGGAAGGTATGAACGATTGAAGTACTCTCTGAGCTTTATAAAAGAATATTCTGGATTAGCAAAAAAATATTTCCCATAAAATTTAGGGAGAGATGACCCGTCTACTAACGCATGAAGATTATTTTTCATATTATCATCGGTATAATTATAATTTGTTGATTCCTCTAGTCCAATATTCACTACTAAGTTTTTTACCTTGTAATTATCCAATAAATAACATGCTGTTTTTTCAACATCATACATATCTCCGCCGTACATAATCATATTATAAAACTTAGAACCTACAAAATATTTATTTAGCGTTTCCGTAGAAAAAGAACTTGTCTTTGAACAGCCAATAATATATGAGTCATAGTAATTCTGATTAGTTTTTAAATATGCTATTTTCGCTACTCTTGGGTTATTAGTCATGTCATAGGCATACCAATTCAAGAAGGAATCACCAAATACACCAAAAGGGTCAATAATAACATTAAACAATCCCATAATGGCGCCAGTTATTAACATAAATATTATATAGGTTAAAATCCATTTTTTATAGCTCATTGGTACACCTCATTAAAAACGAAAATAGAGAAAATTAGATACCGTACTCATTCTAAACAGCGCCAACGTTAACAAAACAGCAGAAAAAGCTGCATATTTCCAATTGGGTCTAAAATTCTCCGTGATTTCTTGTGTATTTTTTGCCCCAAATGAAATTGCTGCTGATATTATAATTAAGAGTATAGTCATCATATTAGTTGTAGCAAACTGGCTTCCTGTCTTTAAAAATAGGCTGATATCTTTAATGGGGCTTATCATGTTAGATAAAACCTGCAAAGCCTGGGTCATGTTTTGGCTATCAAATAATACCCTTGTCATCAATACACCAATAAAAGTCAATCCCCACGCAAGAAGGAACGGCAGTTTTTTTGAACGGAGAGTCATTGCAAATGAAAGGCATACAAATATCCCGTTAACAATTCCCCAGATAACAAAATGCCATCCAGAACCATGCCAGATACCAGAAACAATAAAGGTAATCATAACTGCTGTAAAAAGCTTAAAAGTTCTATCTCCAAAGCCATAAATACTTTTAAAAATGTGATCATTTAAAAACTGAGTTACAGTTATATTCCATCTTCTCCAAAATTCTGCAAAATTTCGTGCTTTATATGGAGAGTTAAAGTTTACCGGTAATTTAATATTAAAAAACAACCCTAAGCCAATAGCCATATCACCATATCCTGAAAAATCAAAATAATATGCAAATGTATATGATAATACTGCTGCCCATGAGTCAAAGAATCCGGCAACATTTAAATGTGAATAATACGTTTGTGCGTAATAAATCAAAGGGTCGGCAATAAGGACTTTTTTAGAACACCCGATAGAGAAAATAAAAATTCCAAGGATGAGGTTTTGCGGATTAAATTTAAACGTCGATTTATCTTCTAATTGCTCAGCAATTTCTTCATGATGAACGATTGGTCCAACAAGAAGTTTTGGGAAAAAAGTAACAAAAAACAAATAATCCAAAAAGGAATTTGCTTTTACATTACCGCGATAGCAATCAACAAGATATGCAATCAATTGAAATGTGAAAAAAGATATCCCTATTGGTAGTAAAACATTTTTCAAGATAAAATCTGTACCCAGCAATCTGTTCACATTGTTTACGAGAAAATCAGTGTATTTATAATAGCAAAGCAGTCCAATATTTTGTATTAAACCTATCCATAACAGCAGTAGAGCAATCCAGTCCTTTTTTGATTCACTTTTCTTTATGATTGCCATACCAATCAAATAGTTAAACACAATTATTAAAAGAAAGAATACTAAAAAGTCCCTGCTTCCTTGAGCATAAAAATATAGAGAAGCTAGTACAAGCCAAATTTTTGAAAGCTTTGCGGCCTTTAATTTTAATAAAAAACAAAAGACAATAAGCGTAATTGGTAAGAAGAAAAAAATAAAGTTATAAGAAGAAAAAACCATGTATCCTCCTCGTTTGCGCTTGCAAAAATCTACTGAATCTATTGACAAAACCACCATGGATTATAGCATTTGGAAGATGGCAAGTCAACAAGTCGACATAATTCGTAATGGGCGCATTTTTTCCGCATGTAGTAAAAATGTTATATTCTTACACCGTGGGTTTTTAACCCACGGTAATATGATATATTAGTTCTGACTATATTGTAAATATTTGTATCATATAATAAAAATGCGCCCTATTGGTTGTGCAAAGTGAAATGCTCCCTAATTAATGCCATATATCAAGTAAACCATGTCCACGCCCCATCGCCCCGATTTTTGCATGAAGCGTCATTTTGTAATTATCTTAATAAAGCCGTGAATTTTAAGCTGTTCATAATTAAGAAATTTACAAGGAGCTTTGAGCATAGCCATGAGAATGTATTTTCTCTTGTTCTCGTTAGCTTATTCCACATTCCCTTAACAAGAAGTATTCTCTGGGGTCTTTTCGACTTCAACCATTGTCTGAAGATTACATTAATTTATCAAAGATTTATTTTAGAATAAAATTTATCAAAAAAATAGTGAAGCTTCATGGCTTCACTATTTTAAAAAGATATTATTTTTCTTCAAGTAGTATAAAATTTGCAATGACAACATCGCAGCCAAGTTGATTGCTAAAATTTTTTTCGATTTCTGTAATCATCTTTATGTCTGTTATTTTAGTAGAAATTTCTGTTGTTGCGTTATAACATCTTCCCCCTTGGGCATGAAAAAAAATAAAATATTTGTACATTTAAAACGACCTTCTTTCATTGATAATATTCCTCCAATAAAAATTTCAACTGGCAGATATCAGAATATATGCACTCACCAAGAATACTTTGTTTGGCTGTCCACATACTCAAATAAGAGTTAGTTAAAATATTTATTAGATTATCCTTTTAATTGTATCACGTTTTGGTTAACTATGGAAGTCTCTTTCTGATTTTTGTTCTGATTGGTTAACATAATTGGTGCAGGGCAACCGCATGAATATAGATAATTCCAAAATAAACAAGGTAATCCTATGCCCGTGGGTTAAAAACCCACGTCTGATAAAAACCAAGTCCACTAAAGTGGACTAAAATCAACAGAATTATTATTTTTACAACCGGTTTTAACCGGTTTGAAGTTTATTAGCCGTAGGGTTTTAACTTACGGTGAAGAAGAAATGTAAGAAAATGTCTTCATGCGTTTGCCCTGATAATTGGTGTTCCTTCCGAAAGTAGCATAAATACATCTTTCTATTTCCCTGTTCTTCTTTAAGAATGTCCTTTTAAAGATAAGCTATATGATATATACTTTCTAAAGTAATACTTCTAAGCATGTTGGTTTTATCAAGAAATGGCTGAATAGACAGAATTCTGATGAAAATATTAATACTGCGCTTGCAGATGCTCTTTAGAAATAGAAAAGTTAAGAGGATTCTTAAATTCAAAGGAGACTACTATGATTAAATCGTTTAACAGCCTCGGCTTAAACCCCTCACTTTTAAATGCCTTGGAAAAAGAAAGAATAACCATACCCACTGAAATACAGATAAAAGTTATTCCACAAGTCTTGAAAAACAAAGATTTGATAGTGCAATCTCCAACAGGCACAGGAAAAACTTTAGCCTATCTGCTCCCTCTCTTTGGAATGATTGATGCTTCAAAAAAAGAGATGCAAGCAATTATTCTCGTTCCTACACATGAACTTGCAATACAGATACAACGGCAAATAGAGCGTTTATCCCAAAACTCGGAGATAAAAATAATTGGAACGCCAATAATAGGCAATGTAAATATAGATAGACAAATTGAGAAGTTAAAAGAAAAGCCGCAGATTATTGTAGGTTCTTCAGGAAGAATACTCGAATTAATAAAAAAGAAAAAAATTTCCGCACACACTATAAAAACCATAGTTATCGATGAAGCTGATAGAATGATGGACGAGAAAAACATAGATAATGTGCTTGCGGTAATTAAAACCACCTTAAGGGATAGACAGCTTCTGATGTTTTCTGCTTCAATTTCTCAAAAAACAATTATTAAAGCAAAAGAGATAATGAAAGAACCAGAAATTATTAAGGGAGAAGAAAAAATCTCAGTTCCAACCTCTATTGAACATATTTATTTTTTAGCAGAACAAAGAGAGAAAATCGAAGTACTAAGAAAGCTCGTTGGAATACTAAACCCTCAAAAAGCTATTGTATTTGTAAACCAAAGTGACCAAATAGAAAATGTCACTTTTAAGTTAAAGCATCACGGTTATAAAGCTGAAAGAATTCACGGAGCAAATGAAAAGCTGGACCGCAAAAAAAACATGGATGATTTCAGGTCGGGGAAAACACAAATTCTTATTGCCTCTGATATCGCTGCGCGAGGACTTCAAATAGATGGGCTTACACACATATTCAACTTCAATATGCCTGAAGATACCGAAGGCTATCTCCATAGGGTTGGCAGAACTGGGAGAAATGGAAATGCTGGACTTGCAGTATCAATAGTCACAGAAAGAGAATTACCGCTAATAAAAATGTTGGAAAAGACTCTGAAAATCAATATAGTCGAGAAGGAAATGTACAAGGGTAAACTTTTTGATGTTAAAAAACCAATCAGAAATAAATGAAGGATAGAAAAGGAAAGTAGCTCTTCAAGATGAAGTAATTTTGAGAAATTAAATAAGTGTAAGTATTTTATAATAGGGCTGAAATCCGCTTGAACAATGGATTTCAGCTTTTTAGTTTTCAGGCATGTGTGTCCAGCAAAGAACAAATTCACAATAGTTGATACTGATGATTTGCCATTTTTAAAAAAATGGTGGAGCATAGGGGATTCGAACCCCTGACCTTCGCATTGCGAACGCGACACTCTCCCAACTGAGCCAATGCCCCATGCATTGATTATATCGCAGATAAGTAAAAAAGAGAAGGGTGATTAAAGGTGTAATCCCCGCACCCGCGTAGGGTACAACAAGAGAGCGTAGCAAATAAACCAAATAAAAAACAAAAAAATGATAAAATTAAATTTATGAGTTTTTATTCTTTTAACTTATTTTGCTAGTGAATAAAAAGGCATTTTTTTGTTTCATATTGTAGAAACTAACTCTTGAAAAGATTCAGGAGGAGCAAATTATGCCGGATAAAAATCCAAATTTAAATAATATTGAACTACCCCAAGGGTTCAGCTTGGAACAAGCTAAATTGATAAAGACAGCAATCGCAAAAGATGCGACAGATGAGGAGTTCAGCTTATTTCTTTATACAGCTCAAAGAACAGGCTTGGACCCTTTGACCAAGCAGATTCATTTAGTAAGAAGGAAGGTAAAACAATCTGACGGAAGCTTTAAAACTATAATGTCAGTTCAAACAGGAATTGACGGTTATCGGACAATAGCGGAAAGAACAGGACAGTTGGCGGGAATAGATGACGCTGTTTACGATACAGAAGAAGCATCATCTCCAAACAAGGCAACAGTTACGGTTTATAAAATGATAAACAATCAGCGGTGCCCGTTTACTGCAACAGCAAGGTGGAAGGAATATTATCCAGGAGAGACACATGGGTTCATGTGGTCAAAAATGCCTTATCTGATGTTAGCTAAATGTGCCGAAGCACTAGCACTTAGAAAAGCATTTCCAAACGACCTAAGTGGTATATATACAAACGAGGAAATGCATCAAGCGGACGATGATAGCAAGGTCTATGAATCTTCTTCAGAAGAAAAAAGTGGAGATTCAAAGATTATTTCAGAACCTCAGAGAAAAAGGCTATATGCACTTGCCAACGGCGACGCTGAGCTATTAAAGGATGTTGCAACCAAGTATGGATATGAATCAAGCAGAGATATTAAGATTAATGATTATCAATCCATTTCAAATGAGATAAAAGAATCAGCCGCGCAAGTTCATTAAAAACAACAATATTTGTCTGAACCCCCTCTTTACTCCAATTTAAAAACATGATAAAATTTATAGTCGATAGTCTCAGCGCAATAACATAAATTTCTTCGTCAAGGTAACTTTTATCAGGCGGGATGTATTATCAACTTTCAGGATAATCTTTTCCTGAGACTAAACACCATCTCTTAGTCAACGATTTAATAATGGGGGGTGTTATAGAAAGAGAAGTGCCAAAACATTATGGAATATTGGCACACAAGTCAAAGGTCGTTATAAAATGAGTACGTATTAAAAGGAGGAATGATTTATGGGTATCATAGTATGTAACGGTAGAAAAAAAGCAACTGGTATGAGACCACCGGCTTTGAAGAGGTTCGCCATTACCGATGTAATGATCAACGAACTTTCAACAAACCCTTATAAAATATATGCTTTCGGGCTATATTTAACTCGGAACTGCAACCTCAAATGCATTTTCTGCCTGTCTGATGCAGGAGATGTGTTGGAAGATGAGCTAACTCTTGATAAGCGTCTGGCTCTTGTAAAAGAAGCATATGACCTTGGAGCAAGACAGTTTATCATTTCCGGTGCCGGCGAACCACTTCTTGACCCAAATTTTTGGGATATAGTCAAACTCGCCCACGATATACTTGGGATGTATGTAATAGTCTACAGCAATGCGACCTGCATTACCCCGGAAGTGGCGTTAAGAATTAAGAGTATGGAGCGATTGTCGATTATATCCAAAAAATTCTCCTTCAAAGCTGAGGTAAGCAACTATCTCTATGGCGGAAATTTTACGGATAAAGTCGATACCGGGTTCAGAAGCCTCATCAAGGCTGGTCTAAACGCTGAAGTTCCTACGAGATTGGGATTTCAGGTACCCGTTACCCGGATTAATCTACCGGAGATACCCAATCTGTTGCGATATGCAAGGGAGAATAACCTTTTCCCCCAGATTAACCAGCTCTTCTTGACCGGACGTGCACTTGAAAATCCAGATCTTTACATTG
>Ga0209340_1001561_pt1 | contig 15845 bp, 16 predicted proteins | sample EPASupsiteSAE323_FD_187266 | JGI IMG/M metagenome (GOLD analysis project Ga0209340, IMG submission 187266) | Bioremediated contaminated groundwater from EPA Superfund site, New Mexico - Sample SAE3-23 (SPAdes) (version 2) | ecosystem: Environmental > Aquatic > Deep subsurface > Groundwater >... | reverse complement strand
TTTGTCAGTATCCAGAGCGCAAACCCGCGCGAGAACGGTGCCATGTCAAAGAGCAATTACGCCTTCGGCTAACTTAAAACTACGCAATTGCTTTTTGCCAATGCAAAGCGGCTTTAAGGCTTTTTTTTCAATTACTTATATCCCGCCGCAGGCGCGGGCGTTCGTTTCTTCGACTCTTCAAAAAAGGTGAGCTGTCATCATGGCGTCAAAGTCAAGCTTTACAGTAAAAGACCCAAGTCTCGCACCCGCAGGCGAGGAGCAAATCAAGTGGGCCGAGGCGCACATGCCGGTTCTTATGAAAATAAAGGAGCGTTTCTCCAAATCCAAGCCATTCAAGGGAGTGCGCGTCGGGTTGTGCCTGCACGTGACCAAGGAGACTGCGGTGCTTGCCAAGGCGCTTGTTGCCGGCGGCGCCAGGGTCGCGCTCTGCGCCTCCAACCCCCTTTCAACCCAGGATGACGTCGCAGCTGCGCTTGCAAAGGAAGGAATCGAGGTGCACGCAATCCGCGGGTGCAACAACGACGCGTACTACCGCCAAATCAACAGCGTGCTTGACGCCAAGCCCCAGTTCCTAGTTGACGACGGGGCGGACCTCATCAACATGGTGCACGGTAAGCGCACTGAACTTCTTGCGGACGTAATTACTGGGCAGGAGGAGACCACCACCGGCGTAATCCGGCTCAAGGCAATGGCAAAGGCTGGCAAGCTCAAGTTCCCGGTCATTGCAGTAAACGACACTCCCACCAAGCACCTCTTTGACAATTACTACGGCACCGGCCAGTCAACAATTGACGCAATAATGCGCGCCACAAACAAGATGCTTGCAGGCTCCACCTTCGTGGTAGTTGGCTACGGCCAGTGCGGCAAGGGCCTTGCGATGCGCGCAAAGGGGATGGGTTGCCGCGTGGTGGTAGTAGAAGTCGACCCTGTTGAGGCGCTTCGTGCCGCAATGGATGGCCACCGCGCACTTACAATGGACGACGCGGCAGCAATAGGCGACGTGTTCGTCACAGTCACGGGCAACAAGAGCGTAATCCGCGGCAGGCACTTTGAGCGGATGAAGGATGGCGCGATAATCGCAAACTCAGGGCACTTCAACGTCGAGCTCTGCATTCAGGACCTTGAAAAGCTCTCCTCGTCCAAGAAGGAAATCCTGCCGAACGTGGAGCGCTACGCACTCAAGGGCGGAAAGTCCATCTGCCTCCTTGCCGAAGGCCGCCTTGTGAACCTCGCGGCTGGTGCGGGCCACCCCAGCGAAGTGATGGACCTGAGCTTTGCAGACCAGGCGCTGGTGCTCGAATACCTCTCAAAGCGCGGCAAGTCCCTCAAGCCAGGAGTGCACGACGTGCCTGCGCACATAGATTTGGAAGTCGCCACGCTCAAGGCAGAGTCGATGGGAGTCGGCTTGGAGAAGCTCACGCAGGAGCAGGTTGACTACCTGAACGCGTACTCCGAAGGGACGTAGTCCCTCCTAATAGTACTTGTAGAGCCGGTACAGGTCGTAGAACGGGTGGATTGAGTTGCTGGCCTTGTTCTCGTCCAGGACAAGTTCATCCTTCTCGTCCTTTTCGTGCTTGTTCTGGCAGGCTTGAACCAGCTTGATGTAGGCCTTTTTCTCAGCGGTCATTTCCTTTGTGACCAGCGGGTGGTTGCGGAACTGTGTCAGGAACTGGTTGAACGTCAGGCCGTACTTTCTCCTGTTTATCCTTATCAGGTCCTCTTCGGTCCTGATTTCGAATGCCTGCTTCAGCCTTTCGGTGGAATCGGGGATGTTCGTGGTGCCTGTCCTTGGATACGCTGATGGGGCTGCTGACTTTTTTTCAACTTCCCTTGCAATCTCCCGCTCCAAGACAAGTCACCGCGTAATCTTTGCCTGCTCGAAGACTTCCAAAAGCTCCGGCCTCTTCTCAAAATGCGAGCGTATGGGCGCGACTGCCTTGTCCATCGCCTCTGCAACGCCTGACTTGAGGTCAGCTGCGTGCAGGGTCTTTCCCAGGTAGGCCGCCTCGACTTCCTCGTATGACTGGAACGAGACGTCGCCACCGAACTTTGCAGGCCGGGTTATCATGAATTCCTTCTGCTCGCGGAACACTATGTGCCTAGTCAGCGCAAGCACAGGGTTGCCCTCGGCCTCTGGCGGGCAGTAGGCCTTGGAGATTTTCTTCTTGATCGTCTCGGTGGAATCGTTGAGGAAGATTGAAGTGTCGGGCTTTGACTTGCTCATCTTGGCAGCTGCAACAACCGCTTCCTTTTCAGTCTGGCCGTCCTCGGCCTCCACTTTCGGGGGCTCCAATAGCCCCGGCAACAGCGCGTGGTGAACCGCAACGGGCTTCTCAAACCCCATCTGCGGGTAGACTTCCCGTGCAAGCATGTGGATTTTTCGCTGGTCCATTCCGGCGTGCGCAATGTCCGCGCCCAGCGTCCTGATGTCAACAGCCTGCATCGGCGGGTAGATGTACTTGGCAACGTCAAGCGACTCCTTCTGGCTCCTGCCCATGATTTCCAGGCAGCGAACGTCGCGCGCCAGGGTGACGTGCTTGCAGAAGTTGATGACGTTCTTCCAGTACTCGTCGTTGTTGTGGTAGAGCTCGCTTCCTCGCACAATCTTGACTCCGGGCGCGAAGAGCTTGAACATCTCCTCGTAGTACTTCGATGCTCGGTTGATCTTTTCCCAGTCGCCGCCGAACTTGTTGTTGATTATGGAGTGCCAGTCCGCAAGGTACACCTGTGCGGTGCATCCGGCTTCCAAGAAGTCGCGCAGCTTGTAGCCGAGCATGAACACCGAGCCTATGTGGAGCAGGCCGGAGATTTCCATGCCGATGTAGTGCACAGGCCTCTGCTTGGTCTCAAGCAGGTTGCGCAGGTCGTCGTCGGTGACCACTTCCGAGGTGGGCTTGCGCTTGATTATGCCGATGCGAGTTTCAACGTCCATGCTGGTTCAACCTGTGCTTACTTGCGTTCGACGATTATTCCCGACGACACCTTCTTCAGTCCCGGGGTGCCTGGTCCTGCGGCCACCACCACGGGCGGCTCCTTCCTCTTGTTCCTGGCTGAGAAGAATGCGACTGCTGCGATTAGGATTATGGCTAGGACGAACCCGATGATGAGTATGTCCGTCTGGCCCGACCCATTGCTGAGGCCGTCCGCAGTCGTCTTGACCTGCGTAAGCTTGGTCGTGGCAGCAGTGATTGCAGTTACCGCCTCGCTTTTTCCCTGCGCAAGCTGCGCCTTTGCGCTTGCAAGCTCCACGCGGGCAGCCTCATAAGTCTGGTTGAGGTTGTTGACGTTCGTGTCAGTCTCGCCCATCTTTGTTGCCGCGAGCGCTATTGCCGACTGGGCCTGTGAGAGCGTGGTGTCAGCAGCTGCGAGCGCAGCTGCAGTTGGTTGCTGCTTGATTATCCCGACGAATTCGCTTGCGGATGCAAGCTTTGCCTGGAAGTCCGCGTGCAGGCTGTCCGCTTCGGCCTTTGTCATTGACTTCTTGGTGCGTTCAAGCGCGGCTTTCACTTCGGAAAGGCGCGTGTCGAGGCCGTCCGTTGCAATCTTGTACTGCACCAGGGTCTGCCTGGCAGTCGCAACGTCCTGCTCAAGGGTCGCGGTGTCCGCCTGTTCGGAGGCCACTATCGTGGTTATTTCCGCGCTTGCAGCCAGCCTTGCGGCGCGCGAGGCTGCGGACTTTGACAGGTTGTCCGCAAGCTCAGCCTCCGAAGGCAGGGTAGTGACTACCAGAAGCGAGTCCATCTTTGCAAACGAGGACGATGTGAACGTGCACGCCTTGGGCAGCACGCCCGGGTAGTACTTGTTCAAGAAGTTGTGGTCTGCCACATATTGCGTAAGGGGCGTTTTGTACTCCGCGATGAGCGACTGCATCCTTGCCATTATCTCCGAGTTCTCTGCGGTGCTCCCGTTCTCGGAAAGGTTGCCCGACATCTCGCCCAGGTAGTTCATGCCCCCCACGATGACTGCTATGTACCCCTTGAGGAGGGCCTTGTTGATGTTTGACTTGTTCTGGAGCAGGCTTGCGTTGGTTACCCCGGGTATCTCAACTCCCTTGGACCCGTTCTGGCCCGTCAGGCGCATGTTTGCCCTGTAAGTGTTTCCGGTGTAGTCGCCGCTGTCCCAAATAAGCTGCATCTGGTACGGGTTGAGCACCAGGTTTGTTATGGGCGTCGTGCAGTTCCTTGAAAGGTTGTACAGCAACTGGTACTCCGCCTTTATCGAGGCGACCTTCTCCGAGGAAAGCGGCGCGCCGAACTTCAATGCAATGTAATCCTTGAGGGGAGCGGTTAGCGCGGCTTTGTCCGAGACTATGCTTATGCCCTGGCTTTCGGCCTTGAGCACGAAAATCTCGGTTTGGTTGTTGAAAATCATGTAGTACGTGGAACCGCCTGAAGAGAAGTTGGTAATCGTCGCAGAAGCCGCCTCGTCTGAAAGGAGGTACTTCAGCGCCGCGTCGTCAACAGCTGCCGCGCCTGCAAAAAGCGGGAGCAGGAGCGCTGCGAAAAAAAGGATTTTTAGGCTTGCACAAGAGGGGTTTTCCATAGTTATAATCATCGAAATAATTAGAACTGCCTTTATATAAAGGCTTGAGGGGCGCAAGGCGGCCTATCGAAACGCTATTTTAATTTGGCCTATACAGTAATTGTCCGCAGGATGCGCATAGTATCCCGCTGTAGCTCAACCTGGCAGAGCATCTGACTGTAGCTTGGCATAACAGCCCGGCTGATTTATGATGCCGGTGCTGCTCTCCAGATGGTAATCAGAGTGTTGCCTGTTCAAATCAGGCCAGCGGGACTTTTCTTTTTCTTGTTTTCATCCTCTTTCCTGAATCTTTATCTTCAGCCTGCGGCATATTCTGGTTGGTGTGGAATATGGTTGATGTTCGCGTCGGCGTCTGTGGAATCTCATGCGAAGCCTGCCCCAAGCGGGCAAAAAGTCAGTGCCCGGCAGGGCCTGATGGCTGTAAGCCGCGCGACAACAAGTTCTGCAAGATTTGCACCTGCGCTTTCAAGAAGGGCGTGCGAACCTGCTTTGAGTGCAAGGACTTCCCGTGCGAGCTGACCAAGGAAGGCCCGATTAGCTACGGATACTGCCAGTTCATTGCAGGAAAGAATTAGTCTTCCGGCTCTTTTGTCTACGCGCAACCTAAACTACTGCGTCACGTTCATCGACTTGACTAGTTCCGCCTGGAAATCAAAACCCGCAGCTCCCAGCAGGTAGAACAGCACCAACTTTACTGCATAATATGCGATGAAGAATAATGCGAACACTATTAGCCAGCGCAGCCACGCAGGTTCCTTCGGTACGTTCTTGGAATCAAGGAACTTTTCGATTCGCTTCCAGAGGTAGTCCTTGAAGAGAAAAATCGTGGCAAACAATATTCCCAGGAACGCCACGAAAACCGGCGGCACTCCCTGTGTGAGAAGAAATACCAGTATCAGTGCGGAAAACGCGATTCGGATGTTGCTGTTCATTTTCATTGCTATTTACCTCACGCCTTGGAAAGGAAGTATTCGTGCACCCTGCTGTCGCCTGAAAGTTCAGGGTGGAACGCGGTTGCAAAAAAGTTGCCCTGCTCTGCGGCAACGATGAACTTGCCGTGCGTTGCAAGCGCCTTGCAGTTGCCCCACACCTTGGTGATTGCAGGTGCGCGGATGAAGACGCACGGGAAGTTCTTTGCAACTCCTTGGATGTCGATTTTTTCCTCGAATGATTCCTTCTGCCTGCCGAAAGCGTTGCGGTTGATTTCGGTGTCCATCAGCCCGAAGAGCTTCTGGCCCGTCTTTTCCACCTGGCCGTCGCCTTTCTTTGCAAGCAGAATGAGTCCTGCGCACGTGCCGTAGATTGGCAGCCCGTCCTCGCCAAGTTTCTTGATTCTCTCAAAGAGCCCTGTAGTCTGCAGGAGCTTGCTTATTGTGGTGGACTCTCCGCCCGGTATTATGATTGCGCGGACGTTCAGGTGGTCGGGCCTGTTGACGCGGACTGCCTCGTGGCCCAAGCTGCGGACAACATCCTCGTGTTCTGAAACCGCGCCCTGGACCCCAACAATGCCGACTTTCATCTTTGCCTGCACAACCCATTCGCTTTTCCTACTGGCCCCGGTCCTGCATTCGCAGCGCAAGCTTTGATATGTCGTCGCCCTTCATTGCCTCGCCAAGTCCCTTGGACACTTTCAGAAGCGTCTTGGGGTCGTCGTAGTTTCTTGTAGCCTCGACTATTGCGCGGGCGAACTTCTCCGGCTCAGCTGACTTGAATATGCCGCTTCCGACGAACACGCCGTCAGCTCCGAGAATCATCATAAGTGCGGCATCAGCCGGTGTTGCAACCCCGCCTGCTGCAAAGTCAACTACCGAGAGCCTTCCAAGCTTCTTGGTCTCCTCAACAAGGCTTACTGGAACACGGTACTCCGCTGCCTTTGCTGCAAGCGCCTTTGCATCCATCTTCTTGAGTGCCTCGATTTCTGAGCTTACCATCCGCAGGTGCCTCACTGCCTCCACTACGTTGCCCGTCCCCGGCTCGCCCTTGGTGCGTATCATCGCAGCACCCTCGTCAATCCTTCTCAAGGCTTCGCCGAGGTTGCGGCAACCGCACACGAACGGGATTGTGAATTTTTTCTTGTCAATGTGGAACTGCTCGTCAGCAGGAGTCAGGACTTCGGACTCGTCAATCATATCCACGCCAATCTCTTGGAGTATCTGGGCTTCTGCGATGTGGCCGATGCGGCACTTTGCCATCACAGGAATCGTCACTGCAGCGACAATCTCTTCGACCTTCACCGGGTCTGCCATCCTTGCAACCCCGCCCGCTGCGCGTATGTCTGAGGGAACCGCGTGAAGTGCCATCACCGCAACAGCGCCTGCCTTCTCGGCGACCTTGGCCTGCTGGGCGTTCACCACGTCCATTATGACCCCGCCCTTCTGCATCTTGGCAAAGCCTTCCTTGAGCGTCTTGGTCCCTACTGTAGTGTTAGTTGCCATCGTAATCCCACCTGATTGTCTGAACTTTTTGACTCCCTTTGAAAATGCCTTATCTATTATTTTCCAGACTAGCTTTGAATACCCTTTCGATTCGCTGCTGGAAGCCCAGTTGACGCAATAAGGATTTATAGGGATTGTTGGGGTGCTGGGGCAACGAATATAATGTGGTGAAACGGAATACGATTCGTATGGCGAAATCCTTTCGGCGTTACCGTCGTGCCGATTCCGTATTGGTGGAACTGCATGCCGCAACAAGGCAAGTCAATTCCGTAAATCAAAACTTTTCAAAGGCCGAGGTCGCGGAACAAATTGCCAGCGCAGCTCGGTTATGCATGAAGTCCGCATCCGATAATGCTTCAAAGGACAGGCTGCGAAAGCGGGTTTTCGGGCTGTATGATTATCTCAACGCCGTGAATGATAAAGCCGGAAACAACCCGGAAGTCAAGCGGTTCCTCTCCGACGCCCACGGCGTTTCAGCATCTTTGCAATACACTTCGATGCACGGCCGCCCACAATGCTTTAACAGAACCGACTTGCGTGACCTACTTTTCTACAATTCCCTCCACTGGGCTGGCGCTGCGAACTCGCTTGGTGCAGAAAGCCCGCTTGAGAAGGGGACTTACCGCTTTTCGGGCGGTAGCGTCAACGTGCTTGACGACGGGCGTATTGCAGTTGATGGGCCGTCCCTCGGGAACCTCGTTCGCAGCACGCCGCACCTTTTTTCGCACGAGCTCCCAAATCGCATAACTGTGCGCAGCACCGGCAAGACGACGCTCTCGCCTGCCGAGATGTTCACCGTCCTGCGGGTCGCAAGCAACGCCTTTCACTCGACTCAATTAAACCTTATACTTTACCGCATGAGGGCGGCCAGTGAGGACGCTGGGCGCATGAACAAGAGCAAAGACTATCTTTTGAATCCCGCCAACCTTGAGAAGATTGTTTCAGCATCATTTTCAAGCAAGAGCGTAAGAAAAATCGCGGGTGTTTTGGCTTCCCGCAATGATGCAGATGAGCTAGTCAACCATGGTGCGTTGCACCCAACCCATCTTTCCGAGGTTGAGCAAGCAATCCATTCTCCGGGAAAAATGAACCTATCCAACCCAGTTATGGCCGTGATGTGCCACGCCGCTGGCCTGCCTCTTGGTGAGGCTGATTCTATGTTGTCTAAATACCAGGTTCATCCCTCGGTGATGGAAAAAGCCTGGGACTCCGCAAGGAAGGATGCGAAGGTGGACATCCACCTTGACAAGGACCAAGTCACAGTCACCGATACCGGACTTGGCAAGCCTTTTGAGTTGTTGTCTAAACGCAGGTTCGGCTCCGGCACAAGCGGGTTCATCCAGCTTGGGACGAAAAGGATTTTCGATGAAGCGGCGGGCGCCACGCATACCGTCCTCTCCCTCGGCCAGCCTCGACGTGCGACGGCATAACTCTTAGTGAACTGAAAATAATTTACAAGGTAATCCTCTATGGCCGACGGACAAACTTACTTCCTAATCCTGCTGGCCCTGTCAGTCTGGTTAAATTTCGCATTTCCTATTCAGACCGTCCTTTATGCCCCATACACTTATTTTGGGATAGCCTTCGTTGGGTTCGGAATTGCAATGTGCCTCTGGAGCCGCTCATTGTTTTTGGAGGGCAAGACAACTCTGTCGCCTTTCGAGTCGCCTACTTCGCTTTTGACTTCCGGCCCATTTTGCATAAGCCGCAACCCGATTTACCTTGGGATGGCAGCCATACTGCTGGGTATTGCAATGTTGCTGGGAACCTTGGTCGCTTTTGCATTTCCCGTCCTATTCGTAGTGATAATTGAGACTTTGTTCATTCCCGGAGAGGAGCAAAATCTGGAAAAGATATTCGGCGAACGGTACAGAAAGTATAAGCGTACGGTCCGGCAGTGGATATGATTTGTCCGTGGAGCAAACTTGCGGCTATCAAAAGAAACTAGATGCCGGAGGGAAAGGCTCAAGGGTGTTGCTAGAGTCTGTTGCCTATTCTTTCCAAGGCTGCATTGGTCGTTATTATCGGAATACCTTTGAATGCCCTCAGTTTTAGGAGGTGGTTGTCGCCCGACACTATGAAATCCGCGCCTGCCGCGAGGGCGCACTCTAATACTTTGTTGTCATCAGGGTCTTCTTTTATGATTTCAACAGCTTCCTTAGGCTCGACGAAGACTGCTATTGACTCCAGTTTTCCTGTCAGTTCAGCCGGGTTTGGGATGAATGGCCGGAGTTTCGGGTATTTCAGCACCCTTGCAAATTCCGATAATAGTGCCGGAGAGGTGAATAGCACTGCTTTTCTTTCAAGTACCTTTGAGAGCAGGACGTATTCCTTGCCTTTCCAGAGAAAGCCGGAAACCAGCGTGTTGGTGTCGCAAACGATTTTCGAAGGCACAGGGCTCACCTTTTGCGAGTTTGTGCTATTGCCTCTTCAACTAGGCTGCGGCGGCTTTGTTCCGTAGCAAATCCTGCCTGCCTGAGTTTTCTTTCGCTTTGCGCCACCATCTTCTCAAGCTCTTTTTGGGAGAAGTTCGGAACCTCGATTTTTCTTAGGATTATTGTGCTGCCGCTGCCAAAGACTACGAACTGGGTGCCGATGTCGGCTTCGACCGCGTTCCGAACGCCCTTTGGCACTACCACTTGCCCCTTGGATGACATCACTACTACATCTGCGTTGCTTGCCATGAGAAAATCACATACTTAGTAAGGCGGTCTTACTTTTTAATATTTTTGTAGGGCTGTTATATGGCTACAAAAAAACCTATTTATGAAAATGTAGCCATATGCACATTCCCGTTTTCTTCAAGGTCGAGACTCTAGACAAAAGTTATAGTCTGAAGTATGCAGGGGGTGGGATTTGAACCCACGAACCCCTAAAGGATAGGATTCTGAGTCCTACGCATTTGACCAGGCTTTGCTACCCCTGCATTGGATGGAATATTCTTTATCAACTTAAGGCTAAAAAGGGAGGTGGGTTGCCACAGGGGACCCTCGAAAACCTTGCGGGGTTTCCGGGGCGCCGAGAACTTGGGGTTCTCGAGCGAACCGCCAGGTTCACCCTTGGTTATGAACAGTGTTATTAATCTTGGCGAATTAGGAATATTTTACTTTTAATCAGTTTTTGTGGGCCTAGGCTTTTTCATATCAGCCTGCGGCCAACTAGGGGAAATCAAGGGGTAAATTCGGATGAAGAATCCTTTTCACTGGAAGCACTACAACAAGCTCATAGTCATACCGATTGCGCTCATACTCTTGTCGCTGTTTGCAATCTTCGTCTACCCTGGTGTGACCTACGGGCTTGACTTCAAGGGCGGTACGCTCCTTACTGTATATACCAATGCGACCACCGTGAACACTGCGCTTCTCAAGGAGAAGCTCTCACCGTTCTCGTCCAACGTGGATGTAAGGCAGTTCTTCGCGCCGGACGGCGGGTCCGGGCTTGAGATAGAGCTTGGGCCAAGCGAGGCGCTTGAACTGGCTTCAGTAGCCTCGCGCGAGCTTGATTCGCTCAAGACCGAATATGATGACGCTTCGCTTGAGTTCACCTATCTGGAGGCCAACGTGGACTCCGGAACGGTCACCTCAACCGACCTGGAGAAGGCACAGGCAAAGATTGATGGCCTGCAGACCAAGGTTGTTGCAAAGTCAACCGAGCTTCTTGCGCTTTTGGGCGTCAACTCCATTGTGCCGCAGAAGGCCACAGATGCTTACGCCCTTGCGCATGAAAATTATTTCGAGCGCCAGGACACCTACCAGCAGAAAGTAATGGCGCAGGTCAGGTCCGAAGTCCCGGTGTCGTCGTATTCCGCGCGGGAGGTCGGCTCGACTTTGAGCAAGCAGTTCCTCTCAAAGACCGTTGAAATCCTCTTCGTGTCCTTCCTGCTCACTTCAATCGTGGTTTTCGTAATCTTCCGCTCGTTCATACCCTCGTTCGCGGTAGTGTTCGGCGCGGTTGCGGACATCGTAATCACGCTCGGCGTGATGTCCGTGCTCGGCCTTCCGCTTACCCTCGCATCCTTTGCCGCGCTTTTGATGCTCATCGCATTCTCCTTCGAGACCGACGTGCTCCTTACCGTTCGCGTGCTAAAGCGCTCGGACGGCACAGCGTACGACCGGGCTTTCGAGACCATGAAGACCGCAGTAATGATCAACCTCGCGACAATAATCTCGTACAGCGTCCTTTTGGGCGCCTCGATGTTGCTTTCAATATCGACGTACTACCAGATTGCCACGGTTGCGGTAATCGGCGCGCTGGTGGACTTCATAGCAACGTGGTTCGGCAACGCAGTTTTGGTACTGCATTATTTCGGGAAGAAGTGAATTGTGATTATCGATGGCTGCTAACGTAAACTGGCTCCGGATTGCAAAGAACAGGCGCGTCCAGCTCGTGCTGGTGTGCGTAGTCTTCGCTTTCGCGCTCATCTGGCTCAAGGGCATCAACACCGGAATCGAGTTCTCCGGCGGAGTGCGCATACCAATCACTCTTGAAAAGAGCGTGGACACCGCCACCATGGAGTCGGTCGTGGAGACAATCAAGCTCCGCATAAACAAGTTCGGCCTTTCCCAGTCGGTGGTGCGATCGGTTGGCAACAGCGAAATCCTTGTCGAGATCCCTGAAGCTTCCCCGGATGCGATAGAAAGCGTGCGAAACGTCCTCAAGCAGCAGGGCCGTTTCGAGGCGCTCATAGACGGCCAGGTGGCTGTCTCCGGCTCCGACGTGCTTTCGGGCGCAGTGGGCGGCTCCAACCAGGAGTCCGTCATCACTGCAGAGTCAGGCGACAAGGTGTGGCAGCTGGGCTTTGCGGTGAACCGCGACGGGGGCGAGCGCTTTGCAAAGGCTGCGCTTGCCAAGGGCGAATATCCCGTTTATATGTTCCTTGACCGGCCCCAGAACGCGATAATCATCGCGCGCAAGTCTACGCTTCTTCCAAACCAGAGCCTCGGCCTCGTCTCCGACGGCGTGCAGCCCGCGATAGACGACGTTCTTAGGAAAAATACCGACACCATTGCGCTTGTCTATGCCGAAGACGTGCAGAACCTCACCATCAACCAGACAGTCTCCTACATACTCGTCGAAGATGGTGTGGAGAAGGATTATCCTGCAATCGCCGCAGCTGTTGAAAAGCGCAACGTCACTGTCAAGCGCTTCAGCAGTGCCGGCATCAAGCCGGAGTACACTTCAATCACCCGCGGAGGAGTGGCAACCGTGGAAGTCTCGCGCTGGGAAGCGATCGGGCTCATATGTTCGCCGATACTCTCGCCAAGCCTTGCCGAGGGCAGCATCAACCAGATTTTCCAAGTCTCCGGCCCGGCTGAAGGTGTGACTGCGGAGGAGCAGCAAAAGAGCGCGCTTGCCGAATTGCGCGAGCTCAAGTCGGTCATATCCGGCGGAAAGCTCCCCGTCTCGGCCACAATCGGGAGTTCGTTTTCGGTCGCACCGTCGCTTGGAGAGCGCTTCCTTTCGTACAGCTGGATGGTTCTTGTCGCGGGAGTGTTCGCGGTGAGCCTGCTGATTTTCCTACGCTACCGCCAGGTTGCGCTTGTCGCGCCAATCGTGATTTTCAACGGCATCGAGGTCCTTCTCACTACTGCCATAATCGGTGTGTTCGGCACCCTTGACCTGTCGGCAATGGCTGGGATTATAGTTCTTATGGGTAGCGGCGTGGCAGACCAGATAGTCCTCACCGAGGAGCTGCTCCGCAAGGGCAGCGCGGACGAGGAGGAGGGCGACTCGCACGACGAGTACGAGGTCAAGGAGCGCATCAAGAAGGCGTTCTACGTCATCTTCACCGTCGCAGGCGTGGTGATTGCCGCGATGCTTCCGCTCATACTTTCCGGAATCGTCGAGATAGTGGGCTTCGGCCTGACGACGATAATCGGCGTGCTCGTGGGCGTGTTCATCACCCGGCCCGCTTACGGCGACATCGTCAAGGAGCTCTTCCAGAAGCGTGCCTAAGCCTCCGGAAGCGGTTCTTGTTTTTTCTTTCCCTCCAGCTTGGCGTTTGGGCGGTGTTCCACAAGTCCTTTATTCCTTCTTTACGGTTATTCTGTTACTTCGGTAATGCACAATGTTCTCAAAAAAGCAGGAATACGAACTCATAACCGCCATAAGGGGCAGGGGCGAGATTCCGCTCAAGTTCGTCTACATGGGCGAGGGCGCCCGGTTGTGGGACGAAATTTCAAGAAAGGAGTCCGGCGACGGGATATTGGGAATGGAGCACAGCCTCTTGATGCGCCACATAGACGATTTTTTCAACGCGTTTACCGGGGTAAAAAAGCTAAACATAGTTGACTTGGGATGCGGAAACGGCATTCCCCGCAATCCCTCTCATCCGCAAGGCAAAGGATGCTGGCTTCGATGTGCGCTATGTCCCGCTTGACATAAGCAGGGAATTGCTCGACATGGCTTGTCGCAACGTCGCGGCGGAGTTTCCGGGCGTCAGCGTAATCCCGAAGGAAATCGACTTCGAGGCCGGCAACTTCGCGGACGTAGCGTATGAGCTTGGCCAGGACGGCCATGTCAACTTCTTCATATTCTTCGGGAACACGCTTGGGAATTTCTCGGACGCAAGCAGGGTGCTTTCAAACTTCCGCGATTCGATGGGTTCCGAGGACTACCTTCTCATAGGCACCGAGCTTGCCAACCTTTCCCGCATAGACCTGGTCGTCCAGCGTTACGTAGAACACCAGCCGATACGCAGGATACACCTGATGCTCCCAAGCAAGATTGGTATCGGGCAAGAGGATGCGGAATACGATGTAAGTTGGAATGACCGGCAGCAGCAAATAGAGTCAAAAATCCGGTTGAAGCATGACGTTACTGCGATGCTTGGCGACGAAAAGATACCGCTTTTGAAAGGCGAACGAATACTTCTTATGCGCTCCAAAAAGCACACTGAGTCGAGCCTGACCAAGCTGCTTTCCGACACCGGTTTCCGCAACGAAATACTGACCACGGATGCGGAACGCGCGTACATAATGACGCTGGTCCAGCCTACCCGGTTCAGTGTTTGAAATTCTCCTAAGATGCGGCAGCTAAAAGTTAGTCCTTTTTCTCTGCAGCCGACTTGTTGCGCAGCACTTCGCCCAGCTTGGCCCGGTTCTCCATCTGCTCATTGAACTTGGCGAAGTCGTCCTTTGACATTATCTTCTCAAAGAAGATTTTCGCGAAGTCCTGCGACGCCTGCGCGATGTCTAGGATGTTGATTTGCGCCTCTTCGGCGGTAAGCTTGACTTCGCCCGGTGAGCGAATCTCCACTGCGATGGGTGCGTACTTGATTGCGATGTTCACAAGGGAGTTGTAGTTTGCGGTAAGCAGGTGCACTTCAGCTGCGCAGGAGTAAAGGTCGTTGTTCTCCATCGCCTGGTCTATCTCGCCCTTGCAGTAGAGCACGCCCATCTCCTTGTTCAGGCGCGATATCATGTCAATCATCGCGTTCTCAACGGCATCCTTTTTCGTGCCGTGGGCGTCAAAATGAATCACGGACTCTATTGCGCCGCGTTCAACGGCCTGCCTGAACATGTCGCGCAGCTTGCGCTCGTCAATTTCCGGCTTTTTTTCGTCCATTTTTGTTTACACCGAGTTTATTGCTTCAAAGCCCTTTCATCAGCCCATTCTCGACTGTGTATCGGCTGTTGCAGTATGTACAGACGAATTCGTTGCTTCCCCTCTGTTCGAGGCGCACTCCGAACCCATTGTCAACATAGCATTTGCGGCAGTTCTCGATTATTCCGTTACCTGCTACTGTCATTGATATCCAATATGTTTGCAGCTTAAGGTTTAAAAGCGAAAGCTAAAAGTTTTGGAAAAAACCAGGAGTATGCAAAGCAGGGCTGAGGAAAAGTTAAAAACCAAAAAGAAGATTGAAAGAAAAAAGAATTAAGGTGGAACGAAGCCGTTCCAGTCCTAGAATGCAATCTCGTCCAAGCCGCCCATGTCGGTCTTGTACTTGCCCTTCTTCTCTGCAGCCGGCGTCTTGCCCATCGCGTACGGGCTGTGGATTCCGGTGAAGATGGCGATTGCCTCAATCTTGCCCTCGAATCCAGGGTCAATCCTTGCTCCCCAGATGACCGTTGCGTGCGGGTCGACCTGCTCGGTGAGCGCCTCTCCGATGTGGTTGCACTCTCCGAGGGTCATGTCCGCGCCGCCGGTGATGTGGAGGAGGACTCCCTTGGCTCCAGCGTAGTCAACGTCAAGCAGTGCGTGGCTGAGCGTGTTCTTGACCACGTTCTCCTCGCGTGCAGTTCCCTTGGCCTCGCCTACTGCAATCATTGACACTCCGCCGTTGCTCATTACTGCGCGCACGTCGGCAAAGTCCAGGTTGATGAGCGAGGGGGTGGTGATTGTCTCGGTGATTCCGCGAACAGCGCGTGCGATGATTTCATCAGCAACAGCGAACGCCTGGTCAATCGGCAAGTTGGGCACAATCTGCACGAGGCGGTTGTTGTCAATGACGATGATGGTGTCGGACTGCTCCTTGAGCTTCTCAAGGCCTTCCTCTGCCTTCTCAAGCCGGGCGCGCTCGAGCGCGAACGGGAAAGTGACAATGCTTATTACGATTGCTCCCTTTGCCTTTGCGATGTTTGCAATGACTGGTGCGCTTCCAGTGCCAGTGCCTCCGCCCATTCCGGTTGTGATGAAGACCATGTCCACGTTCTCAAGCATCTTTTCCAGGTACGGCCTCGACGCCTCGGCGCACTTCTGGCCGACTTCGGGGTAGCCGCCTGCTCCCAGGCCGCGGGTGATTGATGCTCCGATGAGGATTTTCTTGACGCTCTCGGAAATCATCCCCAGGTGAAGCTTGTCCGTGTTGACCGCAACCAAGTCAGCTCCGCGGATTCCGATCTTTGAAAGGCGGTTGATGGAGTT
>Ga0209340_1001560_pt1 | contig 15847 bp, 18 predicted proteins | sample EPASupsiteSAE323_FD_187266 | JGI IMG/M metagenome (GOLD analysis project Ga0209340, IMG submission 187266) | Bioremediated contaminated groundwater from EPA Superfund site, New Mexico - Sample SAE3-23 (SPAdes) (version 2) | ecosystem: Environmental > Aquatic > Deep subsurface > Groundwater >... | reverse complement strand
TGGAGCAGTCGGTGGGGAAACAGGGTTTCAAAAACTCTGTACATGGCTCTTACTTCGTCAGGGTGAGTGAAGTCAGTAATTCCGATGTAGGGAAGCATTCGTGCACCTCTTTTGTTGAAAGAACGACAAAGAATCCTAGCATGTTCACGCGAAAAATACAAGAAAAGAGCCTTAAAAGGCTCTTTTAGTACCCCGAGCAGGAATCGGACCTGCATAACCAGCTTAGAAGGCTGGTGTTCTATCCATTGAACTATCGGAGCAAAATGCGTAATTATTTTAGCATTTCACATTGTTTTTGTCAATCTATTCTTCCTCATGACGTCGTTTTCCATGGAATTTTTTATGGATATTCTTGAGTTCCTTATCTGTAATATGTGTGTAAATCTGTGTGGTTGTAATAGAAGAGTGTCCGAGCATGGTCTGTACACTTCGTATATCAGCACCATTCCCCAAAAGATCTGTTGCAAAAGAATGTCGGAGTGTGTGTGGGGTAACTGGTTTTGTAATTCCAGCAGAATGAGCATATTTTTGTACAAGTCGTTGAATGGATCTCTGTGTGAGACCAATATCTGTTTCTGATGTATTTTTATCTGCGCCAGTTCTTTTGTCATGAGATACAAAAAGCCAAGGACTCGTATCTCGTCTTTTGTCCAAATAGGCACGCAAATTTCTTTTAGCACTCTCTGAGAGAAAAATAACACGATTTTTTCCACCTTTTCCTTTTATAGTGAACTCATCATGTTTCAAATTAATATTTTCTCTTTTGAGACTTGCAAGTTCGGAAACACGCATGCCAGAACAAAACAGAGTTTCTAGAATTGCTTTGTCGCGAAGAGTAATTAAAGGATTGTGATTTGCATTTTTATAAGGAGACTCCAAAAGTCGATTTACTTCTTCATTCGTGAGGAAAATGACATCACGATCTGGCATTTTCATGAGTTCAATTTTTTCTGGTGCGAGGGTTTGTATATCTTGTTTTGCAAGGTATTTAAAAAATGATCGAAGGGCAATGAGATGATAATTTTGTGTATTTTTTTTAAGCGGTTCTCCCTGATTATCTATGAGTCTGTTGAGCCAGAGTCTATATTTTCTTACATGTTCTGCAGTTATAACAGTAGGGGATGGATTTTCCACCCAATCAATGAAACGGGTAATGTAAAAATGATAATTTTGTATGGTTTTTTGTGAACGATTTTTTTCTATTTCTAAATATTCAAGAAATCGTATGAGATATTGTGAGAGTTTCATAAAAAGAAAGAAAAAAGTATATATTTGTATTGTACGACACTCTAAAAGAAAAGTCAAAACATGAAAAAACACATTTTTGCCAATTTTAGCGAAGAAACACTCTTGACAAAAGCCTTTTTTTGTGGTATACTATATTATGTAAAGGTCGGAAAAGAATCTTTACTAAAAATAAAAACAAAAATACATATGACACATAATAAACAAGGTACTTCTGTACCACAAACCTTTGATTTTTCACTCGTATATCTCTATCTTTTGACAGGTATTCTCCTCTTTATATCTGTTTTTTTATTTTTACCGCATGTATCGGTAGGATAAACGAGAGAATATGAAAAATACTTTAATAATTTCCTATATAATCGCATTTCTTTGTCTGCCAGGCTTGTCGCAGGCAATAGAATATGATTATTCAAAAGACATACAAAAAGAATACTTACAAACACAATCGTATCCATGATAAAAAAGAACCCGAGTATATCGGGTTCTTTTTTAATAAAAAGACCCGCCATACTGATGGCGGGAAATCAAGGAAAAAGGTCATCTTTCACTCTTCACTTTTTCCTTTACTCGAGAGAGCGGTGGAAATTATGTACGCACACGCGAGGCATCCAATGATGATTGCAAAAATCACTACGTACAGTGGATTGAATGGTCCGATGTCAGGAGGAACCATTGTTGGTGTGCGCCCTGTTACACTTTCACAACCTCGGATGTATCCGAGGAGAAAGACATGGTTTGCTGTGAGTGTTACCATGACAATTGAAACTGCATATACCATTACAAATGCTTCTTTGACTTTTTCAGTGCACATGATGTCTCCTCCAGGGGTTGGTGGTGACGATATTAAATCATTTTTTGTATTTTTTGACGAAAACGTCCTTGATTTTTTATTTATTTTTGTGTACACTCAATAAAATAAAAATATATGAGAAAAACAATACTCATTTTACCTAATATTCGATCATGCCATAATGTTGGAGCCATGTTTCGCACGGCCGATGCTTTTGGTATAGAAAAACTCTATCTTGTCGGATACACGGCTCATCCCCCAAAGGTACAAATAGACAAGGTATCTCTTGGTGCAGAGAAGTGGATTCCTTGGGAGGGAAGAGAAGAAATATTTGGTTTGCTTTCTGAATTGAAAAATAATGGATACCAAATTGTCGCCTTGGAGAAGACTGAAGAGAGCAAAGATATCCGAACAGTTTCGTTTGGAGAGAAAGTGGCCCTTATTGTTGGAAATGAAGTGGATGGAGTTACTGAAGATATTTTAGAGCAAGTAAATACGGTTGTGCATATTCCTATGTGTGGAAAAAAAGAGAGCTTAAATGTTAGTATAGCAACGGGTATTGCCCTCTATATGGTATCTGGGATGTAAATTTCTTTTTTCTCCTTTTTTTGCTATACTAAAAGGAGTTAGAATTAACAATCAAGTATGCCTTACGGTCATGCAACATATTCCCTGTATTTTTTTGAACAATTTGCCACCAATTTACCTCCACTTCTTCCGGAGGAATTGAAGGGGGAAATACAGAACGCATATGAACAACTTACACAAAATGTATCACTTACTTCAGAAGAAATAGATGATACATTAATTGTTCTTGGAAAACGTGTTTGGCCATACCGTCAGGCTTTTTTAGAATTTTATCGTGTGGAGGAAGGTCATTTGGGCGAAAAAGTTTTTTTAAAAAAATCTCCTGTTGTTCTTCGTAAAAGATATAATGAATTTTTGGCACATGGCGGAAGTTATGAGGATTTATATAAAGGAGTTTCTGTAGATTTCTTTACTTCAAAACAAAGAGTAGAAATTATGGAACTTCTTGTTGAAATACGTGATTTTTTGAATAAACATACGAGACAGTCCGTGCTTGGTTTAAAAAGAAAAGAATATACAAAAAAGATTCATGAATTTGAAGCTATTTATAACAAAATGGAAGATAAAATAAATGTTCTTCGAGATATGGCAGAAAAAGAAGCAGAACATCCAGAATTCTTTGCAGAAATTCAGGCACATATCCGATCTTTTGAAGAAGGAATGTGTATGATGCATTCCGGAGTAGGGGAAATGGAATTGGAACAATCTTTGGAACATTTTCACGGACGTAAATTTGAAAAAAACAAACTCAGACACTAAATATATGAGTGGAAAAATAATTCTTGCAATTGCGAGTGTAGATTTTCAGCCTATTGAATATTCAATTCCAAAGAAAGTACTCATAGAAAATGGTTTTGAGGTTATAACTGTCAGCGATAAAAGTGGAAATGCCTATGCCACGGATGAATCACTTGTTTTGGTAGATAAAAAACTCGATGAAATAGATATCAAAGAATACGATGGAATATTTTTAATTGGTGGACCAGGAGCTCCAGAGCATTTGGATAATCCCAAAATGAGAAGCCTCCTTGTTGAAGCAAAAGAAAGAGGAATACCCTATGGGGCAATATGTATTTCTCCGCGAATCCTAGCAAAAGCAGGTGTACTTCAAGGAAAAAAGGCAACAGGATGGGACAACGATCGTGAATTAAAGGATTTATTTTTTGCTCACGGTGTAGACTATGTACAAAATGAAGTGGTAGTGGATGGAAATATCGTAACTGCATCAGGACCGCGAGTGGCAAAAGAATTTGGAGAAGCAATTGTACAAGTATTTCAGAAGAAATAAAAAAACCGAGTTTCCTCGGTCTTTTTTTAATCAGCATGATTTTGTTTTTTTATTTTTTTGTTACTTTGTTTTACCGTATATTTGATGAGTTCTCCTGCAATGTCTCTTCCTGTGGCAAGAGTAATTCCTTCAAGTCCAGGATTTGCGTTCACTTCTAAAATCTTTGGTCCACTATTTGTTCGGAGAATATCTACTCCGGCAAAGTCGAGTCCACATGCTCGTACTGAGGCAAAAGCACATTTCTTTTCTTCCTCTGAGAGTTCTGCTACACGTACTCTTCCTCCAAGTTTGAAGTTTGAACGGAATTCACCACGCTTTGCAGCAACTCTTTCCATTGCTCCAACAATACGTTTTCCAACGATGAACACACGAATGTCCTTTCCTTTTGCTTCTTTTACATATTCTTGAATAACAATTGGGAGGGAACCGTATTCGCTTGTGAGAAGATCCACAATAGAACGAAGACCTCGTTTACTCTCAACAATAGAAACTCCACTTCCGTGTGAGCCATAAATTGTCTTGAGTATAACTGGAAATTTTCCCACTTCTTTAATAACGTCATCAATATATAGGTGAGAACGAAGAAGGTAAGTTTTTGGCATTGGAAGTTTGTGTTTGTTCAAAATTTGGAGTGTTCGGAGTTTATTTTTTGCGCGGAGAACAGGGAGATGAGAATTCACAGTTTTGATACCTGCAAGTTCAAATTGTTTAATAACTCCGCTTCTGTATTCCATGAAATTTCCAAGGAAATTTGCACGAACAAGAAGTATTTTAATATCCGTTGGCATCTTACTTTTTACCAAGACATGAGGTCTTCCATTGAAGCCAAGTTGGCAATCTTTTTCGTAAATAAATTCTATTTCGTGGCCAAGTTTTTTTGCAGCTTGTTCAAGAAGTGCATTATCTCCTTGGGTTGCAGGGCCCATATTAGTGGGTGATCCAAATGTGAGAACATGAATTTTCATAAATATGCAATTTGTTTGATCTTTTTTGCAAGGAGATCAGTTATATAACGAATATTTATTGTATTACTTCGTAAAACGTTGTTTATTTCAAGTTGGATAGCGTAGTCGTCTCGGCCTTCAGTTTTGTGAAACTGAATAGCAGATTGTTTACTCCACCCGGGAAAGTATTTTCCAATGGTGACCATAAGCGGGAATGCTTTTTGAAGTTCTTTTTGCAATTCTTTTTGGAGAGTATATATTTGGATTGGGGTGATAGTTGATTTTCCTGAGTTTAAGACATTTTTTTCATTTTCGTTTGAACCAATATAATTCTTTTTTTCCTTTAGATATTGAGTTCCTGCTCCAATATCTATTCCGATGCTTTCAGATTGTGTTCCGTGGAGATGAATACAAAACGCCCGATTATTTTTACCATACTGCCTTGCCAATTTGGAATAGGCTTTAATATCTTTGTAAAATTCTTTCATCTCGGGCTTCTTTCTTCCCCAGGCATACTTTTTTGTTGTATAGTTCCAACGGAGTTTGTTAAAGTCCTCAATGCGTTCAGGATATTTTTTTGCTTTTGAATTCGTTTCTTTAAAAAAACGTTTGTTGATTACAATAAAAGCATCAAGTTTTTTTCCAAGATGCCTCGCGAGTATACTTGTTTTTTTATCATCCCCAGCAGCATGTGGGGCAATAATAATAAACTCCGAATTTCCTGGTTGTTTTCTCCCGTAGGATGTTTTTTGCATATACTTTCTTCAGAAACATAAGTATAGCACAAAAAATGAATTTGTCAATTCATGAGCCTATATCTTTTTGGGTATGTATTGGGGATATTTTTTGAGTGTTTTTGTAAGAGCACTTTTTGTAAGAAGTCCTTTTTGTGCTCCCATCTCAAGAATGACACCACCAGAATTTGCTGTTCCCCAGGTTAAAGCCTCAGGTATGGTCTTTTTTGCAAGTATGGCAGAAAGAAATCCGCTCGCAAAAGCATCGCCAGCTCCAGTACGTTCAAGAGCTTTAATTGGATAAATGGGCATAAAATAGTATTTTGCCCCATCAAAAACATATGAACCTTTTGTCCCATCAGTAATAACAGGTGTTTTAACGCCCATTTTTTGTAAAAGTTTGAGTGCTTTTTTGGGTTTGTACTTTTTTCCGAGGAGTACCCCTGCTTCTTCAAGATTCACGAAAAGAATTTCAATGTGTGGAAAAAGTTTTTTAATATGTTCCTTCCCAACAGAAAGTTGGTATGATCCTGGGTTACAAGCAAGTTTTATTTCAGGGTGTTTTGCAAGATAGACAGTAAGATTTTCTTGTATTTTTTCAAAACCTTCGGCGAGAGAAGTATAATATATCCATTTTGTCTGAAGATTTTTTGGAAAAGTATAATTTCTTTTAATATGATGCGACAATATGGTTCGCTCTCCTCTGTATGAAAGAATAATAGAAGTACGTGTTTCTGCGTTTTTGTGTATTTTAATATACTTTGTATTTACTCCTTTTTCTTTGAGTTCATCCAAAATAACATCACCGTTCAAATCATCTCCAAGTTCTGTTACAAGAGCGGTTTTATATCCAAGACGTTTTACACCCACAGCAACATTGGTTGCATTTCCTCCAAGAGAATGTACAGAATGTTCAATAGCAATCTTTTCTCCATATTGAAGACAGAGCTCTTCAGCTCTTTTGTTTTTTCCATAAGTCAGTCTTGCTTTGTCTAATACAAGAAATGTATCTAAAGTAGCATCTCCAATGGTGATGAGGTCAAACATAAGTGACAGGCTAGAGTTTGTAAGTACTTGTAGTATATCAAAATTATTTGTTATTCACAATAAAAAAACAGCCTTTCGGCTGTTCTTTGATTTGTTATTCTTCCAGTCTCCATTTATTAATATAATCAATGGCAGAAAGCGCTGCAATAGCACCTTGTCCAGCAGAAATGGATATTTGTTTGTAGGGGATATTTGTGACATCGCCAGCAGCAAAAACTCCAGGACAACTTGTTTTACATCGTATGTCTATTTCAAGTTCTTTTGCTGGAGTTTTTGTACCACAGGTTACAAAGTCAGAATTTGGTACGAGACCTGCATGAATCATAACACCATTTGTTTCCAGTTCGTGTGTTTCTCCAGTTTTTTTGTTTGTATATTTAATTTTTTCTACAAAAGTATTTCCAATAATTTCTGTAATATCGGTATTATACAGAATTTCAATATTTTGCAGTTTTTTTACTTTATCAATAAGAATATTTTCTCCTTTTGGAAATCCGCCTTTATCCTCTGGAGTATTGTCATATTTCGTCAGCACATATCCTTTTGTGACCATTGTACCAAGCATAAGGGCAGATTCAAGAGCAGAATTTCCAGATCCAATAGTTGCTGTAATTTTTCCTTTAAAAAATGGTCCATCACATACAGTACAATAGGTAACTCCTTTGCCTCTGAATTCTTTTTCTCCAGGGATGTTTAATTGTCTTGGATGAATGCCACTGGCAATAACAACAGCAATTGTTTCAAAACTTTTTTCTTCCCCAAGAACATTTTTTGTAGTAACAATATGATAATTTTTTTCTTGTTTAATTTGTGTTACTTCTAAACCTTCTTCAATTTTAACTCCGTAAGATTTTACATGATCCTCAAAATTCTTTGCAAGTTCAAAACCAGAAATCTTTTGGATTCCAGGCCAATTTTCTACCTCTCCAGAGAGAGCAACCTCTCCGCCGATATCTTTTGTAATAATGATAAAATTCAAATTTCTTCTTGCTGCATAGATTGCGGCAGATGAACCAGCAGCAGCTGCACCGATAATAACAAGGTCAAACATATTGTATGAGTTATATTTATGTACGAAATATACCAGGAGCAAAGGGGACCGTCAATTGGGGATAAATAAAAAACAGAATTTTATTTTCTGTTTTTTAAGGCTTTTTCTATTTTGAGATAATTCTTTTTTACATCCCCATGGAGTATCCCACTTCCTATACAAAATTTTTCTATGCCAGCTTTTTTGAGAGATTGTATGTTTTTTTCGTTTATCCCTCCGTCAGCAGAAAGAGGCACTTCTGGAAATTTTTCGTGAAAGTTTTCTATTTTTTCTATAACAGGTTGTAAAAATGTTTGCCCTTGTTTTCCAGGGAATACAGTCATAAATTGTACTCCGTCTATTTGAAGGAGAACTGGAAAAAGGGTTTTTATATGTACTTCAGGATTGATAGCAACAATAATATTTTTTTTGTATTTTTTTAATTTTCTTACGGTCTTTGTAATATTTTTTACAGCATCACTGTGAAAAATAATTGTCTGCAGTTGTGGTATCTTTTTCCATTTTTTTGCAAATTTTTCTGGATTTTTTACCATCAGATGAATTTCTATTTTTATATCTTTCGGAAGCATTTTTTTTATTTGTCTCACATTGTGCCATGTTTTGCTCGCAACAAATTTACCATCTGCAATATCTATTTGGATGTATTTTGTATGCTTTTCCAAGTGGCGAAGGTATTTTTGGAATGCTTGCTTGTTGTATGCGAGAATGGCGGGGACAATCATAAATTATGATTCAAGTGCATGAATTTTTTCTAACCTTCGTATGTGTCTTTCTGCTCCAGAAAATGGAGTATCAAGCCAGATTTTTACAACAGAAAGAGCATGATCTTCTGTGAGGCCCTTTGCTGCAAGGCAAAGGACATTGGTATTGTCATCTTGCATCATAGTTTCTGCTGCCATCATATTATATCCAATTCCTGCGCGTATGTTTTTTATTTTATTTGCTGTGATACAAACACCAATACCATTTTTGCAAATAACAATTCCACGAGCATCTTCATCTGCAACTTTTTTAGCAAGGGGGATAGTATAATCTGGATAATCATCTGTTTCTACATATTCTTGTGGACCAAGGTCTTCCACTTCACGCATGAGTTCATTTTCTATATAACGAACAATTCTTTTTTTGAGTTGGTATCCTCCGTGGTCTGAGGCAATATATATTTTTCCTTCGTACATAAAAGAGTATATTACAATTACTCATATATTATACCTGTGTTTTGTATTTTACTCAACAAAAAAACACCACAGGGTGATGTTTTTTTGGGGGCGCCGATATATATCGGCAAAAGGTGGGGTTATTCAGTACTGACAGATGCCAGCTGTTTGCGAAGAAGTTGTATCCTTTCATTCAGTTCTCTGAGGCAGGCAAGAAATTCTTCTGAGGCATGGTGAGTCATTCTCCGTACCATCGCGTTGTACAAAGACTCTATAGTGGTAAGCTCTGCGATCACAACCTTTCGGTCTTGCATGTTGTCCTCCATCGTTCTTGTAGAACGAATAAAATTACCATAATGTTGGCATTTTGTCAACAGCATATCCTATTTATTGACAAAAGTGTCTAATTGTGATGTAATCTTTGGGAAACAACACAGTTGGGAGGGCGTCATGGAAGATCATGCTGTGAATGGAATTCTGTTGAGTGCCAGGGAACTGGAAGACATGAGAATCCTCAAGGGTTTGCAAGTTTTTGCCTTGCTTGATCTTGCAAGAAAACTTGCAGAGAATGTTAATGAGTATTGGAAAAATCTCATTGACAAGTCTCTTCAGCTCGCAATCATCACTCTTGTTCCTCGCCGGGCAATGGATCTGGAGAATGTCCGTTTGGGTGTTGACGAGTATATTTTTCATGATGACTCATATTTTGAGCTGGTTCACTTTTGGCAAAGTGGATCAGCTGAGGAATTCATTTCTGGTACTCGACGGAACAGAGAAAAGAGTATGGATTTGCTCAGGGAGTTGTTTTTGAGACTTGGGAAGAAGACAGTGTTTGTTCGAGATCAACTTTCTCACGAAGATCCAGATGTTCAGCAGGCAGTCACTGCATTTGGTGTCATTCAAGGGATTGTTGTTCCGGCGTTTCGGCTTTGTGAAGGAATTCCGATAAAACAAAATCATTTCCGCTTCACTCCTTCTGCTACCCACCTCCTTTTGTCCCCACGTGGCCCTTGAAAAAACAAGGGCCTTTTCATTTGACAAAAAATAGTTTTTTGGCTAAACTACTTATACAATTGTAAAAGCAATCGAGTGGCAATCAACCACGAGCTGGAAAAAGAAATCTTTGAGAAAGTAGAATTTCCCGGGTAAGCCCGTAAGAGCAGTTAATGAAGCACCAAATAGGGTGGTACCGTCAGAAATTCTGGCCCCTATACGAAATGGTGTTTTTTTTATTATAATAGTAAGGTGATATTAATATTTGTATATGCCATATAATGCGAATGACAATGAGAAAAAGGTTCTTGAGTTTTGGAAGAAAGATAATACATTCCAAAAATCTGTAGAAGAACGGGACGAGAAGAAACCGTATGTTTTTTATGACGGTCCTCCTTTTGCAACTGGTCTCCCACATTATGGTCATATTGTAGCTTCAACAATGAAGGATGTAGTTCCACGTTTTTGGACTATGAATGGATATCGTGTTGAAAGAAAATGGGGATGGGATTGTCATGGTCTTCCAATTGAAAATATTATTGAAAAAGATTTGAATCTTGCCACGAAAAAAGATATTGAGGAGTATGGTATTGCGAAATTTAATGAGGCTTGCAGAAGTACTGTTCTTCAATATGCAGAAGATTGGAAAAAAGTTATTGAGAGAATGGGAAGATGGGTGGACATGGAGAATGATTATAAAACAATGGATATTACCTTCATGGAAAGTGTTTGGTGGGTTTTTAAACAACTCTGGGATAAAGGATTGGTATATGAAGGAAAAAAGGCAATGCATATCTGTCCTCGTTGTGTGACACCACTTTCTAACTTTGAGGTTACACAAGGATATAAGGATATCAAAGATATTTCTGCAACAGCGAAGTTTAAAGTTGAAGAAAAAATAAAAGAAAAACTTGGTGTTCGCGAAGATGTATATATTCTTGCTTGGACCACAACTCCTTGGACACTTCCAGGAAATGTATTATTGGCAGTTGGAGAAAATATTGAATATGTTTGTGTAAAACAAGAAGGAAATATATATATCATAGCAAAAGAGAGAGTGTCTTCTGTTATGGAGGGACTCGATTATGAAGTGGTGCAAGAAATTCAAGGAAAGGACCTTGTTGGGTATAGGTATGAACCACTTTTTCCATATTTTGCAGATACAGAAAATGCATTTCGTATTGTTGCAGGAGATTTTGTTACCACAGAAGATGGTACTGGAGTGGTGCATATTGCTCCAGCATTTGGTGAGGACGATTATGCAGTTGGAAAAAAAGAAAATGTTGGTTTTGTACAGCATGTTTCAATGGACGGAAAATTTATTGATGCAGTATTAGATTTTGCCGGAATGGAAGTGAAACCAAAGGATGATCACATGTCAACAGATGTTGAGATTATTAAATGGTTAGCACATAATGGAAAATTGTTTTCTAAGGCAAAATATGAACACAGTTATCCACATTGTTGGAGATGCGATACACCACTTTTGAACTACGCAACCAGCAGTTGGTTTATTGATGTTCCAAAAATTCGTGAACAACTCCTAAAAAATAATGAAAAAATAAATTGGGTTCCGGATCATATAAAAGACGGAAGATTTGGAAAGTGGCTTGAAGGGGCTCGTGAATGGGCAGTGTCCCGTACGAGGTATTGGGGAGCTACACTTCCAATCTGGAAAAATGAAGATGGAGAGACTCTTTGTATTGGTTCAGTTGAAGAATTGGAACAATTGTCAGGGCAAAAAATAACTGATCTTCATAAACATATTGTGGATGAAATTACTTTTGAGAAAGATGGAAAGAAATACACTCGTGTTCCCGAAGTTTTTGATTGTTGGTTTGAATCTGGTTCAATGCCCTATGGTCAGATGCATTATCCATTTGAAAATAAAGAAAAATTTGAAGCAGGATTTCCAGCAGAGTTTATTGCAGAAGGACAAGATCAGACACGCGGATGGTTTTATACCTTGCATGTACTTGCAACAGCACTTACATTAGGAGATGATCCTGTTATACCAAAAAAAGAATCTATTGGTGCATTTAAAAATGTTATTGTAAACGGAATGGTTTTGGCTGAAGATGGAAAGAAAATGAGCAAGCGTCTCAAAAATTATCCTGATCCAAATGAAATTTTTGAGAAATATGGAGCCGATGCCATGAGATTTTATTTGACCAGTTCACCGGTTATGCACGCCGAGGCTTTAAATTTTTCCGAAGCTGGAGTCCGAGAAATATATAACAAGCTCATAAATACTCTTTCTAATGTTTTGGCTTTTTATGAAATGTTCGCTGGAGAAAATACACAAAAAGGAGAATTAGAAATTCCACAAACAAAAAATATATTGGATCAATGGATACTTTCTTTGCTTCAGGTTATGGTTCGAGATGTGACTCTTGCAATGAAGGAATATAAACTCGCAGAAGCGACTCGACCAATTTTAGATTTTGTGACGGAACTCTCTCAGTGGTATGTAAGGAGAAGTCGTGATCGTTTTAAAGGAGAGAGTACAGAAGATGGAAAACAGGCATTAGAAACACTTGGATACACTCTCCAAACACTTGCAAAAGTCATAGCTCCAGTTACTCCATTTATTGCAGAAAGTGTTTACCAGAGTGTGGTCTTTGGGAAAAATTCTGGTGCATCAGTACATTTGCAAATGTGGCCTGAAGTGCAAGAAAATTTATTACATGAAGAAGTGTTGGTACAGATGCAGAATGCAAGAAACATTGTGGAATTGGGTCTTTCAGGAAGAAGCGAAGCAAAAATTCGTGTGAGACAGCCTCTCCAGTATGTCTTGTATACCGGAGCAAACCTTGGAAAGGATTTGGAACTCATTATTGCGGATGAACTGAATGTAAAAGAAGTAAAGTGGCAAGATTCTTTTGAGGCGAGCACTCTTCTCGTTGTAAAAGAAGAAAAGAATATTCGTGTTGGCATTTCTCTTGAAATTACTGAAGAACTTCAAAAAGAAGGATTATTCCGTGAATTGGTTCGTGGAATAAATCAGATGAGAAAGAATGCAAATTTGACAATTGAAGACACAGTTCAAGTAGAATTTGAAACAGATGATCAAATGATAAAAGATGTAATTTATAAATATATGATTGAACTCAAAAAATCTGTTTTAGCAAGTGAAATACAAGAAGGAAAAGGAAGTGAAGAAGTAAAAATAGGGGAACAGAGTGTATTTTTAACAGTAACAAAACAATAGGAATATAGAAACAAAAGAGAACCTGCCTTGAGCAGGTTCTCTTGACAAAAATAGAATTGTGTGTTAATTTATACAATCCTTGTGGAATGTTTTTTCTTTCTTTTGGAGAGAGAAAAGATTTCATGAGGAAAGGAAGAAACATGAAGATTGTTCTTTTTGTCCGGAATTCTGTTTGCGACATCAAACGTGAAATGATTGAGAGGTCGGGGTACGTAATTGAGCCTTTTGACGAAAAAGATTCAATTGTGTCTTATCCTTGGCCTGCAGATTCTGGTTTCTCGAGTTTTCCATGGCTTTTCAGTGGTGGAGAGTTTCTCCATCAGAATTTGGCGATTCTTTTTTCCCTAGAACAGGGATGTGAATATTACACGAAGTCTGGGAAGAAAAATGAGTTTCAAAAAATTCCAGGTAAAGTGGAGAAAAATTTAACTCCACTCGGAGCCCCCGAATTTTTTGAACACAGGCTAGGAACAGGTCTTATTGTCCGGTATAGTCTAGTGAAACTCGAAATTGCCTTTGAGAAACCAGAAGAGAATTTTCTCTCTGTTCCTGGAAGCGTGTTCTACATCCGGAAAGACAAATCTCCAATCCCCATATAAATCTCCCCACAATCCCATAGAACGAGCCACGAACAGTGGCTTTTGTGTTATATAAGATATGCTTGATGAAGCATACACATATCTTTGTCACCATTTTCTTTACAAAGAGTTTGGAAAATATCTTTTACATGAATATCTACATCAGTTGATGTGCGTAAAAGAAAATAGGGAATAGTGTGTTTTTCTAAAAAGTGATAAATCAGCCAATCCATGGTGTCACGAAATTCATAATCAGTTGAACGTATTTTATCTTGTGTGGCATCAATATCCAGTTTTTGTGTTTTAAAAATTGCGTTATAGGTATTCATATGTTCTACTGCAATTTGTTCATATTTTTCTGCAGATTCTTCTCCAAGTGCACGATACATATATGCAAAATTATCCAATGATGATCGATCAGTAATAAGAATTTTTCCAGTGTGATCAATTTCATTTTCTCTTTGTATTTGATTTTCCAAAATCCATGCTTGTGCCTCAAAAGTGGTATTTTCATTTATGGGGAAAGGACACTCTCTTGCAAGTTCATGGAGTATGATAACTTCTTTTCCATGTACACGGAGTGTTTCTCCAAGTTTTGTAATAATACTGGTTTTTCCAGTTGAGTGTGTGCCAATGAGGGTTATTTTCATAGTATTTTTTGTTTTATTGTATCACGAATTTATTTTATCCGGTAGCAAAAGGTGCTTAAATGAAGTGTTGACAAAATAAAAACATTGTGCTACATTTATATGCTAATATATTATAGGTTTATCCGAGTTTTCTTTTAACAACAATAAGGAGGTGCTCAAGTGTTGGAGAAACAATCATACTCTCCCACTTCGATGAAGTATGCTCTTGCCGCAGCTTGTATCTGTGAGGTCATTGAAGGAGGAGGTGATTTCACACGACAGTACGTTGCAAGGATAGGAATTGAATTCCTCGAATTGGTCGGGCAGGTATTCCTCTTGAACACAACGGGCAAATGGACTCGGAGATTCTCTCCAGAGGAGCTCCATGTTGGTGAACTTGGGCTTCGCCTGATCCCGAAATCCGATGAAGGAACGATACCCTTTCTCGCAACACTTCGCGATGAGCTCTCAAGCGTTTCTGACAGAGGCTCTCGCAGTGCTCTTCGAGAGTACTTCCTCCTAGTGTCTGACGAACTCACGGAAGAAACTGCCGTACTTGAGTGAGTTCCTCACCGTCCGCAAGTAGCCCACCCATTCCTCCCACCTTTGAGAACCTCATATATCAAATGCTTTTGCAGGCGATGTATGAGGTTTTTCTTTTATACTTGCCAGAATCATTTTTTTTGCATAAGATAGAGAGGTAAATTATTGTATACATATATGACTCAATATAATCTTGTTAAGAAAATAGAAGCGCTTGAAGGAATAATTATTCCTGTTTTTTCAGATAAAATGGATGATGAGGGACTAGAAGAAAATATATATAAAAAATTGATACACCTGAGGGAAGAGAAGGATTTTGAAGGAAAACTTCTTGAAATTCACTATACTCTTTTGGAAAATATGAGAGTATTTTTTGTGGGGTTGGGAGAATATAAAAAATGTACTCTTGAAGATTTCAGGAAAGCTGTTGGGAGTGCTGTAATAGGAATGCAAGGAAAGAAAATAAAAAAAGGAGGAATATTTTTAGGAGAAAAAATATTTCAAAAATTTGATGCTCAAGTTCTTGGAGAAAAAATAGTGATTACCTGCGAAAATGCAGAGTATGCTTTTGATGAATATCGTGAAGAAGATGCAAAAATTATTCATTTTAGTGAGATACAAATTTTTGCAGATTTGAAACCAAGTGACAAGAAACTCTTCCAAAAGGGGATTGAAGAAGGAGCAAAAATTGCTTCTGGAGTTTTGTTCACACGAATGTTGGGGAATATTCCTCCTTCTATTATTACCCCAGAATATTTGGCAAAAGAGGCAAAGAAATTGGAACAGAAAGACAATGGTGTAAAAGTAAAAGTTCTTGAACGTGCTGAAATAAAAAAACTTGGTATGGGTTGCTTGCTTGGGGTTTCTCAAGGATCTGAGCTTCCACCGAAGTTTATTATTCTTGAATACTTTAATGGAAAGAAGGGGGAGAAGCCGACTGTTTTTGTTGGAAAAGGAATTACTTTTGATTCTGGTGGGCTTTCGCTCAAGCCTGCAAATTCTATGAAGGATATGAAGTTTGATATGCTTGGTGCAGCAACTGTTTT
>Ga0209340_1001559_pt1 | contig 15862 bp, 14 predicted proteins | sample EPASupsiteSAE323_FD_187266 | JGI IMG/M metagenome (GOLD analysis project Ga0209340, IMG submission 187266) | Bioremediated contaminated groundwater from EPA Superfund site, New Mexico - Sample SAE3-23 (SPAdes) (version 2) | ecosystem: Environmental > Aquatic > Deep subsurface > Groundwater >... | reverse complement strand
CTTCCTATTCCTCTTGAAGCACCTGTAACAATTACCGTTCTGCCTTTCATTTTTATCCCCCAATTTTTTTGTTCATTATATCACATATATTTTTTCATTTTACTATTAAATATTAATAAATTTTTGCCGATAGATTTAATAGAGATATTATAATCTTTCATGGATGACATATATTTACAAGGAGGTAATAGCAATGATAATTTCTGGATCGAATGTACTCATGTCTGCAAATACATCCCAATCAAAAACTTATACTAAAAAAGAGTCATTTAATTTTTGGGTTGACGGTGCAAGCAATAATTCAAATACGGATATTCAGAATGGCTTAAATGATGAATCTTCCGTTATGGATTCTCTCCAAATTTCAGAAGAAGCAAAGAAAAAATCCGAAATTCAGGTCTATTCAACTATTGAACTTACATCCGAAGATAATTTGTTTGATATCAGTGATCAAGATAAACAAAAGATTCTGATTTTGGAAAAGATGCTTGAATATTTAACAGGGAAAAAAATCAAGATTAAGATTCCCCAAAAATTGCCTGATAGTGATAACTGTTTACAAATAGCAAACGTTACTGTTACTCAACCAGGGCAGCAAGAAGCTCAAAAAAAAGGCTGGGGACTTGCATATGATTTAACCGAGACATACTCTGAAAGTCAAGAAATGAACTTTAAGGCTGCCGGAATTGTTAAAACTACTGACGGTCGCGAAATCAATTTCACTACTGAATTAAATATGAGTAGGCAGTTTGCTTCAAATACTGATATTCATATACGTGCCGGAGATGCACAAATTGATCCTTTAGTTATCAATTTTGATGGTCAAGGTACGCAATTGCAACCAGACCGCAATTTTATCTTTGATATCAATTCTGATGGACAAAACGAAAACCTAAACTTTGTAGACAAAAGCAGTGGATTCCTAGTTCTAGATAATAATAGCGATGGGAAAATAAATGACGGTTCAGAAATGTTCGGTCCGAAAACTAATAATGGATTTTCAGAACTGGCAGAATATGATGCCGATAAAAATGGCTGGATTGATGAAAATGACGCAATATTTGATAAGCTGCAAATCTGGACAAAAGATGACAATGGAAATGATGTTCTCTTCGCTCTCGGTGAAAAAGGGGTCGGCGCTATTTATTTGGGAAATGTTACTACCAATTTTGATATAAAGGATTCTTCAAATCAAATGCTTGGCAGTGTAGCGAAAACTGGTATTTATCTTAAAGAGGATGGCAAACCTGGAATTATCCAGCATATAGATTTAAGTATATAGCTACTAATTAAAGCAAACTTAAAAGAGTTTTTCAATAGAATATTTTTTTATTTTATTGAAAAACTCTTTTTTTTCTATTTTTTGTAATAAAATACTATTAGGTAATATTGTAGACATTTGGAGGATATCATATGGATGGATATGGTTTGGCTCTTGGTGGGGGCGGCGCTAAAGGAAGCTATGAAGTAGGAGTATGGAAAGCTCTTAATGAGCTTTCCATACCTATCGATTTTATCACAGGAACATCAGTTGGCGCTCTTAACGGCGCTATTATACTTCAAAATGATTTTGATTTAGCCTATAAAATTTGGACTGAAACAACACTCGCAACAATCGTTAAGTTTGGAAACCGAGTTCAATCGAGCAAATCTGCCAAGGATAAATTTATATCTTATCTGAATAGTTTTACTAAAATCCTTGCAGACGGTGGTTTAGATACTGCTCCTTTGAAGAAACTTCTTCAGGTAAATATCAAAGAAGAAACAATCCGCAAATCCACGATTGGTTACGGAATCGTTACTTTTTCATTATCAGAAATGAAACCTGTGAAACTTTATAAAGAAGAAATTCCAGATGGTAAACTTATAGACTACATTATCGCAAGTGCTGGTCTGCCTGTTTTCAAACGTCAAACCATTGATAATTGTGCTTTTATAGATGGCGGTTTTTGCGATGTTATCCCTATTTCTCTTCTTCTCAACAAGAACATCAAAAACATTATCGCTGTTGATATTTCAGGGCCAGGCATAATTAAGAAGGTCGAAACTTCTGATGTTAATATTATTAATATTAAAAACACAAGACCAATAGGGGGCCTTCTTGAATTTAATGCCGACAAGGCCAAAGAAAATATAGAAATGGGTTATAATGATACTTTGAAAAAGTTTGGCAAGCTGAAAGGAAAGAATTATTATGTACTCCCGAATAACCATTTTGAAGCTGCAAAAGACAAATACTTGAAAACTCTTACCCCTGATGATTTCAAAAAGCTGTATCAATATTTGGGATTGTCTTGGTCTGACAAACCTGAACCAATAAATAAGCTAGTATTTTATAAAATTATAAGAACCATTTCGCAATATGCTGAAGGTAAATTATCTACAGAAACAATCCTTCCCGCTATGGTTGAAATTACGGCAGAAGAACTACATATAGGGAAAAACAATGTCTACTCTTTTGAAGAGCTCATAGATAGAATCTTGGAAAAATACCATTTTATTGTTCACTCCACTGATTATGATAGTTTTATCAATGATATGAAGAAATTTTTAATTAACAAAAAAGATGATTTTTTTGATAGGGAATTAAAAAGAAAAGTCGAGCAGGCAAAGTTTTTTGCTTTTTATGAGCCAACATTCAATTATGATAATGAAAAAATTAAAAATCTTAGGAGATTCATTGCAGTTACATTTCCTAAGATTTCAATTGCAAATATGTGCATCGCATTAATACTTTCCAGAAGACCTTAGCTACTTGATTCTTAAATTATTACTGACATTATCCCAACGTTTGACTTTTCCAAGAGCATCAAAAAAAATTGATGATTTTTCATATCTCCATTGACTTTTACTAAGAAATGTTGGTGTTCCCATTACTTTTACCACTTCAAGCTTTGTTGTCCCAACTTTTATTGGCGGCTGATTTTTGTCAGGCAAAGCTATAAAAACCTTTAATCTATTATTTACATTATTCCAACCTAATACCAATCCTTTTTGATTGAAGAAAACGGATGAATCGCCATATCCATAGGAGAATTCATTCTTCTCATCTGGTGCTCCCATAATCGTCTGGACTTTCAATTTTGAGCTTCCTAAAGTGAAATACTCATTTTTTTGTTGAATGGGTTCTTTCGTTTTTTGAACAGAGTAAGTCTGTTCAACTTTTTTTTGAGGTGCTCTATCAGTTATAACCCCAATTACAATAAGAGCTATTGTAACAATAATTACTGCTCCTATTTTAAATATAATAGCCATTTTTGAAATCATTTGTTTTATAGCATCAGGAGCATAATTATAATTATTTTTATTAACTCCAAAAGCATCAAAATTATAGCTTCCTGAGGATGAACCCGAATTTTTTCTTTTGTTAATAGGACTCTCATTACTGCTGCTTTGTTTTTTTTGAGAAGAAAATAATTGATTATCATAAATTTCACGTTTTTCAGGGTCGGAAAGAACATCATAAGCTTCATTAATAAGCTTAATTTTTTCTTCAGCTTCCTTCTTTGAAAGTATTTGGCACGTATCAGGATGGTACTTCTTCGCAAGAACTCTATACGCATTTCTTATAATGTCAACATCAGCGGAAGTATCAATTCCCAACACATTATAATAATCAATTTTATTTCTTGCCATTTAAGTATCCATTCCTTTGTAGCTTTTAATTTTTGACTCCAATTCTTCTACATCAAATCGCAATGCTTGTGATAATCTACAAAATTTTAAATATTCGTTAAACATTCCAATATTATTATCGTTAACCTGTTCTTTCGGTATATCTGCATATGTTACTGGTTTTCTATTATTTTCTTCAAATTCTCTTAATATCCCGATATCAAATCCTGTAATATCGGATAGCTTAATTAAACTCATTTTACCAAATGTTCTTCTAGCTTTTAGAATTTCGCCAAATTTCATCGTCTTATACCTTTCGCTAACGTGATAAAAATTATATCCCTATAATATTAATTATAATACATTTTATTTTATATGAAAAGAGTACGCAAATATTCATTTTGACCAAGTATATATCCATAAAAAAAAGAATACCACCTGTTCTAGCTGGTATTCCTATTCTTCTATTTTCCGAGTAATGTTCTTGCTCTTTTTTTATTATAGCCAGTTAACAATCTTGGTACATATGCAAACATTCTATAAAATAAAATTCGCATCTTTTTGTTTCTTAAGTAATTTTCTGGTAAATTTCTGTATTGACCGAAATCACCGTTAATTATTGGCACAAGACTGTGATTTACTTCTATCGAACTTGTAGAATTCTTAGTTAAGTCAAGCTTATCAATCATACTTTTCGTTTTGCGTTTTTTTATTGTATTTTTTATTTCAATAGAATCAATATTAACAACATTATTATTAATTTTATTTTGGGTTGGCTTTTCAACTTTGGGCATTCTTTTTATATCATACGAATAATTCTGGAATGAATTATTATCCCAATTATTTGAATCATCTCTAAAACAAAAGTTTAAAGAATCCGCTTTTACGAGTGGGACTTCAACTTCGAAAACTTCCGCCTTCTTTATCATCTTAATTTCATTGAGATTCTCCCATAGCAGGCCAAATCCCAAATGAACATATATTTCCTTTGCTCCATTATTCAATAAATATCCATTGTACTCCAATTTTGCTTTTCCACCTTCAAATAATGTCGCCTCATCGATGTAAACACCATTTTGGCTATACATAACATCTACTCCTTTATTTAAATATTTAGTTAACAATAAGAATATTATGTTAATATTGTGTCGACATAAAGTATACATAGATAATATAACATTTTTGATTAAAATGAAAGAGATATTACAATAATTCTCGGTTTTAGATTGAATTTTTTAGAAATTCAAGAATTGGTATATACAGATTGTATTTATATATAATTATTGAAAATATTTGAATAAAAATAATGATAGGTATTCCAATTTTAAATCTTAAGTGTTTGGTTTTATGATGAAAAATATGCATACCTAAAAGCGAACCAATTGAGCCGCCCAGAATTGCAATAATTAACAGCGTTTTTTCTTTGACCCTCCAATTACCAGTCTGTGCCATTTTTTTATCATACCACATACTTGCAAAACCATAAGCATTTAAAAATAAGAGATATATAGCTATATTTTTAATTAAATTAATTCCGCTAGAGGATTGTTCCACTTTTCAGGTTCACTCCCTACTTGAATAGGTTCATTATCTTCATTTATTTTTACTAAAATAAATTCTGCAATTTTATAAGAACCTCCAGAAACGCTTATATGCTTTGTTTTATCAATCATGTCTTTTACCAAGTCCTTATTGCGTAAAACATTTGTAAGCGTAGAAAGTAATTGCTTATAATTTTTTGCATAGAATGCACAGTTACTATTTAACAGAAATTTTGTGTTTTCTTTCTCTTGTCCAGCAGGTGAACCAAAAATAATTAGGGGTACATTCATATTTAGAGCCTCAGTTGTAGTTATTCCACCTGCTTTAGTAATAACTATATCAGAACCTCTCATTATTTCGTGTAAATTATCAACAAAACCAAAAACTTTTATTCTATCATTATACTTTCCCTCAACGACTTTTTCTGTTCGCGCCTTCAACATTTTATTTTTACCACAGGCTATAATAACTTGAATTTTTGGTTCAATCTTATAAAGTCTGTCAACTATTTTATCAAGAGAACTAATAACTCCATTTGCACCTGCTAATAATGTTACTATAGGATATTGGGTAGTGTTTAAATTATATTTTTCAACAAGCTCTTCTCTTGTAATCCCTTCAGATTCTATATTTACAGGTATTCCTGTTACTTCAACTTTATCCGCAGAAACTCCTTGGTCAATTAGTTGTTTATAAAGAGCCTCATGCCCAATAAAATATCTAGAAACCCCAGGGTCAATCCATTGACTATGAATACCATAATCAGTTATTACTGTATAACAAGGGACATTTGTTTTTCCTTTTTTATACAATATTGGCATGGCAAGAACTGGAAAGGTATTTAATACTAAGTCTGGCTTCATCTGACCAAGATTTTTTCTTAATGTCCTTTTTCCGAAGAGACCTATTAAATTGTTTATATAGAAATTTCTTTTTATATCCTTAGTTGAATAATATAAAAGATCATATATCTTGGGCATTTTAGAATAGCATTTAAGATATAGATATCTAATGCACTCATTTATATACGGATGAGCTTCATGAAATAAATTTAATATTTTCACTTGAATATTCGGATCTTTTTTTATTAATTCTTTTTCTATGCTTCTTGCAACCTTTAGATGTCCATCACCATAATTAGTGGTTAGAATTAAAACTTTTTTTGCCTTCATTAAATAATCCCTTCTTTTCTCTGAATGCTTGTAATTATTTATATATTATACCGAACCAAGTCAATAAATAAAACATTATTTTTTGAAAGTAACATTTTTCTTCAAGCACTTCATTCTTCAGAGTGTGTAGATTAGACATATTAGTTAAGTATTCTTTTCTTGTTAAGATATAAATAGTATACCGCAAGTAGAAACAATATAATAGCACTTATATTAAAAGAAACGTGAAAATTATAATTTTTACCGAGCAGTCCACCAATCAAAGCTCCAAAAGCTCTACCTGCACCTTCGATGGTCGAAAAACTGCCCCACATAATTCCTCTAATTTCTTCTCTGATATTATTTGCAAGAATGCCATTCCAAGCCGGCAAGATTGCAGAATATGATACCGCAAATATTATACCAAAGAATAAAATTATGAACATAAATTTTGTATTTCCCATACCCAATATTGATATTGCTGTTATTAACATGCCATAAGAATATAATTTATTAGTACCAACTTTTTTTGTTAAAGAACCAAAAAGTAGCATAAATACTATAGTCATAGAACCAATAAAAGTTAATGCTATTCCATAGTAATCCGTAGATAAGCCTACATATTTACTACTAGTAATATATATTGGAATAATTGGCAATAAAATTGAAATACTCAGCGTTTGCAGCAATAATCCTGGAAAAAGATATTTTTTCGTTTTTATTTCATCATAAGTCATTTCCAGAGATTTCTTAACATCTATATGCCCATCCTCTTTTCTTATCCCTTCTTTTATTAATAAACCAAAAACAAAACAGAATCCCCATAGAATAATCAGTACATTTAATGAAAACATATATCCTCTTCCAACAAGGAAGCTCAATAATACGCCTCCTAAGCCAAGTCCAGCAAGCCATGCTGAATACACAATGCTCATTGACACTGCTCTTTTTTCTTGGCCAAATTTGGAAATATATCCTAGAACAATAATCCAAACTGGAGCAAAACCCAGACCAAATAGCGCTCCTTCTAATATTAGCATTATTGGTGCGCTAATAAATTTCAAAAGGAAAAGAGAAAAAAATGAAATAATCAAACCTACCACAAGAATTAATCTATTATCGAATCTATCTAATAGCCATCCAATACCTATTTGAGAAAGAGTTTCCGCAAGAAAAAATGCACAAACAACTGCACCAATTGTATCTACGGAGTAGTTTAAGTAATTATCTGCATACAATGGTACAAAATTTAAGTATGCACCTCTTACAAACTCAGTGATAAAAATAAGCACTGAGAACTTTAAGAGTGCTTTATTACTATTAAATTTATCTTTAATTATATTAAAATTCATATATTAATACTTTACCTCAAAAACAATAATTTTCAGGAGCTTCTTTTGCTAATTTAGATTACTATAGTATATATCTAAAATCAAGTGATTTTTTGCCTTGTCAAATAGGATTAGTTACTAAATTCTACAATATTCTTCTCGTTATAATATATTTTATGATATAATTTATTAACAATAATTATAGGAGGCTTTTTATGCATAAAGATGTATTTTTCATCGGCATTGCTGGCGGTACTGGCTCTGGAAAAAGCACACTTGCAGGCAAACTTAAAGATGTTTTTGCAGATGATGTCGTCCTACTTTGCCAAGATTATTATTATAAATCCTTTGATAAGCTAACTTTTGAAGAAAGATCTAAACTTAATTTCGACCACCCAAACTCCTTTGACATGTCCTACCTTATTGAGCAAGTTAAAGAACTTAAGAACTCCAAACCCATAGAGAGACCTGTTTATTCGTTTCTTGAACACAAAAGGTTGGATGAGGTAATTAGGATTGAACCAAAGAGGGTTATAATTTTAGAAGGTATTCTAATATTTGAAAATAGAGAACTCTGCAATTTGATGGACATGAAAATTTTCGTAGACACTGATGCAGATATACGTTTATTAAGGCGTATACTTAGGGATACAAAAGAAAGAGGCCGCGATTTGGATTCGGTAATAAATCAATACATAACTACTGTAAAACCTATGCATGAAGAGTTCATCGAACCAAATAAGAAAGTAGCAGATGTTATTATACCTGAAGGTGGAATGAATCATATTGCAGTTTCAATGCTTTTGGACAAGATACAAGCAATACTAAACAATTAGAAAAAGGGCTGTTGCCCTTTTTCTAATTGTTTAGTATTTTATCTACTATCTCTTTTGCTCTTGGCACTACAGTTTTATTAAACTGGTCTAGAATTCTTAACACATTATCCCCCTCCCAATTGACCCCCACAAACTCTGAAGGTAATACAGGATCAATTTTCATAATTTCAGTAAAGTCATTGATAAAATTATGACAAAAGGGAATAACCTTCTCTGGTTCTGATATTCCGTTCCATACACTCAATGTTGGTGGATAATTAAATGTAAAATCAATATATTTTTTATTTATAGCGTTTATATCCCAATGTTTATTAACGAAACTTGGAACATTATGCTGTGAAACAAATTTTGAAATGAATATTTTCACTTGTTCCTCGTATCCGTATTCTATTATTTTACTTTCGACATCTTTTGAAAAATCATTAGGATGTATATAAGTGTCTCTGCTTATTTTTGCAAACCCTAAATCCTTTAAATGTTCAAGCATTTCTTCTTTTTTATCTTTTATATTAGCTGTATCTAAAACGACCACACACCAATGATTATTCCACGAATTTTTCTTCATTGATATCTTTTTCCAAAATATTTGCTTTGTTTCTTTCCATTCTTCTAAATTCCTTGTCCCATTCTCAATCAACTCATAATAGACATGATCGTTTTCTTTAATATTTCTCAATATTCCAGCTTTTACTGCCCTCGATAATCCCATCCTAATAGAAGTCTCACTTTTTTTAAATGGTTCCATTAACTCAAATATTTTCTTAAGTGAGACCTTAGTCATCCCCTTTGGCACTAAGAACGAATTAAATAAAAATAGAATTATACTTGTAGTAGCATCCTGTTTTTTGATTATCATTTTATTAATAATGACCACCCCTTTTAAGTTATAACTTAAATATTATGTAATAATAAGTAGAAAGAATATTGTGATTTCTTAGCTGTATCTGATACTTGGGTCGGAGTGTTATTGTCAATTTAAGAATTCTCTATTAATAGCAAAAATCCTTCTGCGTCAAAAAGGTTTTTGGGATAATATTGCGTTATAACTAATAATTATTTTTATATACTTGGCAATCTCATATTAATTTATTGCTTAAAAGTAATCAACGATATTTCTTGCATATATTTACATTTCTGGATATAATATATATTGTTTGTTATATTATGTTATAGTGATTGATATTCTGCATTATAAATTCTTTCCCATCATGGAGGTAATTATGATAAATAATCATAATCCCAGTTTATTAAATAGTGAAGATATGGTAGCATTCAGCTTTTCTGAAGAATCGTTGTACAAAAATTTAGTAGAAAAAAATCAAAATATAATGAACTTTATAACTAATGTTTCTCACGACTTGCGCTTACCTCTTTCGGTCATATTAAATACTATAAAGGTTTCAATAATGCATCTAAATAACAGTATATTGCCCGATGATGATAAAAAAAATCATCTCAAATATTTAAACATAATTCAACAGAATTCTTATCGTATGCTTCGCTTATTTAACAGCATCTTAGAAGTTTTTAAAATTGAGGCTGATGGAGAATCGCTAATCTTACAAAACCAAGATATTGTCAGCATTATTCATAATATTTATACCTCTATTGAACAACTGGGCATATCTAATAACATTACTCTTAATTTTTCGTCAACTTTGGATTATAAGAGGATGGCGTTCGATCCTGATAAAATTGAAAGAATCATTCTGAATTTATTGACCAATTCATTTAAATACACCAATCCAGGTGGAGAAATCTGCCTCACTTTAACTGAAGAAGATGAAAATATAAAAATATCGGTTAAGGACAACGGCGCCGGAATTCCTCCCGAACAGTTAGACTTAATATTCGAAAAGTTTCAAAAAGGCGGGAAAATATATGACAATGTCTATTGCAAAGGAATAGGCGTTGGCCTTTATGTGGTAAAACTATTTGTTGAACTTCACAACGGTCATATAGAAGTAAAAAGTGAAGAAGGTATAGGAACAGAGTTTATAATCACCCTTCCCATTAGATTAATTGAAGAGGATACAGATACTTTATGCTTTAGGAATGGAGTTAGTGACAGCAAAATTATTGAAACCATAAATATTGAATTTTCAGATGTTTATAATGTGTCAATTCATAATTAAGCTGCCGATTAGTTCTTTTATATCTAATATTTTATTCCTTATCATGAATTTTTCTATGCCTTGAATAATCTCTATTGGTGCACTAGGATTAATAAAGTTTGCAGTTCCGACTGATACTGCAGAAGCTCCGGCAATTATAAATTCTAGCGCGTCTTCGGCATTTGTTATTCCACCCATTCCTATAACAGGTATATTAACCGATTTGGCCGCCTGATAAACCATTCTCACAGCTATTGGCTTAATGGCTGGTCCTGAGAGTCCACCCATATTATTTGCTATTATTGGTCTTCTAGAATTTATGTTTATTGCCATAGCAAGTACTGTGTTAATAAGGGAAATCGCATCTGCCCCTCCATCTTCTGCTCCCCTAGCTGGTTCTTCAATACTTGTAACATTAGGTGTTAGTTTAACGATAAGCGTTTTATCAAATATTTTCCTTACTCTTGAGGTTACTTCTTTTACTCCTGAGTATGTAGTTCCAAAAGCCAGACATCCTTCTTTAACATTTGGGCAGGATAAATTAAGTTCAATTCCATCCACCTCAGTTTTCGCAAGAATGGAGGCAACCTCCATATACTCCTCTATTGTCTTTCCAACAATATTTACTATAATCTTAGTGTCAAACTTTTTCAGCCACGGAAGGTCGTTTTTAATAAAAGCAAACGCACCTGGATTTTGAAGACCTATCGCATTAATCATTCCGCCATTAACTTCTGTAATTCTAGGAGGCTTATTTCCCTTCCATGGAACAGCAGAAGTCCCCTTGGTAACAATCGCACCAAGCTTGTTTAAATCAATAAATTTTGAGTATTCTCTGCCATATCCGAAGGTTCCCGACGAAACCATAACAGGATTTTTTAGTTTTAAACCGCCTATATTAACTTCTGTTTGTATTTGTTTCATCTGCGCCCCCCTATTCTTTATTCACCTATAATCCCTTCCTAATTAGATTAGGAAATAGAAGGTGAGTTTATTCAAAAATTATACTTTTCGCCTTAAACACTGGTCCATCCTTACATACATGTCCATATTTCCAGTCATCACCATCAACAAGTTTTATTGCGCAACCTAGACACGCTCCTACCCCGCAGCCCATTATTTCTTCAACTGATAGCTCACATGCTATCCCAGCATTAATCGAAATTTCTTTTATTCTTTTTAGCATTGGGAGTGGACCACATGCATAAATCATATCGATACTAGATGATTTTATTTCCTCTTCCAGTATTTCCGTAGTAAAACCTTTTTGCCCATATGAACCGTCGTCAGTTGCAATGATTAAATTACCTGGAAGTGCAGAAAAATCTTCCTCCATAATCACATAATCCTTACTTCTAAACCCTAATAATATTTTGGTATCGGGGTTATTGATTGTTTTAGCAAGAAAATACATTGGGAAAGTGCCTATTCCTCCACCTATTATTATAGGTTTCTTAATTTTCGAGTCAATTGTGAAACCATTGCCCAAAGGTCCAATAACGTCAATTTCTTCTCCTGCTTCTCTTTTAGAAAATATTGATGTTGCATTTCCTCTAACCTGCATTATGAACTGTACAGAATCCAACTCTGGTATTGTGTCAGATATACTGATAGGTCTTCTCAAGATTGTTTCTGTGCCAAGGGAACACTTAATTTCTAGAAACTGCCCAGGAACAGCATTTTTTGTAATGCTCTTGGATTCAAAAGTATACTTAATAATATTATTAGAAATAATTTGTTTATCTGTTATTCTAGCCTTGATATACTTTGACATATTTCCTCCAGTCGAAAACATGATAAGCTTCGCATTACTTTGTTGCGCTTCGGTCTCAACGTACTCACATATAAATCATATGCTCCGTTCTTTTCGCATTGCGCGCCTTGTACTACTCGCATCTGATGTTTTCTACAATTCTATTTGCTTAATTTGCCTAACTCAACAATTGTGACATCCTTTATTTCTTTTCCCAATTTTAAGCTATCTAATACGGCCCTGACAGTATCAAGTGAAGTCAAGCATGGTATCGATCTTTCAATGGTCTTCCTTCTGATCTTGAACCCATCTCTTTCAGGCTTTCTGCTTTTTGTTGGCGTATTTATAACTATATCAATAGTTCCCGAATCTATAAGGTCAATTATGTTTGGTGAAGGTTCATCAATCTTCTTAACATAATTTGTCGCAACATTATATGAGTTTAATACATGCGCTGTTTTTCCAGTTGCCCACAAAGTAAAACCTAATTTCTCAAACTCTTCCGCAATCGGTATAAGTTCAACCTTATCCGAATCTCTAACAGTCATCAGTACATTACCATTTTTCTTCATCCTGATTCCAGAACCAACTAGTCCTTTGAACAGTGCCTCTGAAAAATCTTTTGATATACCCAAAACTTCACCGGTTGATTTCATCTCCGGCCCAAGACTAATATCGACATCTCTAAGTTTCTCAAAAGAGAACACCGGAACCTTTATTGCTATATATTCTGACTCAGGATAAAGCCCCGTTCCATATCCCATATCCTTTAGCTTGTTGCCTAGCATTGCCTTGGTTGCAAGGTCAACCATTGGTATTCCTGTTACTTTACTTATATAAGGAACTGTACGGCTAGAGCGCGGATTAACTTCTATTACATAAACATCGTTGTTATAAACTATAAACTGAATATTTATCAATCCTATAACTTTTATCGCTTTGGCAAGCTTGTTTGTATAGTCAACAATTATTTCTTTTATTGATTTTTCAATTGTTTGTGTAGGATAAACCGAAATGCTGTCTCCAGAGTGAACTCCGGCTCTTTCAAGATGCTCCATGATTCCTGGTATAAGTATATCTTCTCCATCACAGATAGCATCAACTTCAACTTCTTTGCCAAGCAAGTATTTATCAACAAGAATTGGATGCTCCTGCTTAACCTTGTTTATTATTGCCATAAACTCAATTATATCACTATCACTGTAAGCAATCTCCATCCCTTGTCCACCCAAAACATATGATGGTCTGACAAGAACAGGATAACCAAGGTTGTTTGCAGCTTCTAACGCTTCTTCCAGTGTAAATATTGTTTTGCCCTTTGGCCTTGGAATTTTCAGTTCTTCAAGGAGTGCATCGAATTTTTCTCTATCTTCTGCCAAATCAACTCCTTGCTGACTTGTGCCAAGAATCTTCACACCCATTTTATGCAAATCTCTTGTAAGCTTAATTGCCGTTTGACCTCCGAATTGAACTATCGCTCCAATCGGATTTTCTTTTTCGACTATATTCTGAACATCTTCTTTAATAAGAGGTTCAAAATACAATCTGTCAGAAGTATCAAAATCAGTACTTACAGTCTCAGGATTATTGTTTATAATTATTGCCTCATAACCCATTTCTTTTAATGCCCATATTGAATGAACAGAACAATAATCAAATTCTATTCCCTGTCCTATTCTTATAGGCCCTGAACCAATTACTATTACTTTTTTAGCCTTGCTATCCTTAGCCTCACATTCTTCATCATAAGTTGAGTAAAAATACGGTGTTACAGCTTCAAATTCCGCCGCACATGTATCAACCATTTTGAAGGTTGGCATTATTGATTCCTTTTTCCTTTTTTCTCTTACTTTTTCTTCAGAGCAATTCATTAAACGTGAAATCACAAGGTCAACAAACCCCATTTTTTTCGCCTTTAATAGCTCTTCTCTCGTAATCTTATTAATACTGCTGCCTTTTAATTTTTCTTCCATTCTCACAATTTCATTAAATTTGTTTAAGAAGAACATATCAATTTTTGTTATGTCATTTATCCCTTCAAGAGCTACTCCTCTTCTTATTGCCTCTGCAATTATGAACATTCGTTCATCGTTTACATCTCTAAGTCTTCTGAATATATCCTCATCATTAAGCTTTTTCGTGAAATCTTGTTCAAGAGTATATAACCCGAGTTCAAGAGAACGAATAGCTTTCATTAATGCTCCTTCAAAAGATGAGCTTATTGCCATTACCTCACCAGTTGCTTTCATTTGAGTTCCTAAAGTTCTATTTGCACGAGTAAATTTGTCAAATGGCCATTTTGGTATTTTAACAACCACATAATCTAAAGTAGGCTCAAAGCATGCAAATGTCTTGCCTGTAACATTGTTTTGTATTTCATCTAATCCATAACCTATAGCAATTTTTGAAGCAACCTTTGCTATTGGATAGCCTGTAGCTTTGGAAGCTAAAGCACTTGAACGGCTTACTCTCGGGTTTACCTCGATTACTGCATATTCAAAGCTAGTTGGATGCAGTGCAAATTGAACATTACATCCTCCTTCAATCTTGAGCGCAGATATTATTTTTAATGATGCTGTTCTTAGCATCTGATATTCATTATCAGTTAGCGTTTGTGATGGTGCTACAACTATGCTGTCTCCTGTATGTACTCCAACAGGGTCGATATTCTCCATGTTACAAACCGTTATAACGTTTCCTTTTGAATCTCTCATTACTTCATATTCGATTTCTTTCCAGCCGGAGATACATTTTTCTATAAGCACCTGTGAAACCCTGCTCAATCTTATTCCGTTTGACGCTATGTCATTAAGTTCCTCTGGATCAAAAGCAATTCCACCACCTGTTCCGCCAAGTGTATAAGCAGGTCTAACTACAACTGGATAATCAATTTCCTGAGCAAAAGCCAATGCATCTTCAACAGTTTCCACAACTTTACTGGCTATTACTGGCTCATTTATTCTTTCCATTGTATCCTTGAATGATTGCCTGTCTTCTGCCATTTTGATTGCTTCCACAGCTGTACCTAAAAGTTTAACTCCATTTTCTTTCAGAAATCCTGATTCTGCAAGTTCCATGGCTAGATTTAATCCTGTTTGTCCACCAAGTGTTGGAAGGACACTATCAGGTTTTTCTTCAAGTATTATCTTTTTTAGAATATCTGGTACCAGAGGTTCTATATAAACCTTGTCAGCCATACTTTTATCAGTCATAATTGTCGCTGGATTAGAATTTACAAGAACAACCTCAATTCCATCCTCCATCAAAGCACGGCAAGCCTGGGTTCCAGCATAGTCAAACTCTGCAGCCTGGCCAATTATAATAGGCCCCGACCCAATCACCAATACTTTTTTTATATCTTTGCGCTTAGGCATTATTGTATGTCCCCCCAAAGAAACTAATTTTTCGCAACTTTACTCTACAAACTTCTCTTTTCTTACTAAAAAGCTATTTCATTTTTTCTTAAATTGTTTTATTGATTCCATAAATTCGTCAAACAAGTAAGCATTGTCATTTGGTC
>Ga0209340_1001558_pt1 | contig 15873 bp, 17 predicted proteins | sample EPASupsiteSAE323_FD_187266 | JGI IMG/M metagenome (GOLD analysis project Ga0209340, IMG submission 187266) | Bioremediated contaminated groundwater from EPA Superfund site, New Mexico - Sample SAE3-23 (SPAdes) (version 2) | ecosystem: Environmental > Aquatic > Deep subsurface > Groundwater >... | reverse complement strand
AAAAAACCTATGGCCCAACTCATCAAAAAGCTTGGTAGTATCTTTAAGTTTTAACCAAAACCCATGACCTACAAAACCATTCAAAAAATGTTGATTGGCGCCTATCAAAAGGTTTCTGATAAAAAAGAAACTATCAATGCCATTAATATTTTTCCTGTACCTGATCAAGATACCGGCGATAATTTAAGTTACACCCTTCAAGGCGTTTTTAATGCCGTCGATAAAAAACATTTTTCAAACATGGCCGATTTAAAAACCGCCGCCATCGATGGTGCAATTTGTAATGCTTCGGGAAATGTTGGTATTATCACTACCGGTTTTCTTAATGGATTTTTGTCAAATTTACCAGATGAAATTTCTACCACCAATTTTATTAAAGCTTTTAATTTTGGTCTATCATCAGCTTACAGTTCTATTCAAAATCCCAAAGAAGGAACAATTCTAGATGTCATCAAAGGTGCAAATGATAGTCTTTCTCAAGAAACAAATTCTTCCGATATTAAGAACATGTTAAAAAATGCCATTAATTCCGCCAAAAAATCACTAGATGATACTCAATTAAAAATGGAGCTTTACAAACGAGCCGGAACAGTAGATGCTGGTGGTTATGGATTCCTTCTTATCCTCGAAGGTTTTCTTGAAAGTTTTAATAAAAAAATAAAACTTGTCGACACTAATAAAAAACCAAATCTGCAAACCGGTAGTTTTTTCCAAATTATTTCCCATCGCTATGAAGTTATTTCTTTATTAGAATCTTTAATCATAGACAAAGAAACCATTGTTAAACAATTAGTCAGTTATGGCGATTGTCTTGATATTATTGAAGCCAACCAAAAATTAAAAATCCATATTCACACCGACACCCCAGACAATGTTGTTGAATTAATTTCTACTTTTGGATCTGTAGTTCACATGCGAACCACCGACATGGCTCAACAAATAGACCAAATTAAAACTTCTAAAAAATCAGTTGGTCTGATTGTAGATGATGCTTCTGGATTAGATATTAATTTTGCCACTAAACACGACATATCTATTGTTCCTTTTAAAGTTTCCTGGAATAAAGTAGATAAAAAAATCTCTTACAAAAACCATTCTATTTATCAAAAAATGGAAATTTTTAAAGACAAAACTCAAAAATACAATTGGCCAAAAACTTCACAACCAACACTGGAAAATTTTTTAAAAAACTTTAAAGAACAATTACAAAAATACAATTACGTTATTTGTATTACCACTTCAACGGTTATTTCTGGATCATACAACAGTGCTATTCAAGCCCGTTCGCTTTTGTCGACCTCCGACCAAAAAAGAGTAATAATACCCGATTTAAAGCAAATCGCATCAGGGCAAGCCCTGTTAGCCATAAAAGCGGCCAAATTAATTGAACAAGAATATACATACAAACAAATCGAAAAACAATTATTATTACTTTCTAAAAGAACCGAGGTTTTTGGCACTCCCAAAAATATGATCTGGATTACCACCGGTGGCCGAGTGTCAGGAAACACCGCTAAACTGGTTCATTTTCTTCAAAAAATTAAAATTAGACCATTACTTGGTTTGACCACTAAAAATATTCGTCTTAAAAAAATATTTTTTGGCAGTAAACCTTTATCAAATCTCCTCATTAATTATCTTAATAAAAATTACAAATCATCCAATTATCCATTAGAATTGGTTATCCAACACGGCGATGATAACCTGGAATTTAAAAAAATTAAAGAAACACTTGATCCCAACCGTTTTAAAATTATTCAAGAAACAATCTTATCACCAGTTATCGGTGTTCACACTGGTCCTGGTACTTTTATTATTGGTATATTAAAACCATCTAAAAAATGAATTACCTTCAAATCTGTCTCATCGCTTATCTTTTTGGTAGTTTTCCAACAGCCTTAATTATTGTCAAATTGTTTACCCAAAAAGATGTTAGATCAGACGAATCAGGCAACATGGGGGCCATGAATACATTGCGAATGGTCAAAAAAAACAAAGGGTTAATACCAGCCTCTCTTGCTTTTACTATTGTTTGGCTAACTGACTGCGCCAAAGCTATTCTTGCCATAATAATCACTCAACATTTAATACCAAATTCAAATTTAGCCATTACATTGGCTTCATTTTTTGTTGTTTTAGGACACAATTATCCAATCTGGCTCAAAGGCAAAGGCGGCAGGGGAGCCTCGTCTCTAATGGGAATTATGATGTATTTAAATTTTCCGGTTTTTATTTACTGGCTTATTACTGTTTTTTTAGGATCAGTGATTACTGAATTGATTATTAGGATTATTAAAAAACAATCTTTTGTTTTTAAAACTATTTTCAAAGCCATTTCCGACCAAATAGTTGGTCGACTTATTGGCGAAATTTTTGCCATTTTAATGGTTTATTTCATTGATCGACAACTTTTTTATCCAGTTCTATTTGCCACCATCTTAATTATCTATCGACACAAAGAACGTTTAATTAAACAATTGGCCAAAAAATAGCAAAAAAAAGACTGTAAATTTATAACACTTTCATGTGTTAAAACCCACAGTCTTAAAGCTATCAATCTAATTTTTTAGAAACCGGTTTCCCTTCAAAAGAGTCTGTTATAGTTTCTTTATTATTCTTATAATAATTCTTTAAACTCCAAATAGTAAGTCCGACAGTAATATACATTATTCCCTGTCCAATCAACCAAAGAATATAATTTGGTAAAAAATTGGTTTTAGCTGCAACAACAAAAAGAATTATCAAACCAACAAACTGGAGAAATGTCTTATATTTACCCCATCTACTGGCCGAAATTACTTCTCCCTTTTGACTTAAAACCACTGCCCGAATACCATTCATAACATGGTCTCTGTAAACACTAATCATCGTTATCCAAAAAGGAAGAACCCCAGCCATATTAGCCACCAATAAACCCATCGTAATAACAATCTTATCCGCCACTGGGTCCATTTGTTGTCCAAAAACAGTAATTCTTCCATTAGAGGAACGAGCCACACGCCCATCCAAAAAATCCAATATAGCCGCCACGGAAAAAGAAATTATTGATACCACCCACAACCATTTAATCTGTAATCCCATAGCTAATAAAGATGAAATTACAAAAATCGGCATCCAAATAGTAAAACGAGAAACTGTCATTCTGTTCGCAAGATTACTCACTTCTTTCCCTCCCTTTCAATTTTAAAAAATCAGATTATCAAAGATCTGTATCAATTAGATCTAGTGCGGTACTAGAAAATCAATATAGTGTTAAATTTTAACACAAGCTTTTATAAGCTGAGTCTCCCAAATTTCAAACACATTTTGGAATATTTAATCAAATTGAAATCAGTTTTCGAAAACTTTAATATTTCAGTCTAATCTTTGTATTACTGTATCCAACTCTTGCCTACGAATTCCAAATACTTCACGATTTCCATCTGGCATTTGTAATATTGAATCAGCATCACCCAACCAATTTTCAATATTTGTTCGATATTGATCGGTAAGTTTTTTAGAATCCAACAAAGTATCAGAATTCCTGATTTCAATACCAGACTTCCATACCGCCCAAGCATAATAATCATTATCTTTTAACCAAATGCCTTCATTAGAATTGTCAAAATTTGAAAGAGTTTGTTGTGTAATTTCAAACCAACCATTCTTTCTTTGTTTTAACATCGAAAAAGCCAAAAAACCAGACAATTCTAAACTCTGATATCTTTGGTCAATTCTTTCCAACTGTTCAAAAAAACTAAGACCCTGACGATAATATTTTTCAGATTGAGAATATTGATGAAGTAAATCAGCCTGACGTCCCAAAAAACGTGAACTTCGAGCACTAACCACTGGATCAATTTTATCTTGATTACTTTGTTGATAATCAGTCATTTGACCAGTTGTAGATTTCATAATCGCAAGTCCCTTTGCTATTTTGAGCGGATTCTTTTTGTTTTCCATTACTACATGTTGAGCACATAAAAGTTTTTCTTGATATAAAACCATCACAGTCGTAGAATCACCTAAATTTTCTGCCTGTCTCTGGACATCTTCAATTTGAGGAATTAAAAATTCTGCATTACCTTTCTTTTCCCTTTCTTGACCAATTTGTTGCAACACAGAAGACTTATTATCTGGGGTAAGAGTAAAAATTGGAACTTCTACAAAATTACTACCTTCTTTCATAACCGATTATACAATAATGTGACTCCAGTGGGAGTCGAACCCACGATTACCTGGATGAAAGCCAGGTGTCCTAGGCCACTAGACGATGGAGCCAAGTAGCAAATGCTATTTTATCAAAATGTATCAATTTTTTCACCAAACAGATTGATTTTAAAACTTGATAAACTAAGTCATGATTTATATTTTCCATGGCGATAACCAACTTGAAAGCCGCAAAGCATTTAGTGATTTTTTAGACCAAAACAAAAATGCTGACATTCTTCGTTTAGATTCCAAAAACATTACTATTGATCAGGTAAATCTTTTTCTCCAAGAATCATCCCTCTTTAATAATAAAAAAATCCTAAGTATCAACAATTTATTTTCCACTAACAAATCAATAATTGATCAAATCAATAAATTAATTAACCAAATTGAAAATATTGATGTTGTTATTTGGCAAGACAAAACTATAACTCCAACTCAACTTAAAACTTTTAAAACTGCTCAAGTTAAAAACTTTCCTCTCGATAATAAATTATTCTCTTGTCTTAATTCCATTAAACCAAAAAATATTACCAAAGTAATCCCGCTTTATCATCAAGTAATTGATCTTGGTCTTTATGACCTTTTTCTTTATTTTTTGAAAAATAATTTTAGAAAACAATTAACCTCTTATCCAAAATTTGATTTACAAATAACAAAACGAATTTATCTTCAATTAATTGAATTGGATTTTAAAAACAAAACAGGGGAATTAACCATTCCCAAAGAACTAGCTTTAGAACGCATCTTGGTTAATTTAACCAAATAATTAAAATGTTAAAATCCAAATATGGATTTAAAAGAATTATCTTACACTAAAAATATTATCAAGCCCTGGGGAGAAGAAATAATTTATACTCCAGAAAATTTAAATTACACTTTTAAGCAAATTAAAATAAAAGATGGTCATCGTTTATCACTTCAGTCCCATACTGAAAAAGTCGAAACATTTGTATTAATCGAAGGAGAGGCTGATTTAATTATCGGACCAGACTTGGATCATTTAGAAACTATTCATATGGAAATTAGAAAGGGCTACAACATTCCAGTCAATACTATCCATCGAATGGCCGGGGTTAAAAACGCCATCATCCTAGAAGGGTCCACTCCAGAAACTGGCACCACCGTCCGTCATCAAGATGACTACAGTCGCCCCGATGAAACTGAAGAAATTAGACAGCAAGACAATCGAGGTTGGAAAGAATAGTTTGATTTATTTTGATATAGTCGATTTTTATCGAAAAGTTAGGTAGTTTTTTGAAAACAGCTTTAGTTAGCAATCAAACATATAGTCTGCTAACCACTTAAAGATCTCTTTCTTTTTATTTAATAAATCTGTATTATTTTATATATGAGGGATCAAGATATTTTATGGTTTAAAGAAATTGGTTTTGATGATGTAAATATAGTTGGTGGAAAAGGTGCCAATTTAGGTGAAATGTACAATTTAGGCATTCCAGTTCCTAATGGTTTTGTTGTCCCAGTTAATGTCTATTTTCAATTCATCAAAGAAAATAATCTTCAGCCAAAAATAGCTGATATTTTAAAAACTACTGATGTTGATCAACCAGATCAACTTCTAAACGCTTCCAAGCAAATAAGATCCATTATTAAAAAAAGTCCCATCAACCATCAAACCGCTGTTAAAATCATGGCTGCTTATAAAAAACTTTCTGATTTTGGTGGTTTAAAAGATGTTCCTGTTGCTGTTCGTACTTCAGCCACAGCCGAAGACACAGCCGACGCTTCATTTGCCGGACAAGGTGATACTTTTCTAAATGTTACTGGTGAAACCAATGTTCTTCATCGTGTCCGTGATTGTTGGTCTAGTCTTTTCACCCCCAGATCAATTTTTTATCAAGTCAAAAAACATTATAACCATTTTAAGATTGGTGTCGCTGTTCCTGTCCAAAGATTAGTTCAATCTGATATTTCCGGAGTCATGTTTACTGTTAATCCTGTTACTAATGAAAAAAATCAAATTATTGTTGAAGCCATTTGGGGCTTAGGTGAATACATTGTCCAGGGAACCGTTTCTCCAGATCAATATATTATTGATAAAAACAATTGGACTGTTGTTTCCGAAAACCATGTCGAACAAAAAACCGAATTAATTCGAGCTGAACACGAAACCAAGGAAATTAATGTTCCCAAATCTAAGCAAAACAAAATTAAAATCACTCCCACCACTGCTATTAAAATTGCCAAAATTGGCCAAAAACTTCACCAGCATTATGGTAAACCTCAAGATGTTGAATTCGCTATTGATAACAAAGGTAAACTTTTTATCGTTCAAACCCGTCCAATTACCACTGTTGTTTCCAATCAAAAAACTCTAGATGTTCAAACCACTAAAATAAGTCAAAAACCTGACCTTACTGGCGAACAAGCCAGTCCTGGCACCGCCTCTGGCACTATTATCATAATAAAAAGTCCAAAAGAAATTAATCGAGTCAAAAAGGGTCAAATTTTAGTCACTTCTATGACTACTCCTGATTTTGTCCCAGCTATGAAAATAGTCAGCGGTATTATCACCGACAAAGGCGGACAAACTTCTCATGCTGCCATCGTTAGTCGAGAATTAGGAGTCCCTTGTGTAGTTGGTACTAAAATTGCTACTAAGTTTTTTAATGAAGGAGACATTATCACTTTAAATGGAACCACTGGTGAGATTTGGAAAGGAAATCTGATTGATAAAAACGCTCCAATTATTAAAAAGCAAGCATCCACTGCTAAAACTGCCACTAAAATTTACGTAAATTTAGGTGAACCAGACTTGGCCGAAATGATTTCTAAAAAAAATGTAGACGGTATCGGTCTTTTACGAGCCGAATTCATGCTGGCCAACATCGGCATTCATCCAAAAAGAGTTATAGCCGAAGGTAAGGAAAAAGAATATATCAACAAACTCGCCAAAGAAATGGTTAAGTTTTGTAAAAGTTTTAATCCCAGACCAGTTATTTATCGTGCCACCGATTTTAAAACCAATGAATATCGTTCCCTAAAATGGGGTAAGTTATACGAACCAGAAGAACCAAACCCACTAATGGGTTTCCGTGGCGCTTCTCGATATATCAGTTCTCCTGATGTTTTTTATATGGAACTCGAAGCCATTAAACAAGTCAGAACCAAATACGGCTATAAAAATCTCTGGCTAATGATTCCTTTCGTTCGCACCCCTCAAGAATTGGCTGATGTCAAAAGAATTGTCACCAGTGCTGGACTTTTACGCTCACCTTCTTTTAAATTTTTAATGATGGCCGAAATTCCTAGTAATGTTATTCTTTTAGACAAATTTATTGACGTCGGTATCGATGGAATTTCCATCGGCAGTAATGATTTAACCATGCTTACTCTTGGACTCGATCGTGATAATAGTGAAGTTGCTAAATCTTTTAACGAAATGGATCCAGCCGTTCTTTGGTCCTTAAAAAGATTAGTAACTAAATCCAAAAAACGAGGCATTACCTGTTCAATTTGTGGCCAAGCCCCAAGTAATTATCCTGAATTAGTGGAAAAATTAGTTAGATGGGGAGCCACAAGTATCTCTGTCAGTCCCGATGCCATCGACGCCACTCGTGATGTTGTTGCCTGGGCCGAAAAAAGAAATATTAATAAAAAATAACCGTTATTTCACCTTTTAAATCTTTTTTGACAGTTGGTAAAATTTCTTCAAATTTTTTTGTCATCTCTCTAATAATCGCAATTTGAACATCATTTCCACACACCTTTTTAATTTGTTCCTCCAATTTTTTAATTCTAAAAGGAGACTCGTAAACAATTTTTGCCCCGTCAAATTCCCTATATTTTTCTAATATTTTCAATCTTTCTCCATCCTTTTTAGGTAAAAATCCTAAAAACATAAACCTACCAGATGGAATTCCAGATAAAACCAAAGCATTAACCGCTGCACATGCCCCCGGCAAAGAAGTATAAGTAATCGCTAAATTACGGCATTTTTTAATTAATTTCCAACCTGGATCTGAAATAATTGGTGTTCCCGCATCAGTTACTAAAGCAACTTCATTTCCATCTTGTAATAATTTAATCACCTCTGGAATTTTTTGTTCCTCCACTTCATCATAAAAAGAAATTAATTTCGGTTTATTTTTAATTTTCAAATTTACTAACAACAACCCAGTATTTCGAGTATCCTCACACAACAAATATTCTACTTTTTCCAAAGTTTCAATTGCTCTCAAACTAATATCTCCCAAATTTCCAATCGGCGTTGCAATTATATAAAGCATTACTTATTATATCGCTTAATTAAATTGTCTTATTACTGCCACCACTTTTCCTCTAATTTCCACATCCGTCACATAAATAGGGGACATAGTTGTATTTGCTGGCTGTAATCGAATTCTGCTCGCTTCTCGATAATATCTTTTTAAAGTAGCAAATCCATTTTTCAACACCGCCACCACAATATCACCATTATTAGCGTTTTTTTGTTCTCTAACCACCACATAATCACCACTTAATATTCCATCATCAATCATCGAATCTCCTTTGGCTTGTAAAACAAAAGATTGATCCCCTGGCTTTACTAAATTTGAATTTACTCCAATTGTCGCATTTGGATCAGTATACGGTTCAATCGGCTCACCACATGCAATAAATCCTAAAACTGGTAACTCTATAAAACCAGTAGAAATATTTTGTTCGACTGAATTTGCAGAATCCAACACTTCTATTCCTCTAACCGCTCCGCGGTATCTTCTAATCAATCCCTTTTTCTCTAAAACCGCCAAATGTTCATGAACCGTTGCCAAAGAAGAAAGGCCTAAGTGTTGGGCAATTTCCGTTAAAGTTGGGGCATAACCATACCTCGAAATATTTTCTTCAATATAATCTAGAATTTGTTTTTGTCTTTTATAAAGGACTGTCGCCATAAACAAATGATACGCGAACAATACCCGAAGTCAATAACTTAAATTAAAATTTATCATTTTTTTTGACAAATAACTGTTTTATCGATAAAATCACTCACTTTTTTATTAAAGTCAAAAAAAAAATGAATTTAATAAAAATCTGCTCTTTAAATCAATAAAACTCAAAAAAGAAGAAAGTGAGGAATAAAAATGGCGACTGTTGAAGAAATCTTTGATTACTGTCTACTCCAAGAAAATGACGACTTTAATAATTGCATTAAAGCCGAAGGCATCACCAACATTGCAGTTTTTAACCGGCAACGTTTGCAACAACACCAACCAGAAATTGAAAAAATGTTAAACGAATTACCAAAAGGTTTTAAAATTCCAATTGAAGATAATTGTTTAACCAAACCTCATTACACCTTAGAAAAACTACTCCAACTCGGAATCGGCATCGATAAAGTAGAACCCCCTATTTTTCGTAAAGAATCAAAAATAACAGTAAATGAATGTCCACATACCTACAACATGGCCAGCAATCTGTAAATTTAAACATTTTTGAGTTTTATTGGTCGTCCTATTTAACACCGGCAGGTTTATGTAACAACATAATCTGCCGGCTTTTTATTTGATATATTATAGATACCTCTATGTTTCTATTTTTTTTAATTTCCTTCCTACTTTTTTCAATAAATCCTGCTTATGCTGCTGATGAATTCAAAACTCAACAAAAAATAAATTATCAAATTGATAATCAGGGAAATGCCATTGTTAATCAAGAAGTTCAATTAATTAATAATTTTTCCGAAATTTATCCCACTGTCTACCAATTAATTTTATCTGGTCCAGCCCTAGAAAATATTACTGGCACCGACAGTCAAGGGAATATTATTCAACAAACCAATCATCAAGACGATCTTAATACTATTGACATTAAATTCAACAATAATAATCTCGGTAAAGATAAGGTTACTAAATTTAACTTAAATTACACTATCCCCAAATTAGCCACCCAAAAGGGGAATATCTGGGAACTTTCCATCCCAGAAAACAAAAATATAAAAACTAACGATACCAACGAAATAACTGTATTAGTTCCTAATTCTTTCGGCAATCTTTCCTTTTCCTCATCAAATCCAAAAAATTCAATTCCTTTAAATAATCAGACTCAAATATTTTTTAACAATTCCAATCAAAAAATATTTTTAATTTTTGGCAATTATCAACTTTTTGACTTTGGTTTTAAATATTTTTTACAAAATACCACCAATCAATCCCAAATTTTAGAAATAACTATTCCTCCAGAAACCGACAATCAAAAAATAGTCTACAAAGAAATTTCACCTCAACCTTTAAACATTAGGGTCGATGGTGATGGTAATTGGTTAGCTCAATATAAATTAACTAGCAATCAAGAATTAGAAATCAATGTTTCCGGTCAAGCCAAAATTATTCCAAATAATATTAGTTCTTCAATTAATGAAAACGATTATTTAAAAGAACAAAACTTTTGGCCTATCAATGACCCTTCCATTAAACAAATCGTCAATCCTCTTAAAACTATTAAAGATATTTACAACTACACTGTCAACACTCTTAATTATAATTACTATTCGATCAATGCTTCCGAACGCAAAGGTGCATTAAACACATTACTTTCACCCAACACATCAATTTGTACCGATTTTACAGATCTTTTTGTAACCCTGGCCAGAGCCAAAGGCATTCCTGCCCGCGAAGTCGAAGGTTTTGCTTATACTAACAATTCCAAAATAAAACCCATCAATGCCAACGCCGATATTCTCCATGCTTGGCCTCAATATTATGATCAAGATAAACAAGCATGGATTTCAGTTGATCCAACTTGGGAAAAAACTACCAATGGTGTTGATTATTTCAAAGATCTTGATCCTAATCACTTTGCCTTCGTTTTCCATGGTCTAGATAGTGAAAAACCACTTCCTCCTGGCGGATACAAAAATAATCATAATATTAAAACCATTGAAGTTGAATTTGCTACTCAGGAATTACAGGCCAACTACAAAAATCTTAAAATAGTTTCTTTGAATAAAAAAATTTATGAACCCACTAAAATTAAAATTTCTAACCAAAACAATAATTCCATTTCCGATTTAAAAATAAGTGTTTCTAGCCTAAATTGGCAACAAGAAATCGCAACAATACCACCATTTTCATCAATTGAAATAACTCTACCAAATCATTCTTTTTTAAAATCTCTAAATCCTACAAATAGAAAAATAAAAATTAAAATCGAATCACTCAATACCGCTTCTAATCAAATTTCTATTTCTAATCCCAAATATTATTTAAATTTAATCATTTTTGCCGGCTTAATTATCACTTTATTAGGTCTTAGCGGTATAATATTAAACAGTAATAAAAAATGAAAAAAATACTCAGATACGTTATTCTTTTTAGCTTTTCCATCGTCACTGCCAATCTTATTTGGCAAAATTTTTATTTTCAACAAATCCCATGGACCATTGTTAAAGTTGCTGTTATTTTGACCATTTTCGAGCTTCTTCTAAAACCAATTATTAAAATCCTTTTAATTCCTATTAATATTCTAACTTTAGGACTATTCAGACTTGTAATCGACACCCTAGGGCTTTACTTAGCTATTTTTTTTATTGCCGATTTTCAGGTAGGAAATATATACATCTCTCAGTATAATTATCATGTCAATAATTTTTGGGCTTATTTACTAAGCTCCTTTACTGTTGGTACAATTTTATATATTTACAACTCAATTTTGCGCAAAAGCAAACCTAAAAAATGAAAACTACTCTAGTTATTATTCAAATAATATTATCCCTTCTTTTAAGTGTTCTCATTTTTCTTCAATCTAATGGCGACACTGAGTCCAGATCAAATATTCTTTCCGTCACCACTATTGAAAAAAGGGGATGGGAAAAGATTGTGTTTAACTTCACCATTTTTATCATCGTCCTTTTCCTTATTTCATCAGTTATTCAAACTCTTTTATAAACCAACTTGTTTAATAAACTTCATTTTAAAATCGCTTACCTAACCTCTTTTATAAAGAGAAAGATTTGGTTTATTTTAATAACAATTATTGTCGGCTTTTCAGCTTTCTTTTTTAGACGAGAAATTGTTAATTTTATTAATCTTCCAATCTTTAAACAAGAATCTATTGGTATTGAAGGTCTCTATACTTTAAAAAATCTTCCCGACGATATCGCCAATCAAATTAGCTATGGCTTAACCGTTAATTCTAAAAATGATAAGGCCATAATTTCTCCTATTGTTGAATCACTAAGTGTCGAAAATGAAAACAAGGACTATATTTTTACTCTTAAAGATAATATTTTTTGGCACAACGGGAAAAAATTAATTGCCAGTGATGTTGATTATTCATCTATTTCTGGGATTAAAATTAATATTTTAAGCGAAAACAAAATTAAAGTTAGTCTTGAAAAAGAATTTTCCCCCATTCTCTCAGTTTTAAGCAAACCATTATTTAAAAAAAATACCATCGGATTAGGTCAATATAAAATTAAGAAATATTCTCTTCAAGAAGGGTATTTAAAAACTCTTTATCTTACTCCAACCAAAGACAATCTTTCTAAAAAAAATTATCGTTTTTATCAAAATGAAACCGATTTAATTAATGCCTACAAACTAGGTGATGTTGATCAAATTAAAATCACCTCACTTCCAGAAGAATTAGCAAAATGGAGTAATAGTAAAATAACTCAAAAAATTGAAACCAATGAAAAATATTCTGCTATTTTTTTTAATACCCAAAAAATCAATAACAAACAACTTCGCCAAGCTCTTGCCTACGCCACCCCCAAAACCAAAGATCAAAATGAAAGATGTCTTGGACCAATTTCACCCGAAAGTTGGGCTTATAATCCCAACATAAAAGAATATAATTTTGATTCCACTCGAGCCAAAGAACTTTTTCAAAACAACAAAATCGATTCCATTAATTTAATTGTCGGCGATCGAAGATTGTTGTCGGTTGCTGAAGACGTTAAAAAGTCGTGGGAAAATATTCTTGGTTTAAAAACTAACATTTCTATTATCAATCAAATTGACACTGAGAATTTTGATGCCATTTTAACCTACGGAAGTATCCCCCACGATCCAGATCAATATCTATTTTGGCACTCAACTCAAATTGGGAAAAATAATTTAACCAAACTTAATGATTCTCGAATTGATAAACTTCTAGAAGATGGTCGATTTGCCATTGATCAAATAGAAAGAAAAGCAATTTATCAAGATTTTCAAAGATATCTTTTAGAAGAATCTCCCGCCATTTTTCTAGCCTTCCCTAATACCTACACAATTAATCGAGTAAAATAGTAAAATAAAACATGACAGAAGAAAATAAAAAACCAGATTATATAGGCAATACCATCGTTTTTATTTTATTAGGATTACTTTTATACGCCGGCTTTTTATCTTACAAAAGCATTGACTGGGATGTTTTAAAAAGATTAGAAAATACACCCCTAGTTCTTCCAACTCCAATTCCAACCGATTCTACATTACAAAACGCCACCTCATCAGCTGTGACAGCTACCAAATCAGCAATTGCCACATCTTCAAGCACTAAAAAATAGGTTATTTCTTTGGTGGCCTTTCTAATTTTCCTAAAGTTTTTATTTCTATTTTACAAACAAAATTATAAATTTTATCAATTTCTCTTCTAATAAAATCAACATCTTCACCTTCACTTTTTAACTCCCCCAGCACTAATTTAATTGACTTATCATAATCATTTTTAAATTTCTTATTAATATCTTCCCAGCAAATATTTTGCAAAATTTCTAATAATTTTTGTTCGTAGGGGATTTTGCCAATCAGCATTAAAAAAGCAATCATTGGATAACTTAAAGAATAAGTATAATAAGCCGCATTATCATTTGACATTATACCGCCTATATTAGGGTCATATTTAACATCATAATATTTATCGCTAGATGATAAATAACATTTAGCCTTATTGCCGTTTATTTCCATTCTGCAATCAGCAATTACCGTCAAGGCTTCATAAATTTTTGAAATATGCGGTTTTTTCCAAATCATAATCCCATTATCTTTCAAATGGAAAGTCTTCTCCATTAGAAGTTACTTCTTTAATCGATGTCGGTTGTTGTGTTTTAAAATGTTCTAATAATTGAGGAGGTTCTTGTGGTGGACCTTTTCTTTTTGACTTAATTTTTTCCACAATTTTCGGACCAAAAACTGGTCCAATAAACATTATTAAACCAAGCATCACTAAAATAATTGGCAAATAATCTGCAAACGATTTCGATTTTTTAGAAGAATCAATAGGAGTTTGCGTAATCCCTTCAGACATCACAGCGGCAGTCGGTTCTAAAACTGCAGTCGGTTCAATTACAGGGGCCGAAGTTGGTGTTGGAGTTAAAATTTTTGTTGGCGTCGGTGTAGGTGTTAATGTAACAGCTAAAGTTGGAGTCGGAGTCGGAGTAAGTGTTGGCGTTGTGGTGGAAGTCGGAGTAATTGCATTTATCGTAATTGAACTTGCAGTACTAGTACTCAATAAAGTTTTATTAGCATCATAAACATAACTATATAAAGTTTTAGTTCCTGACGAAGACGTTTCTCTTAATCGCAAAATTTCATCACCCGAACCACTATTATCAAGAGTTATCGATTGCATATCACTTGTCCCAATATTACAACTATTTAACCACTTATTATTAGACGTCTTTAACTGCTCCATTGTACAATCTGTTCCACCATCAGCTCTCAAATAATAAGTCGTTCCAGCAGTACCTACTATTTTAACTTGAAGATCAAATTGAGTATTTAGCGAAGCACTACTCGGAACACCTTTCCAAGAAATAGAGACATCATCCGCCAAAACTACCGATTTAAATATGAAAAACAATGAAATCAATAAACCCCAAAACATAAGTTATTTTAAATCACTTTTAGTTCCATGTCTAATTTCAATTTTCCCATTTTTTAAAGTTTCTAATAATTTTTTTGGATCATCCAATTTAACCATATTAAATCTGTTTCCAAGTCTATTTTTAACATGTGCATCACTATTTGAATAAGCCGGAATTTCCAATTTTAATACAAACTTTTTAGCTAAATTATGCCAAACACGATAAAATTTTCTTTTAAATTTCTTTTCTATATCATCATTATGAATTTCTGCTCCATGCACTAAACCTCTTTCATAAAGTTCTGCCAAAAAATTACCTCTCAACGACATCATTCCTGTCGGTATTTTTGGATGAGCCGCTATAATCAATGCACCATTATCTATAAAATATTGTAAAATACCTCTAATTGTTTTTTTTCTAGCAATAACAGAACAGGTTCTTTCTTTAATTTTATGTTGTTTCAATTTTTTTTCCACCAATTCTGAATCTAACCCCAACACCAACAAATGCCCCGACAAAAACGACAATTCACATCCAGGAATAACATAAATACCATATTTTTCACTTATTTTTTCAGAATTAAATTTACTCGAAACATTATGGTCTGTTATTGCTATTGCATCCAAACCTTTTCTTTTTGCCATCTTCAACATTTCTTTTAAACTATTTTTTCCATCGCTTTTGATAGTATGCATATGCAAATCAAACCTCAGCCATTTTCGTTTAGAAACCATACTTCGTATTCTACACCTTTTTCTTCTTTTTTCTTCTCGCTAACAGCACAATCAAGAATAAAATAATCAATCCTCCAGTAAACATCGTCAACAACGTATTTTTTGAAGAAATTCCCACTTCAAAATCCTGTTTAAATTCATCTCTAATATTAGTGT
>Ga0209340_1001556_pt1 | contig 15880 bp, 12 predicted proteins | sample EPASupsiteSAE323_FD_187266 | JGI IMG/M metagenome (GOLD analysis project Ga0209340, IMG submission 187266) | Bioremediated contaminated groundwater from EPA Superfund site, New Mexico - Sample SAE3-23 (SPAdes) (version 2) | ecosystem: Environmental > Aquatic > Deep subsurface > Groundwater >... | reverse complement strand
CGTCGAAATCGACATTCCCGAAGTTTCACACAGGGTCCGCTCAGGCGAGGTGCGCATCGAGGCCGTGCCGCACAGCCGTTCGGCCGACGTGGTCCGCGAAATGATGCTCCTCGCCGGCGAAGCGGTCGCCCGATGGGCTTTCGGCCGGGGTCTGCCCTTCCCTTACTACGGGCAGGAAGAGCCCCAGGTTTCCGAAGCCAACCGGCAGGACGAAGGCAAGGAAAAGGCTTCGCTCTCGATGCAATTCGCCAGGCGTAGAGGCATGAAGGCAGGGATGCTGGGACCGACCCCGGGCGCGCATCGGGGTCTGGGACTGCCTTTCTATTCTCAAGTAACGAGCCCCTTGCGGCGCTATCAGGATTTGCTCGCCCATATGCAAATCCGCGCGAGTCTCGCCGGAGACGCCGCCCTGCCATCGGCAGCATTATCAGCCGTACCATCGGTCGGGTCATTGTCCGGGATATCGGCCGCGCTTCCTCTCGACACCGATGAAATTTCGCGCCGTTGCGCCGCGTCGGGCGCAGCGATCGGCCCGAACCGCCAGGCCGAACGCGATTCGGAACTTTTCTGGACGGCGGTATTCCTGCAACGCAATCCCGGATGGAAGGGCGAAGGCGTTATCGTGCAGGTTTCGGGAAACGATGTCCTCTGCTACATTCCTTCGCTCGGCCTTGAAACCAGGGTGCGAAGCCGCGCTGCCGGGGAAATCGACGAAACGGTCAATCTTTCACTCGTCCGCGTATCGCTGCCCGACAGACAGATTTCCTTCGAGATTACCCCTTAGTCGATATCCCGAAATCATCCAGGGAATCGCGCCTGCGTTGTTGACCTGCGGGCGGCAAGGGCTCTATTCTATTTGCGCCAATGGAACAGAAGGACTATCGTCTCGCCGCGATAATGTACACGGACATCGCCGGATTCTCCCGGATGATGGAAAAAGACGAAGCGGGAACTCTCAAGCTTCTCTCCTGGCACAACTCTCTCATCGCTTCCATCGCGGAATCGCGCAACGGCACGGTGATCAAGACTATCGGCGACGCCAATCTTGTTGATTTCCGGAACACGGTGGACGCGATGCGTGCGGCGGTGGAAATTCAGGAAAAAATCCTCGAGCGCAACGCGACCGAAGTCGAAAAGGGAGTTGAACCCCTGCTGGTGCGCATCGGCGTGCACCTGGGCGACATATACTTCTTCGAAAACGACGCGCTCGGAGAAGGCATCAATATCGCGGCGCGGCTCCAGGCGCTCGCCCGCCCCGGCTGCATTTGCATTTCCCAGGACGTGCACAATCTCGTGCGGAACAAATTCGAATACAAGAGTCGTCCGCTCGGGCTGGTTCCCCTCAAGAATATCTCCAAGGAAATCGTTGCCTTCGAACTCGAGAGCGGGAATGTCCGCTTCCTGCCGGAACAGGAACGTTTTTCCGCGGACGCCGGCGCAAAAAACACCGGAACCGCCGACAGGGATTACAGCGTCGACGGTTCGAAAGGTCTGCTCGCCGAGATCAGGGCTTCCATCATGGACGACATCAGGCGCGAAGGCCGCAGGCTGACGGTCAGGGAAGCGCGCGAAAAATATGGCTACTATGGTGTGGAAGCGGCTGAGGTCATCGCAACGCTCGTCGAATCGGGCATTCTCGTGCGCGAAAGTCCGGGTTATCCCCCGGGCGGCGGCATACGCGACCCTTCGCAAAATCGCGGCGCCTCCAATGTTTCCAGCGAAATCGGACGCAGCATAGAGAATGCGGTGCACGGGATCGTCAGTGAAATCGAGCGATCCATCGGCACGGCGGGAAAGCCGCGTACGGGCGATTCCGGCGAAACACGCGAAAAACACGGCAACATCCAGATCCATCTCGAAGGCGAAGACATCAAGCGGATCGTCAGAGCGGGGAAAAAAGGCTGGAAATCCTCGCCGCGCGGCACCGACGCCAACGGCGAAGTGCGCGAAAGGCCGAGCGCCTTCGAACTCTACCGCCGAAAACTGGCCGCAAAAGCCGAAAAACTGAAAACGGGATTTTCGGGCCATCTTGTTTCGTACCTGGCCGTCAATGCCGGCCTCTGGTTCATCAACCTGAGCACTTCGCCGGGCTTCCTCTGGGCCGCCATCGTGAGCGCATCCTGGGGGATAGGACTGGTCAGCCATATGGCCGAGATTCGGAGAGCCTTCCGGCAGGCAGCGGAGATCGATGCGCTTCCCGAACTCGATGCCGGGAAGGTCGCCGAATACAAGAGTATCAACAAAGAGCGCGATGCGATGTCCGGGCATCTGGTCAGCTCGATCACAGTCCCGTTCCTTCTGTTCGTCATCAACATGCTCACGAGCCCGGGCACTCTCTGGTTCCTGATTCCTTCGGCTGCGCTGACATTCGCGCTGGCCATCCACGCGGCTACGTGGTTCACTTCGATGCCGTCGCGCGTCAAGCGATTTTTCACCGCGCTGGGCGTCCCCGAAGGGCGACGCGGGCTGGATTCGGCCAGGCGAAGCAGGGAGAGCGCCAAAGCGGAACTGGGAACCTATGCCGATCAATACCGCGAAGCCGAAAACGCGATGCGCGAACTGGAGTCCGCGCTCGAAGCGACGCAGGACCCTTCCGCAGCCGAAACGAAAGCCGATCTGCAGCGCTATCTCGGTCAAGTGCGTCTGCTTGCCCAGTCCGCGCACGAAATCGACAGGATCATCGAAGCCATGCCTATGGACGCCCTCTCCAGGGACAAGGCCGCACTGGTCAAAAAATCCGCGGCGGCGACGGAATCGCTGAAAAAGGAATATGCGGCCGGCATCGCCGAGGTAGAGAAGCAGGAAGCATCCTGGCAAGAACTTCGCGACCAGAAGGAAGTGCTCGCCCTTCGCCTGACTTCTTCCGTAAACCAGCTGAATCAGATGCGCCTCGATCTTGCGCGGGTACGTGCGGCGGGTGCGGGCGAGGGCCCGATGCCCGGAGATTCCGCTCTCGCCAGGATTCGCGATCGCGCCGACGAGTTGGGCCGGTATATCGAAGACCTGCGCGCGGGCCACATCGAAGCCCAGGCCGATCCCTTCGCCGAGCTTGAACGCCTCGCCGCGCTTGAGGACCATTCCCAGCTTGAGGACCATTCCCAGGCCGCTTCCGGTGTCCAGCGTTGACATCGGCGCCCGCCTTCGGCTAGTCTGACGCCCGCGGCAAACTTGCTTATCGCACGACCCAGTAGCTCAGATGGATAGAGCGATTGCCTCCTAAGCAATAGGTCGCCCGTTCGAATCGGGCCTGGGCCAGACGGAAAAAGGATCGGGAAGAAATTCCCGGTCCTTTTTTTCGCGAAAATCCGAGCATTGACCGCGCCGACTCCGCACCGCTATCCTTTCCTGCGATGAAACTCTGGCTCAAGTACCTGATCGGCATACTGCTCGGCGTGCTTCTCTTTCTCGTTCTTCCAGATGGCGCGGGTGCGGACGGCGGAACTGTCGCATTCCTCGCCGACCTGGGCCTGCGGATCGCCGGCTATGTCGTAGTGCTCCTGCTTTTTTTTGGAATTCCCGTCGCTATATGCGAATTCTTCGAAGACGGGATTTTCTGGCGCAGTTTCGGCAAGACCGTGTTGTTGTATGCGATCGGCGCAGCCCTGTTTTCGGCGGTCGGCGCCGCGATTACCTGGGCATTCTCGCCGATCCGCGTACCGCTCCTCGCCGACATCGCGGCGGAACCTGCAACCGGATTCCAGGATTCCATCCTCCGGCTGTTCCCGGCCGATCCTTCCCGCATTTTTTCCGACGCCGCCACTTCCCTGGCTCCGCTATTGCTTTTCGCGTTCGTCCTCGGCATCGCCTTCAGCCATGACCGCGTGATGACTCGTCCCGCCGTCACCTTCTTCGACTCGATGCATCATGTGTTCTATCAGATCTCGACCTTCCTCGCGGAGACGATGGGCATACTCCTCATTCCGATTTCGGTCGCCGCGGCCTACAGGATGGAAGGAATCATCGACAAGGGCTTCTACGGCCATTTCCTGCTTCTGCTCGGGGGGGAGATCCTGTTTGCCGCGCTGGCGGTCATTCCGCTGATCCTGTATTTTCTGGGCGGCCGGAAAAACCCCTATCCGACGATATACGCATTTCTCGGTCCCGCCCTTGTGGCGATGGTTTCGGGCGACTTGAAGCCGGCGGCAGGGCTCATCTCGAAGCATGGAAGGGAAAGTCTCGGCATCAGCAGACGTACCGATTCCCTGGTCATGCCGCTGGGCCTCACGATAGGGCGGGCGGGAACGGCACTTGTGACGGCGAGCGCTTTCGTGGCGATCCTGTCTTCCTATTCCAGTCTGGGTACTACGTTGCCCAACATGCTGCGCCTGCTCTTCATCGTTCCGGTGGCCGTCCTGTTCGCCGGTTCCGGCTCCGGAGCCGGTCCATTGATGGCACTCGCGACTACCTGTTCGCTTTTCGGTAAAGGCTTCGAAAACGGCCACCTTGTGATCGTACCCCTCGCCTTTCCGCTCGCCGCCGCGGGCAGCTTTCTCGATGCCCTCTGGATAGGCGCCGCAACCGCGATCAGGGCGCGAAAGGACGGCTCGGAAGAAGCGAAACCGATACGCCACCATATCTGATCCGATCCCTGTACGGGGCCTGATATGGTGCCTGTTTTCCGGGAATGCCTTGACGCCTCCGGGAATGGGGCTTTACTATCAACTTCATGGACCTCATGAGCGTTTTGCGCCCCGAAATGGTAGCCCTCCACCTCAAGGGTACGACCAAGGACGAAATCATCACGGAACTTGTCGCTGTCGCCGCACGAGGCGGAAAGATCCGGAAGCCGGAAGAAGCCCTGGAATCGGTGCGGGAACGCGAACGCCGGATGAGTACCGGCATGAAACACGGCATCGCCATACCGCATGGCAAGACTTCATCGGTAGATGAACTCGTGGCCTGCGTCGGCGTATCCGACAATCCCGTCGATTTCGATGCGCTCGACCATAAGGGTTGCCGCATTTTCATAATGACCATATCGCCCGCGGACAAGACCGGTCCGCATCTGCAGTTCCTCGCGGAAGTGAGCATGCTTTTCCGCAGCGAAGAAAAACGCAACGCCATCCTCGCGGCAGACAGCTCCGAGGAAGTGCTTTCCATCCTGAAACCCTAAAAACCAGCCCGCAGCCTGGAAACAACAGGGCCGCCCACGATTAATTCGTGGGCGGCCCCTTTTTCGCCGCTGCGTTCGCGTTATTCGTTATTACTGAAGAATCGCGAGAACATCCTGCATTTTGACGATGAGATGCTCGATACCGGCGATCTTGATCTGGGTGCCGGCATACTTGTCGTACATGACTTCGTCGCCTTCCTTGACCTTGATGACTTCGGTGTCGGTGCCGACTGCCACGACGATACCGGTCTGGGTCTTTTCCTGCGCGGTCTGCGGGATGATGATGCCACCCGCGGTCTTGGTCTCGCTTTCTTTGATCTTGATCAGGACACGGTCGCCCAGGGGTTTTACGCTCATACTGTTATCCTCCCGAAAATACTGTTGCGTTGAGTTGGGAACGAACAAAAATATACGGAAAAGGTACCGTAAGGGTCAAGCCGAAGTCTCGTCCGTGTCGAAATCTCGTTCGGAATCTTGTTCGGAATCTTTGAAAAGAATCGCAAACCCTTTCGGGGCTGGCCCCTGCACGGCAAAATGAGTACCTTTATCCGCAGGAGTACGATGATGGCAAGAAAACCGGGCGGCTGGAATATTCGCCCGTCCAACGATCCCGGCAAAGACAAGGGCAATGATCCGAAAAAGCGACCTCAATTGGGCGGATTCCAGTTCCGCTTTTCACTGGGATATATACTGGCCATGGTCCTGGCCGTAAGCCTCCTCAATTATCTCATGTTCCGCACCGACGATACGATGGTGCCCTACTCGACCTTCAAGGAAAAAATCCGTTCGGGCGAAATCGTCCGCATCGAGATCGATTCCAGCTACTATACCGGCTATACGGTCCCCGGTTCGCTTGCACCGGCTTCGCCCCTGCGAACCAACGTCGGAACGGGATCGGTCTACAAGGCGGTACCCATAGCCGACCCCGGCTTCACCGCCCTTCTCGACGAAAAAGGCGTCGTGTATTCGGCTTCTCCCCGCGAAAACTCCGCGATTCTGTCGTTTCTGCTCAACTGGATACTGCCCTTCGGAGTCATGTTCCTGCTGTGGCGCACAATTTCGAAGCGCATGACCGGAACGAATTCGAATGTGCTCGCATTCGGCAAGAACAAAGCGACTATCGTCGCCGAAGGCGACATAATAACACGTTTTTCGGACGTCGCGGGTGTCGACGAAGCCAAGGACGAACTGATCGAAGTCGTGGATTTTCTCAAAAATCCCAAGAAATACACCGATATAGGCGGCAAGATCCCCAAGGGCGTCCTTCTGGTCGGACCTCCCGGAACGGGCAAAACCCTGCTCGCCCGTGCGGTCGCAGGCGAAGCCGGCGTATCGTTCTTCCGCATGTCGGGCGCGGATTTCGTCGAAATGTTCGTCGGCGTGGGCGCCGCCCGCGTTCGCGATCTGTTCAAGCAGGCGCGCGAAAAAGCCCCTTGCATCGTATTCATAGACGAGCTGGATGCGCTCGGCAAAAGCCGTGTCAGCGGCCCCATGGGCGGCAACGACGAACGGGAACAGACGCTCAATCAACTTCTGGTCGAGATGGACGGTTTCGACGCTACTTCCGGCCTCATTATCCTCGCCGCGACCAACAGACCCGATGTTCTCGACCCTGCCCTCCTGAGGCCGGGCCGATTCGACAGGCAGGTCCTTGTGGACAGGCCGGACCTCATCGGCCGCGAAGCCATCCTGCGCATCCACTCCAAGACAGTAAAGCTGGAGCCGGGCGTGGACTTTTCCAAGATAGCGCGCGGCACGCCGGGATTCGTGGGAGCCGATCTCGCCAATATCGTGAACGAGGCGGCCCTGCTCGCCGTGCGCGCAGGCCGTAAAAAAGTGAACCAGGGCGACTTCAACGCCGCAATAGAAAAGGTAGTCGCCGGACTCGAGAAAAAGACCAAGGTCATCAACGACAGCGAGCGGCGCGTCGTGGCGTTTCACGAAACCGGACACGCTCTCGCCGCCGCGCTCACGCCCGGCGCCGATCCCGTGCGAAAAGTATCCATAGTTCCGAGAGGATTCGGCGCACTCGGCTATACGCTGCAGTTGCCGATCGAAGACAGGTACATCGTCAGCGAAGAGGAACTTCTGGGCAAAATCGATGTACTCCTGGGAGGAAGGGTGGCCGAAGAAATCGTGTTCAATTCGATTTCGACAGGCGCATCCAACGACATCACGCGCGCCACCGACATCGCCCGCAAGATGATCACCGACTACGGCATGTCCGAGCGCTTCAGGCATGTCGCCCTGACGCGCCGTGGCGCGAATTACGGCCAGACCCAGCAGGCCGATTCTTTCCTCACCCGCGAATACAGCGAAGAAACGCAGCGCTATGTGGATGATGAAATCGCGCGCATTATCGCGGCCAGATACGATCTCGTGCTCGCACTGCTCTCGCGCAACCGCGAGCTTCTGGACAAAGTCGCCGGCATACTCCTTGAAAAGGAAACGATCGAGGAGGCGGAATTCCTCGAGCTGACCACCGCGAAACTCGTTCCTGAAGTATCCGATTCCTGACAGGAATACTATGACATTTTTCATAATAGTGTCATATTGACACTATTCCTTGGTCCGTGCTTTCCTCTTTTATGACAAATTCCTGATATTCGTCATAAAGGAGGAAGCGATGTCCGTCGTAATCAGATCGATCGCCGCCCATGTGCCGGAACAAAGGGTATCCAACGATGACCTCGCTTTGAGACTCGATACGAGCGATGAGTGGATCCGCTCGCACACAGGCATCGGTGCGCGTCATTTCGCTCCCGACGGTGTGCTGACAAGCGATATGGCCGCATCGGCCGCCCTCGCCGCTCTGGAAAAAGCCAAGATTTCCCCCAAAAACCTTGACCTCATCGTCGTCGCCAGCGCGACGCCCGATTATTTCGGATTCCCCGCTACCGCCTGTGTCGTGCAGGACAAGATCGGCGCGCACGGCTGCGCCGCCTTCGACGTCACCGCCGGCTGTACCGGCTTCATTTATGCGCTGAATATAGCCGCTTCCATGCTCGAAGCGGGAAAGGGACGCAACGCGCTCGTCATCGGCGCGGAAACCTTGAGCCGGATCACCGACTGGAACGACAGGGCCAGCTGCGTACTCTTCGGGGACGGAGCGGGAGCCGCCGTACTGTCGCGTATCGACGAACCGGGACGAGGCTGCCTGTCCTTCATCCTGGGCGCGGACGGAAGCGGCGTAAAGGATCTGTACCTGGTCCAGACGCCCCGCATTGCCACATTCACGCGCGAAACGCCCATAAACGCTTCCATTTCCATGAACGGCAAGAACGTGTATGAATTCGCGGTCAAGGCGATCACTGTCCTCATTGAACGGATCATGCACGCCACCGCGTACAAGCTCGAAGACTTCGCGTGGATCGTCCCCCATCAGGCCAACGCTCGCATCGTACAGGCGGCCGGAAAACGATTCGGCATTCCCGAAAAAAAGTTCTACATGAACATCGACGAATACGCGAACACTTCTTCCGCGAGCATCCCCATCGCGCTCGCCGAAATGGAATCGAAAGGGCTGCTCAAGCAGGGCGATCTCGTGATGCTGTTGGGCTTCGGTTCAGGCCTGACCTATGGCGCGGGCGTCATCAGATGGTGACTGCCGGCCAAACCCCGAAGGAATGACGAGGAAATCATGGAAAGAAAAATTGCGGTAACCGGCCTTGGCGTCGTAAGCCCCGTGGGCAACGATACGGCCTCGTTCTGGAATTCGCTGGTGGAAGGAAAAAGCGGCGTAGGCCCCGTGACCAGATTCGACGCCTCCGGTCTCGATTCGCGCATCGCGGCCGAAGTGAAAGGTTTCGATCCCGAGCTATGGATGGACCGCAGGGAAGCGCGAAAAATGGCCCTTTTTTCGCAATACGCGGTAGCCGCCGCCGTGCAGGCCTGGCGCGACGCGGGGCTCGAAGACGATGGCACGGTCGAGCCGGGAGGCTACGCGAAAAACAGGATCGGCGTCGTGCTGGGCAACGGAATCGGCGGAATCGACATATTCCAGGATTCTTACGCAAAACTCCTGCAATCGGGGCCGGATCGCATACCCCCCATGACCGTCCCCCTCATGATCGCGAACGAAGCGGCAGGCAACGTGGCCATCCGCTTCGGAATCACCGGGCCGGCATATACGCAGGTCACCGCCTGCGCCTCGGGTACTGACGCGATCGGTCAGGCCCTCGATCTTCTGCGTGCGGGCCGCATCGATGTCGCTCTTGCGGGCGGTACCGAAGCCGCGATAACCATATTCGCCATGAGCGGTTTCTGCAGACTCAAAGCCCTCTCGACCGGATACAATGACAACCCGCAAAAAGCCAGCCGGCCTTTCGACAAAGACAGGGACGGCTTTGTCCTGGGCGAAGGATCGGGCGTCCTTTTGCTGGAAGACTATGAAAGGGCGAAAGCCCGCGGCGCGCGGGTCTATGCGATTCTGGCAGGCTATGGAGCGACCTGCGACGCGTATCATCTCACGGCGCCCCATCCCGAAGGCATTTCGGGTACGCGCGCGATCGAACTCGCCCTGGCCGACGCAGGCCTTCTGCCCGGGGATGTCGGGTACTACAATGCCCATGGTACGTCGACGGGGTTGAACGATCCGACCGAGACGATAATGGTCAAAAGGGCTTTCAAGGAGTGGGCAAAATCGCTTAAGATCAGCTCCACGAAAAGCATGACCGGCCATTGTCTCGGCGCCGCGGGAGCCATCGAGGCGGTCGTGTGCGTCAAGGCACTTCAGACCGGTGTACTGCCTCCGACGATCAACCTGGATTCGCCCGACATCGAAGCCGGCTGCGATCTGGATTATCTGCCGAACAAAGCGGTACGCGCCGATATCGATGCCGCGCTTTCCGCTTCTCTCGGCTTTGGCGGGCACAATGGAGTACTGGCATTCCGCCGTGCCTGAAGGTAGAAAAAAGCATGAATGAAATCGAACGATGGCTGCCGCACCGGGATCCCTTTCTCTTCGTCGATGATGTGCATATCGAAGACGGTATCATCAGGGCAAGCCGGAAATTCCGTGAAGACGAATTCTTTTTTCGGGGTCATTTCCCCGATTACCCCGTAGTACCGGGCGTACTCCTCATCGAAACCTTGGCCCAGGCCGGAGGCGTGGGCGTCAAGATGATGGGCGTCACGCCGAACGGTCTTTTCGTATTGGTCAAAGTACGCGACGCGAGCTTCAGACGACAGGTACGTCCCGGGGAAACGCTCGATATCGAGATACATAACATCAAGGCAGGTCCGGCGCTCGTCCACCAGAAAGGCGTGGGCAAAGTGAACGGAGAAAGAACCGTCGAAGCGGAATGGGTCTGCATGGCGACAGGAGTGCCCGAATGATCGTCAAACCTATGGTCCGCAACAATATCTGCCTGAATGCCCATCCGGAAGGCTGCACAGTGGAAACGCGATCCCTGATCGACAGGGCCCGCGGTACCGCGCCTTCCGGGGGACCGAAGGCCGTATTGGTCATTGGCTGCTCGACGGGTTACGGTCTGGCTTCGCGCATTACGGCCGCTTTCGGATACGGCGCCGCCACGATCGGATTTTCCTTCGAAAAAGAACCTTCCGGCTCCAAAACCGGTACACCGGGTTGGTACGCCAACAGGGAATTCGACCGCGCCGCCGCCGCCGAAGGCCTCGTTTCGACCACCTTCGAAATGGACGCATTTTCGAAACGCGCCAAGGAAGAGGCCGTCACTGAGGCACGCAGACTGGGCGTCAAATACGATCTGATCATTTATTCGCTCGCAAGTCCCGTACGCGTCGATCCGGAAACCGGCGAAATGTACCGTTCGGTGATCAAACCCATCGGACGCCCCTACTCCGGCCGCACTGTGGACATGTTCACGGGTAGACTTTCCGACGCATTGGTGCAACCCGCCGACGAATCCGAAATCGCACAGACCGTCAAGGTCATGGGCGGCGAAGACTGGAATCTCTGGATCGACGCGCTGGCTTCCGCCGGTGTCCTTGCGCGGGGCGCGACGACTGTTGCCTATTCCTACATCGGCCCCGAACTGTCGCATCCCATCTACAGGGACGGGACCATCGGCCTGGCAAAATCGCATCTGGAAGCCACGGCGGCGAACATACGCGCACGTTACGCTCATGAGGGGATTTTCGCCTGCATTTCCATCAACAAAGCCCTCGTGACGCGCGCGAGCGCGGTAATTCCCGTCATTCCCCTCTATGTATCGGCCCTTTTCAAGGTGATGAAAGAGCGCGGCATCCACGAAGACTGTCTCGACCAGATACAGAGGCTGTTCCGTGACCGTCTCTATACCCGGCCCCGCCAGCCGGTGCCCGTCGATGAAAAGGGCAGAATCCGCCTGGACGAACTCGAGATGGGAGCTGCCGTACAGAAGGAAGTGTCGAATCGCCTGGCCAGGGTCAACGAAGCCAATCTCCGTGATCTCACCGACATCGATGGATTCAGGAGGGATTTCCTCCGCGCCCATGGATTCGAAGTGCCCGGCGTGGATTATGGAGCCGAAGAGGCGGACGATCCCCAGGCCGGGACGGTTTCGCCGTCGTGAACCTGATACTCCTCGAACCGGACGAATCGGGCATTCCGCTGCCCCGCAGCGATCGCCGGCATCATCACATTGCGCGCGTGCTCCGGAAAAAAGCCGGCGATCGCGTAGTGGCGGGCCGCAGCGACGGGCGTATCGGCGAAGCATTGATAGTCCGTCTCGACGACGAAGCGGTCGTGCTGGAGTTTCTGGATCGCGGAGAAGCCCCGCCGCTGCATCCCTTGGGGCTTATCCTGGGTTTCCCGCGGCCCATACAGGCAGGACGCATCCTGAAGGATCTGACGAGCCTTGGCGTCGAAAATATCTGGTTTGCATTGAGCGAGCTGGGTGAAAAGTCCTATGCGGAGAGCGATTTCTTCCGGAAAGGCGAATTCGCCGCCCATCTTCGCGAAGGAGCCGAACAGGCCGGGAATCCACGCATACCCTGTGTGCGCCGCTTCTGGTCGCTCGCCAAAGCGCTCGACAGACTCGACGGACTCGACGAATTCGACGGACTCGACGAATTCGAAGGCCCCGGCACCATCGCCTCCCGCCCCACGGTCGGTTCAGCCATCGCTTCCACAACCAGCCCCGCGCCCCGATCACCATCCAGAATATATTTCCACCCCGCTCCCGGAGCGCCTCATTTCGCGGAACTGGCTCCTTCCGGCGAACCGCTCTGGCTCGCCGTCGGCAGCGAACGCGGTTGGACCGACGATGAGTGCGCGCTTCTTGCTTCGAGGGGCTTCGCCGTCGCTTCTCTCGGCGATCGCATCCTGAAAAGCGAAACCGCGGCTCTCGCCGCGGTCGTGCTCGCACTGGAAGCTTTGGGAAAAATCTGAAGTTCCGCTTTTGCCCGCAGACTGGCGGCCAGGCGGCCGCACCCGCCCGGCGGACTCCCGCCGGCGACCTCGCCGGAGTGCCCCGCCGAGGTCGCGCACTTCAATGCCGAAGCGTTTCGGGCTTTACTATTGCCGCATTTCAGCGTTTCAGCAAACGCTTCAATTCCTTCACGTTCGCCGCGAATTTCCCGCAGGCCGCCTGTACCGGGGCAGGTGTCGACATGTCGACGCCCGCCACCTTGAGCGCTTCGATGGGGAAACGCGACCCTCCGGACTTCAGGAAGGCAAAGTAATCGTCCCTCTCCCGCGTGCCGCCCGAAAGGACGCGATCGGCCAGAGCGATGCTCGCCGAAATGCCCGTGGAGTATTTGTAGACATAGAAGGCGTTGTAGAAATGCGGAATCCGCAGGCCCTCGATGTCCGAAAGTTCCTCGAAGCGCATCCGCGGCCCGAAATATTTTTCGAGGAGCATGCGGTATTCGCCGCGCAGGGAATCGACGGTAAGCGGCTCGTCCGCCTCGAGCATCGCATGGGAGCGCATTTCGAATTCGGCGAACATGGTCTGCCTGTACAGTGTGGCCAGCATATCGTCCAGGCGATCGGCCAGAAGACTCGCTCTCTGGGTGTCGTCGGGCGCATGGTCGTAAAGGTATTTGAAAACGAGTTCTTCGTTGAAAGTACTGGCCACTTCCGCTTCGAAAATCGTGTAGGAATAGCACAGGAAGGGATTGTTCCGCGCGGAAAACCAGGAATGCATCGAGTGGCCGCCCTCATGCGCGAGGGTGAAGACATCGCGCAGGACATCCTCTTTGTAATTGAGCAGGATGTACGGTTCGCCCGAATATCCTCCCGCCGAAAAGGCGCCGGAACGCTTACCCTTGTTTTCGTAGCGGTCGACCCAGCCGCCCAGGAGCCCTTTCCGGAGTGTCGACACATATTCCGGCCCCAGGGGCGCCAGGGCTTCCGACACGATATCCACGGCTTCGCCATAGCTGTGGTGCGCCTTGGCCGCAGGCAAAAGGGGAACGTACACATCGTAATGCCGCAATTCATCGAGTCCGAGGATCGAGGCGCGCAGATCGTAATACTCATGCAGGGCGGGCAGATTCGCGTTGACGGTCGCAACGAGGTTGTCGTAGACCGCAGACGGTACGTCGTCGGGGAACAGGGCCATATCGCGCGCGCACTCATAATGGCGCACCTGCGCCTGGTATTTATCCAGCTTTACGGAACCCGAATAGAGCGAAGCGAGCGTATTCCTGTGCTGGCCGTACACTTCATAAAAGCGCTGATATGCCCGTTTGCGCAGGTCCCTGTCCGGGTTGCGCATGAACGAGGAAAAAGTCGACTGGGTGAGCGGCGCAGGCCCCTGTGGCGTATCGATGGTTCCGAAATCGAGGTCGACATTGGTCAGTATGCCGAATGTCTCCTGCGCGGTCCTGTTCGATTCGGCCTGAAGCGCGAGAAGGCGCTCTTCGGGCTCCGAAAGGACGTGCGGCCTGAAGCGCAGCAACTTGGAGAGGAATACCCTGTACTCGGCGAATCGCGGATCGGCGAGGCAGGATTCCACAAAGTCTTCGGGCAAGGCCTGCACTGCAGGCACGAACCACGCCCACGCGGCCTGCCCCTGTGTCGCTGCCGCGATGTAACGGTCGAAATCGCCGCGGGCGGACGCATCTCCCTCGTCCTGCGTGACTCTCAAGTGCGCATAGGATCCCAGTCTTTCATCGAGCAGCCCATACTCGGCGAAGAATGCGAGAGTTTTGAGGAAGGCATCGGCGGAAGTGCCCATCGAATTTCCGAAAGAGGCGATTCCGGCGCCCATTTCCTTCATCCGGCCAAGGCCTTTTTCCCATGCGGAGCGATCCGCGAAAAGGCCGGACAGATCCCAGCGGTCTTCGACGGGCACTTCGGAGCGGACGGGAATTTTCTTTGTTTCGGTCATCGATGCTCCTCCGGTACGGCTGCGGTGGATCCGCGAATTTCCAGTGCATGCGGCATTTTATAATGTTTGGCTTCCTTGCCTTCGAGAATCGAGAGGACGAGGGAAGCCGCTTTTTCCCCTTTCGCCCTGCCCGACTGGATCACGGTCGTCAATGCGGGCCTTACCAGGAGTCCCTCCGGAATCCCGTCGAAACCGGCTACGGAGAGTTCTTCCGGTATGCGGATTCCAAGATCGGAGGCGGCGTCGTAGACGCCCAGGGCGACGATGTCGCTCATCGCGACTATCGCGGTGGGTCTGCAATCCGGGTCGGCGAGCAGGCGGCGCGCGGCTTCTTTCCCGCCCTCGCGGGAACCGCCTGATTCCGCGACGCATACGCCGGGGGAATCCATCGAAAGCCCGGCTTCGGCCAAGGCTCTCGCATATCCTTCCAGCCGCAGGTCGCGGACGATGGAAAAACGCTTGACCGGAAGGGCTACGGCGTCCGGCATCAGCGAAAAAATGGCGATACGGCGATGTCCGAAATCGAGCATGTGCTTCATGACCGCATATGCCGCGTCCGAGTCGGCGATGCCGACATTCACGGCCGCGTCCGAGTCGGCGCCGTCTATGGTCACAAATGGAATATGGCGCTTCCCGAGAAATTCGACGACTTCGTGATCGGGACCGACGCCCACCGTCAGAAGCGCATCCACAAAGGTGCGCCGCGCCGCTTCGATGATCCTGCCCTTGACCGGAGGCAGCATGGCGAGCGAAATCTCGTAGCGCTCGCAGGCTTGCCCTATGCCCCCGATTATGTCGCAGAGATGCGGGTTCAACATCGCTTCCTGGATCGATTGGGGCAGGAGCAGGCCGATGACGCCAAGCCGTTTGGTGGTGAGGGTTCGGGCCACCGGATCGGGAACATACCCGAGTTCGTTCACTATGGCCATGATCCGTTCATACGTGGCATGGGAAATGCGCTCGGGGCTGTTGAGCGCAAAGGAAACCGTTGTTTTGGAAACGCCGGCGCGTTCTGCAATATCCTTGATGGTGATGCGCATGGCTTCTCCTGTTGTCCGAGTGTAACTTCCCCCGCTTCAGGCCGTCAATTGAGAAAGGTAAACCGTTACACGGATTCAAGGCATGTCGTACGGGCCTTTGACCAGCCATTGTCTCTTTGCCCAGCCATTGTCGCCTTGAGTGTACGGTCTGGCCTTTCCCGACCCCGTAGAGTAGATTTCTCGCATGAAACAGATCAAAGTCGTCTACGATTCGGGAGAGACGGCAAATTACCCCTCGGGCGTCAAGGCTTCGGAAGTTCTCGGCCGTATGGGAAGCCTGGACTGGCCGCTCGCCGCGGTGCTCGTCGACAATGAACTGCGTTCGCTCGACTCCGAAGTGGCGACCGATTGCCGGATTTCGCCCGTAACGATAGGTATGGCTGCAGGCTCGGTAGTGTATCGCCGTTCGCTCTGCTTTCTGCTCGCGA
>Ga0209340_1001555_pt1 | contig 15882 bp, 17 predicted proteins | sample EPASupsiteSAE323_FD_187266 | JGI IMG/M metagenome (GOLD analysis project Ga0209340, IMG submission 187266) | Bioremediated contaminated groundwater from EPA Superfund site, New Mexico - Sample SAE3-23 (SPAdes) (version 2) | ecosystem: Environmental > Aquatic > Deep subsurface > Groundwater >... | reverse complement strand
AACATTCAACAGCTTGATTATATTGTTTTTTATTTAAATAAATATTTCCAAGATTTAAATAAGGCTTCGGGTTGGTAGGTTTAAGCTGAATAGCTTTTTTATAACATAATTCAGCATTGTTAAAATCATTTATTCTAGAATAAATAACGCCCAAATTATACCGGATGTCAAAGTTGTTAGGAGATAATTTAACAGCTTGTTTATAATTTTCTATAGCTGCCTGATAATTACCATTATTATAAGACTTATAAGCAGATTGGATATAATTATTAAGTTGCTGCGGACTTGCTAAAGCAAAAGAATTAAAGCTTAAAACTAAAAGCAATGTAAAAATGCACTTAATTTTATTCATTTTACTGATTTGCTCCGATAGATTCACGAACTTCTGTGTAAATATACGGCTTTGTTTCCCAGATTCGACTGAGTTTTGAAAGCCCGAAACAAATTACAAAATACATAAACGCAATAAATATAAGTATTTCGGATTCATGATAAGTTCTTTCATAAATAATTTCACCTGCCCGTGTAAGTTCAATTAAGCCAATAGTTGAAGCAAGAGAAGTATCTTTAATTAGTGAAATAAACTGACTTACCAGAGCGGGGGTCATTCTGCTCACAGCCAACGGCAAAATTATATAAGAAAGACGCTGCATTCTGCTTAATCCCAAGCTTTTAGCAGCATCAATATGTCCTTTCTCAACGGAATTAAGCCCGCTTCTTATAATTTCCGCAACATAAGCGGAAGTAAATATTATCAAGGCAATACATGACGAATCAAAAAACGAAGACGGCACACCAGTAAGATAAGGCAGTGCTCCAAAATGAATAAATACAATAAATAAAATCAAAGGAATACTTCTTACCGACTCTATATAAGCAACAGCAAACCAACTTATTAAAAAAATCCTTGAATATCTTAACACTCCAAGAATTGTACCTAAAATCAAGCTTCCTGTTACTGAAACCAGAGCCAATTTAAGGGTAATAGTAAGCCCTTTCATCAAAAAATCAAAGTTTTCAATTATATCGCCCCAGTGCATTATGTTTTGGCCATCCTTCCCTGTATTTTAAACAAGTTTTCAAAGATGTTTGTTAGAATCGCAATAGTTCCTGTAAGCACCATATAAATCAATGCACCTATCATAAAGAACTCAAAAAACCTGAAATCATCAACAGCGCCTTTGTAAATCCTGTAAAATAAGTCTGTTACAGATATAAAACTAACCAACGAGGAATTTTTTATAACATTAATGAATTGACTTCCAAGCGGCGGAATTATAATCCTTATTGCCTGCGGGAATATTATAAGCCTGAATGCTTGAAACTTGCTCAGCCCGAGACTTATTGAAGCATGATACTGCTCTGCCGCTACTGAATTAATACCTGCTCTTAAAACTTCTGATATAAAAGCTCCTGTATAAAAACTCAATGCCAAAATCCCACACCATATCGGAGGAATCATTAATCCAAGCGCAGGCAATGATTTATACACAAAATAAAGTTGAATCAGCAAAGGAGTGTTTCGTATTATTTCAACATAAAAAACTGCAATAAATTTAAGAAAACCTGTCCCCATTGTCCTAAGAAACACAGTAATTAAACCGATCATAAAGGCGCAAATAGTGCTTATAACAGAAATAAAAAGAGTTATTTTTATCCCGTCTATAAGATAAGGCAAAGCTTCTATAATTACCGATGTATTAAAGTTATACATATTTTAATTAGTCTTCTCTTTAGATTGACTGAGGTAAGTCACCATCCATTTACGCTGAAGCCTCCTAAGTGTACCGTCTTGCATAATTTGCTCAAGAGCAGAATCAACAGAATCTTGAAAAGCTTGTGTTGCCATCCCCTTTCTAAAACCAATACCATAAGGTTCACGCGTCAACCTATCTTTTAAGACTTTAAAATCAGGATCTTCCGATAAAAAACCATAAATAATAGTATCATCAGTGGTAAGAGCATCGCCTCTGCCTGATTTCAAGGCAAAGAAAGCATCTGTATAAGTTCTGAATCCTAAAATTTTCGCATCAGGAACCAATTGCTTTATATTTATTTCACTTGTTGAACCGAGTACAACTATTACACATTTCCCTGAAAGATCTTTTAATGTTTTGATAGAACTATTTTTAGGAACCATTATCGCTTGTCCCGCAATATAATAAGGTCTGCTAAAATCTATAATGTCTCTTCTTCTTGGAGTTACAGACATAGTTGCAGCTACTAAATCCACTGTCCCTGAAGTTAAAGAAAATATTCTGTTAGATGAAGTCACCTGTTGAAATTCAACGGCATTTTCATTGCCAAGCACTCTTTTTGCAACCTCTTTAATTAATTCAACATCAAATCCCTTAAGGTTTTGATCTTTGTCGATAAAACCAAACGGCTTAGCGTCATATTTCACACCTGCAACTATTTTCCCTCTTTCTTGAACTGTTCTAAGCAAGTCCTGAGTATTTTTCTTCTTGATACAACCGACTAAACCCAGAGCTACAAATATACAAACAAAAGTTAATAGTATTTTCCTAAGTAATATCAATTTTTTTCTCCTAAAAATATTTTATTAAACCAACTCTTTCTTAAACGCACTTTTTAAAAATTCTCTTGTTATGTTACTTTTCGGATTATCAAATATTATTTCAGACGGGCCTTCTTCTATAATTTGTCCTTTTGAAAGAAAAATAACTCTATTTGCCACTTCCCTCGCAAAATTCATTTCATGAGTAACAACAACCATAGTCATGCCTTCTTTTGCAAGTTCTTTTATTGTGTCTAAGACTTCTTGAGTCATTTGAGGATCAAGAGCACTTGTAGGCTCATCAAAAAGCATTATTTTAGGCTGCATTGCCAGACTTCTGGCTATAGCAACCCTTTGTGATTGCCCTCCGGAAAGCTGTTCAGGGTATTTGTCAATTTTATCCAACAGTCCAACCTTCTCCAGAAGATGCCAGGCTTGAATCTTAGACTCATTTTCTTTCATTTTAAGGACTTTTATTGGAGCAAGAGTAACATTTTCAAGTACTGTTAAATGCGGAAACAAATTAAACTGCTGAAAAACTATTCCTACTTCTGACCTGATTTTATTCAAATCAACGTCTTTTGCAGTAACGTCAACCTCATCAACGAATATTTTTCCTTTATTTACTGGAACAAGACCGTTAATACACTTTAAAAATGTGCTTTTCCCACAACCTGAAGGACCAATTATTGTTACAATCTCTTCTTTTTCAATAGTAACATTAATATTTTTTAATACGTTCAGCCCTTTATAAGATTTGCTTACGTTTTCAAAGGTTATCATTTTAAAATACACTCATCAATTAACTTTTTATTCAAACAACAAACATATAAAACTTTTATCTAGGTTCATTCCTTAAAATTATTTAATAACATTAGAGTTTTGGAGGTTTACATTACTAAAATAGTTTTATATTCTATCTTAATACATGTTTGATTTTAAAGGAATAAGCTGTTCTTTGTATTTTTTCTTGACTATAATAAACAAAGCATTGTAAGCGAAAATGAATAAATTAAAACTTATAATCCAGTATATAGTAAATCTTTTAACGAAAGCTAAAAGGGGTAAAAGCATGGAATTAAAGACTATAAGGGTTAAAAGACCTATAAAAATAAAAACTATAGTTACTGACAGATTTAAACAGCAGGTTCAGGAAGAAATAAGCAAAGAAATCCATCTTCTTGACTCCCAAATAATGCAGCTTGAGATGCAAAGCAAACAAATACATGATCAAGCCTCTGAATTTTCCAGTTTATACGGAGAACAGAGTGTTGACCAAATTCAACAGGCACTTAACGAGATAGCACAAAGACTTCAGCAGATGAGTGAACTTAAAAACGAGATGGTTTCTCAAAAAGAAAGCATTTCTCATCTGGCACTTAACAATGTTATAATCACAGGTAGCCTTGAAAATTATGTCGAGCTAACAACCGGTGAAAATATTTATGAGAAATTTCGAGAAGCAGAAATTCTTGTAAAAGACGGAATTATTCAAGAAATAAAAGATTAAATTGTAAAAAATGGAGTAGCAATTGGATAAACTTCTATCTATAGGAAAAATTCTTAACTTTCATGGGATACAGGGCGAAGTAAAAGTCGGATACACAGAAGGAGCGGAAAAACTCCTTACAGATGTAGACGAAATTTATGCAATAAAAGATTCAAAAAAAATCCTTTTAACTCCCGAGACTGTTCGTTTTCATAAGAATTTTGCACTAATAAAGTTTAAAGAAATTAACTCTATAGATGAAATAATAGAGCTTAAAGGCGCATACTTAAAAGCCCCTAAACAAAAAATAGAAGGGTTTCTTAAGGAAGATGAGTTTTATATAGATGATTTAGTCGGGCTTTCGGCTTATGATGATAAAAACAATCTTATAGGAAAAATTTCAGCCGTTTCAACATCAAAAGGACAGGATGTTTTATTTCTCAAAGATGCTGAAAACAAAGAACACATCATACCTTTTGTGAAAAATATAGTCACAGAAGTGAATTTAAAAGAGAAAAAATTAATTATTAATAAGATTGAAGGTTTAATTTAAGTATTTTAAAAACAGGTAGCCCTGCAATCAATTGCAGAGCTACCTGTTGATATATTTATTTGTCTTATTTGATGTCCAAATTATCGATTTGCAAATTATTATACCAATTTTTATTTTCCGTACATTCAGGACTATCATTCCGTCGATCAGGCCTGTATCCAAAAATATTTGGCTTGTCCTTTTTCCAACCAATGTTTTCTTTTTTAGGATCTGTACAAGACTCTTTGACTTTTTTGTCTACTATACGAATAGCTTGTGAGTAAATAATGGGTGATAAGTTTGCATTAACTGAATTAGATTCTCCTGCCATAATTTTTTCCTCTTTCTTTCCTTAAATAAATACATTTTGCTATACAATAAAATCCGTATTTATATAAAAACAAAAAAGAAGAGGGGGTTGCTTTTTTGTTACAAAACTTTTGAATTTCACAAATAAAGTTGAGATAAAATAAATAAATGAGATTCGATATAATAACTTTATTCCCTGAAATAATCAAAAATTATTGTTCTGCAAGTGTTATAGGCAGAGCGTTTAAAAATGAAGTTATTTCTGTAAATACGATTAACCCACGTGATTTTTCAACAGATAGGCATAAAAAAGTCGATGACACGCCTTATGGTGGAGGAGCAGGAATGGTTTTAGCTTGTCAGCCTTTTTATGACGCTTATGAATCTGTTAATAATCTTGAAAATTCTGTTTCTATAATTTTTACACCGCAGGGAAAGCCTTTTAATCAGCAAACAGCCAAAGATTTAAGCAAAAAAGATCATATAGCTATGATTTGTGGGCATTATGAAGGTTACGATGAAAGAATAAGACAAATTCCAGAACTAATAGAGATTTCTATAGGCGATTTTGTCTTAACAGGTGGAGAATTAGGAGCTTTATGCTTAATTGATGCAGTTACAAGACTTATTCCAGGAGGAATCGGCAAAGAAGAATCCGCAGAGGAAGACAGTTTTTCTGAAGATTTACTTGAATATCCCCATTATACAAGACCTTGTGATTTTAGAGGAATGAAAGTTCCCGAAATTTTATTGTCGGGAAATCATAAAGAAATCTCTAAATGGCGCAAAAAACAAGCGATTTTAAAAACAAAAACAAAACGCCCCGATTTATTTGAAAAATTTATGCAGAGAGAGCATACTAAAGAAGAAAAAGGTATTTTAAAAGAGTTAAACATAATATAATATGAGGAAATACAATTGGAAAGCTTGATATTAATTTTTAAATCAGTAATTCTCGGTATAGTTGAGGGATTTACCGAATTTTTGCCTATATCTTCAACCGGACATATGATTATAGTCGGTCATTTCATAAATTTTGAAGGAGAGTTTGCAAAACTGTTTGAAATAGTTATCCAATTAGGAGCAATACTTGCGATAGTCGTGCTTTTCAGAGAAAAGATTTTTGATTCTTTAAAGAGTTTAAAACCGGGAGGTTCAGGTTTCAAGCTCTGGTCAAGTTTAATGCTGGCATTTCTTCCCGCAGGAATAATCGGTCTTTTACTCCATAAAAAAGTGGCCGAATACTTGATGGTTCCGGTCTCTGTTGCGGCAGCCTTGCTTGTTGGCGGAATTTGGATGATTTATGCGGAAAATAAATACAGAAACAATGAAAAAATAAACTCTATCGACTATGTAGGATATAAAGAAGCTTTTATAATCGGTTGTTTTCAGTGTATATCAATATTATGGCCAGGCTTTTCAAGGTCTGCATCAACAATTATAGGCGGTTGGATAGTGGGGCTTTCCAGTATCGCTGCGGCTGAATACTCATTTTTTCTTGCAATTCCTACAATGATTATTGCAACAGCCTATGAGCTGCTAAAATCAGCACTAACTCTGAATATAAACGAGATTATTTCTTTAATTACAGGTTTTATAGTTTCTTTTATAGTTGCTTTAGTTGTAGTAGCAAAGTTTATAGATTTTTTAAAGACGAAACCTATGAAAAGTTTTGCCGTATACAGAATATTAGTTGGGATTATACTTCTAACACTAGCATTTTTTAGGATAATTTAAAATGATACCCAATAAAGAAGAACTTAATAAACTGGTAGAAAAATATGAAGTTCCCGTTTTTATTGAGAAAGATCCTGTTCAGTTTCCGCATAAATACATAAAACAAGCGGATATAGAAGTTTCAGGGCTTATATCCGCTTGTTTTGCCTACGGAAGCCGTCCTAAAATTATAGAAACACTTACATATCTTCATGAAGTTTTTAACGGAAATCCCTCCGAATTTGTATTAAATTTTGATATAGACAGGGATGCAGAGATTTTTAAGGGTTTTATTTATAGATATGATACAGAAAAAGAATTAGTACTCCTGCTTCATATAATAGGAAAAGCCTTAAAAGACTTTGGAACTCTGGAAAAAGCTTTTTTACAAGGATATAACCCTGATGATAAAAACTTAAAACAAAGTTTAACGAATTTTGTAAATTTATTAAGAAGTTATCTCCCCTGCGATGAAATAACATGCGGAAGCTTGTTCCGTCTTCTTCCAAGCCCTGAAAAGGGAAGTGCGTGCAAAAGGCTAAATCTTTTTTTGAAATGGATGATAAGAAAACCCCCTGTAGATTTGCATATATGGAAAAACATTCCCGCAAGCAAACTTATAATCCCGCTGGATACACATGTAGGAAGAATTTCGAGAAAATGGAAATTAACTGAAAGAAAAAGTGACGACTGGAAAACCGCGGAAGAAATAACAGAAAAACTCAAAGAATTTGATGCAATTGATCCCGTAAAATATGATTTTGCCATATTTGGACAAGGGATAAGCGGTTTAGCTTAACCTTATACACTTCCCGGTCTGTTATAATCATAATAAATATCCGTTAAAGGGTTATCTTTACTGTCCTGATACTTTATATTCACCCTTCTTACAATTACTATACCGTTAACATCAGAAGAAATGTTTTCAGAATCAATTGTAACATTGTATTTCCCATTATTTGTATATATATCAGTCGCTTCAATAAGTTCTCCCGCATCAAAATTACTCTGTATAACCCATTTTGCCTGTAGATCATTCAAATAACTCCTTGCCAAATTATTTGCAGCATTGATATTCCTGTTATCAACAGTCAAATTGATTGAACTGTTTAGAGGAAGACTTAATCCCATAGTAATAATTGCAAAAAACAAAATAGATATAGCCACTTCAAGAAGTGTATATCCTTTTTGTGACCTGATATTAACTTTATTTTTATTGCTCAATAAATCTTGGTGCATTTCTAGAAATTCCTTTTAGATGTATTACTTGTTCCTGCGTTGTTACCTGAAATATTTTCCAGTAAACCCCTTTTATAAGGGCATATTTATTAGTTGAAACAATGTTAGATATTTCCCCTTTGAGAATTTTATCCGTAGGAGCATTTTGATAATTAAGAATATATTCAAGAGTAGTGTTATTTTTGTCTATATCGTTTGCCAGTATTGCCGAAGAACCACTAATACTCAAAATATTATCGGAGGGACTGGTATTTTCTGTCCATTCATAAGTTGCATCAGAGAAAAATTCGTATAAATCCGACAGCCCTTTTGTGTTATCAACTAAATAATATGACACAAATCGGTATTCTCCGTTATCTTCAGGAATAAGCATAGCGATAGAGCTTGAGGTATTAATATTTTTACCTGACAAGGACAGAATAATATTAGACGGGTAAAGATATGCTGCTTTATCTATTTGTGTAATTATTCGCTCCGTAGAAAATCGTGCCTGATTAACAGTTTTTATCTGGTTAGCATGACTGGCTGAAACATTAAAAACATTAGAACTGAAATTTGCAAAACCAAGCATAAGGATAGACAGGGCAACTGTTGCCATCAAAATTTCGGCAAAATTAAACCCTTTGTGCATAAATCCGTATTTTATTCTTTTTTTATTGGTAAATAACATTTCCCGAATTACCTTTTATTGTAATAGTTTTTTGAACACCGCTGTCATAGCCGACTTTAATAGAACAATCTGTGGAAATAGTCTCGTTTAAAGAGTTTACGGGAGAACCGTCAACATAAAAATTTACAGTACCACAGCTATTTTGAATAATTTCTATATTTTTAGGAAGTTTTCCCGAATAAGCGTCAAAAAGATTATTATTGCTTATAACTTCACCGTCAGCACTAACAGAATAAGAGTTACCTCCTACAGGGAAGCTCAATGAAGTGATTACTCCTTTAGAGCGAGAATAATATTTTGCTTTTTTAATTGCTGAAACTATTTGCTCAGAAGCACTTTGAGTATTTTGTGCCTTGATTGAACTGTCAAATGTACTAAATCCCATTGTTAAAAGCACGGACAATATAACTATTGATATCAATAACTCAAAAAGAGAAATCCCTGCTTCTTTATTATTTGTCTTTTTAATCTGTTGCAACAAGTTCAGCCTCGTCTTTGCTAATCTGTCTCCAATTTGAAACCGTAATACCTATAGCCGCACTGGGAAACATATCAGTAAATCCGGGAGGAAGGTTATTCAAATCAGAGAACCTTTCTTCTGACTTCCAATCCCTTACAGGAGCACTATAATATCCGCCACCCCACTTTCCTGTGGCATATTTACTTCTGAACAACTGAATAAACCCACCCGTTATATCAACAGTTTTCCCGCTCCAATTTTCGAGGAATCTGGGGAAATTTTCCAGACCACCGCTGTATTGTCCATATTTAGTAGGGACATTGCCTGTTATAAGCACCATGTTATATTGAGTATTTGAAGCCACAGGCAATGTTTTACTCGGATTAACCGTACCGTCTTTCCAGTTGCTTATGCTGTCATTCCAGGAGTTTGAAAGAAGACTTACCGCATCGGCAATAACAGCGCAAGGTTTCCATGTATCCTGATCAGGATCACTTGACGTATGTTTATTAAAATCCCCCTGCAAATAAACAGGTTGATTACTTACTAAAGTAGTAGCATCAGGCAGTGTTGAGCCATTAACTATTTTAAAACCTTTTACTACTCTGTTTGGATCAGGATTATATTGATCGCCATCATTATCCGGAATCGCATCATCTCTTGTCATATAAATAAGACCATTGTCAGGATAATATCCTAACGCTGTTTTAAGCTTGTTAATATCGACATTAGTAACTTTTACAGGTGTATTATATTTAGGAACACTTCCTGAAGGGTATTCCCTGTAATCATACATAGTTTTTTCAACCAGTGCACCATTAAGTTGCGAAGAAGTATATGTTTTTGATGTGCCATTATATTTAATTTCATAACTGATACTTCCCGAATTGTTTTTTACTTTAATATTAATACCTGCATTCTGGCTGTAATACCCATTAGGCTCAAAAGATTTCAATTTTGGAGCTTCAAGTCTTGTAGCTCCAAGCTTACTGTCTTTTACAGTTCCCTGCCACCTTTCTTTTGCAAGAGATGTCCAATTTTCATTATCAGAATCTTCATTATTACTCATTGTTTCAAGACTTCCTTCCTGATCTTCAGAAGTAATTTGAACTGTTCCGTTAACAGCAGTACTGTCCAACCTTCCTCTGTTTATACTTCCGGCAGCAGTAAGACTATCTGTAAAGATGCTCAAAGCACTTTCGGAATTCAAATACATGTTTTCGTTTGTATGAATAAGACCTTTGAGTTTAAAATTAGGTCCCGGTAGAATTTCAAGATCATTTTCAAAAAATATTTGATACATAAATAAACTGGTTCGCTGTGCAAAAATGTTTTCTGTCATTCCAACCCAACCATAGCCAGGAGAATAAGCTATAGACTCTATTTTCATTTTATTTGTAGTATACGCTGCCGATTTTAGCCATCCATTATTGTAACTGTCATCTCTATCACTGGTAATAGCATACTGTACATAAATTGTTTTCTTTCCACCATTCGGATTTATGGTAAAAGAATAATAATCAGGATCAAAAGTGTTAAACTGTTCGTCATCAAGCGCTTTTTCTTCAGGCAATAATCCGGTATTATCAGCAGAAGTACCTTGAAAAGTAACAAAAGGCTCTAATATATTCAAATTATCATTATTAAAAGACTGTTCAATCTTTGCTTTTGCCCTGTTAAGTCCTGATTCACAGGCAAATTCAAGGTCTGTTCTGATTTTCTCTTCAGAAGTTATATTCATATCAGAAACCGCATTTACACTTGCAGCTATCGCTACAAGTAAAAGCAAGCTGGAAAGTGTTGTTATAAGAATTAAAGCCGAACCTTTTCTTTTCATATACCAACCTTAATTGTATAATTCGCATGTTTATCTTAACCGCCTATTTCTGATTTTTAAAGACGTATTTCTTATTTAACAAAATACTATGTGAAAAGATTTACAAAATTTACAAAAGTTTACAAATTTTCTGCCGAAGAAACATTAAGAGAAGAAGGATTTAAAAAAAATGAATAACAATTTTTCTGAAATAAGAGAAAGACAAATAAATTTTGAAAATACATATTTAAGCGAGTACGCGGCTAAAAGTTCCCAAACAAAAGGACGAAAAACCCCGATATCACAATGCCCGATAAGAACGGAATTTCAGCGTGACAGGGATAGAATACTTCATTCAAAGGCCTTTAGACGTTTAAAGCATAAAACACAGGTTTTTATTTCGCCTGCGGGAGATCATTATAGGACAAGAATGACTCATACTCTTGAAGTTTCGCAAATAGCACGAACAATAGCAAGAGCGTTAAGACTTAACGAGGATTTAACAGAAGCAATCGCATTAGGGCACGACTTAGGACACACTCCTTTTGGTCATACAGGCGAAGAAGTGCTTGCACAGCTTTTGCCTAACGGTTTTAAACATAATGAACAAAGCCTAAGAGTAGTTGAAATACTTGAAAACCTTAATCTTACAGCAGAAACTCTTGACGGTATCCTTAATCACACAGGAGAAAAAACTCCTTATACTCTTGAAGGTCAAATCGTTAAAATAGCTGACCGAATAGCTTATTTAAACCATGATATTGACGATGCCGTAAGAGCCGGCATTATAAAAGAAACTGAACTTCCTGAAAACACAATAAAAATACTTGGTTCAAACATAAATACAAGAATAACAACAACAATAAAAGACATTGTTAACAACAGTTCAGATAAAATAAAAATGTCTAATAACTGTAAAAACGCAATGGACGAACTAAGAAAATGGATGTTTGACAATGTTTATAAGGATTCAATTGCAAAAACAGAGGAAGATAAAGCAAAGAAAGTTATTTCAGAGCTTTTTAATTATTACATGGAAAACTCACATCAGCTTGATTTCGGACAAAAAATAGCCTCGGAGAAAAAAGAAAGAATAGTTGCGGATTATATCGCCGGCATGACAGATAGATTTGCATTACAAGATTATTTTGATAAATTCATACCAAAATTTTGGGGAGGAAACAGCAATTTATTATAAATTTTGTTCAAATGTTAAGTTTTTTAACGCTCAAATAAGTGTATAAGATGCAACAAATACGAGAACTTTATACTTTTAAAAAAATATAATTAAAAATATTTTCAATTTACTATCAATTTTTTTTTTTAGTAATCTTAAAGTAAATGAGAAGAAAAAAAGGAAGCAGCATAAACAATATGGTTCAAAAATCCAATATAAATATTCCTGTAATTGATGCAGTTAGTGAAATCAAGAACCGACTTGATATTGTTGATGTAATCTCGGAACATATCGCCCTGAAAAAATCAGGTCGAAATTACTGGGGTTGCTGTCCTTTTCATAAAGAAAAAACCCCTTCTTTTTCTGTAAGTCCCGATAAAGGCATTTTTAAATGCTTTGGTTGCGGAGAAGGCGGAGATGCCATAAGTTTCTTGATGAAAATCAACAATAACACTTTTTATGAAGTAATTGTTGAAATGGCGCAGAAATTTGGCATCCCAATTCAAACACAAAATTTTTCGTCAGAAAAAACTGAAATCAAAAAACAAATACTGGAAGTGAATCAAGAGGCAGTGAGTTTTTTCAATAAACTTCTTCTGGATGCTCCGGAAGCTGCAAAAGCCAGAGATTACCTCTTTAAAAGGAACATAACTGAAGAAGTTATTGAAAAATTTAATATAGGCTACTCCCCAAACACCTATGACAGCCTAATAAAACACTTCCAAGACAAAAAAACTCAAAACGAACTGCTTGACAAAGCAGGACTCGTTTCAGAAAAAAACTCGGGAAATGGTTATGTTGACCGATTCAGAAACAGGATAATGATTCCTATTCAGGACGAAAAAGGCGATTTTATTGCATTTGGGGCAAGAGCGCTGGATAATAACCAGAACCCTAAATACTTAAACTCTCCCGACACACTGTTATTTAACAAAAGCCGAAGCCTGTTTGCTCTTTATCAGGCAAAACAAGCCATAAAAGAGCAGGATAGCGTAATAATAATGGAAGGCTTTTTTGACGTAATTTCAGCACATACTCACGGTCTTACAAACGTGGTTGCCACGTTAGGTACGGCATTAACAGAACAACATATAAAAATACTCGCAAGATATTCGGAATCCAGAAGAATATATCTGGCTTTTGATTCGGACGAGGCAGGAATAAATGCAACAGACCGTGGTGCTGAGATTATTAAATCGGTTTTTTCAGGGCTGGGCGATATAAAACAGTTTGATGAAAATTTCGCTGAAATTTCTGACAAAAATAATCGCTCAGTTTGCGAAATAAGAGTTATATCAAACTCTACAGGAAAAGACCCCGATGAATTTATAAGAACAGAGGGACTAGACGCATACAAGAAAGTTATAAACAATGCACCCCTTTTGATAGATTACCAAATAAATAGGATAATAAAATCAAAAGGAAAAATTGAAACTCCTCAAGATAAAGCAAAAATCACACAGGAATTAATTCCCATCTTGTCTGACATAAGAAATTCAATCATAAGAACCGAATACATCAAACTTGTATCAGAAAAACTAATAATAGACGAAGAAATACTTAATATTGAAGTCAAAAAGAGTTTACAAAAAGTAATACAAAAGGAGAAAAATTCAACCGTAGAAAAAACGCAAAATATAGAAGATAATCACATTTCCGCACAGAAAAATTTACTGAGTTTATATTTTCTAAATAGTGAAAAACTCTCACCTTTGTGTATTAATAATTATTTAAAGGAGGTTAATTTCACTGAAGAAAATATCTCGTTAATACAAAACGAAATTAATAAATCATTGAATGAAATTACAAATCCCGAAAATTTATCAAACGAACTATTCACTAAACTGGCAGAGAATGAAGACGCAAAAAAAATCTTAGTAGATGTAATATGTTCGGTTGACGAGAAAAAAGGAATGAATACTACTTCACTGGAACAATATATCAGAGATCACATAGCATTTTTAAAACGGTGCGCTTTATCAGAGCAGCAAAACAAGCTAAAAAGGCAATATTACGAATCAAATAAAGATGATATTTCTTCTCTTGAACAGCAACAATTGGTTAAGGAATTGATTTTGCAGAACAAGTCAAAGTTTGAGAACGATAATTAATGTTTAAGATAATAATAAAAAGAGGGTAAACTTTTGGTTATGATAGACAAGGAATACAGCAAAAAACGCCGTGGTGGCGCAGCGATAGACGAACTTCTCAGAGAAGAAGACGGCATTAACAGTGACCAGATAAACAGTTTATTCGGAAGACCTGATCCGATAGGACTTATCGAACAAGATGAAGACGAAATCGAAATAAAAGAAGATGACGATGAAGTTGAAGTTGAAGACATCACTCCCCCTAAAGGTGTGCCTTTAGACGATCCTGTCAGAATGTATTTAAGAGAAATCGGAAGAATTCAACTGCTTACAGCTGACGAAGAAATTGACCTTGCAAGAAAAATCGTAACCGGTGGAAACGTAGGTCAGATTGCAAAACGTAAACTTGTACAGGCAAACCTTAGACTGGTCGTCAGTATTGCTAAAAAATACGTCGGAAGAGGAATGTTATTCCTTGACCTTATACAGGAAGGAAACCTCGGACTAATTAGAGCAGCCGAAAAATTTGACCACGAAAGAGGCTATAAGTTCAGTACTTATGCCACATGGTGGATTAGACAGGCTATTACAAGAGCTATTGCCGATCAAGCCCGTACAATCAGAATTCCTGTTCACATGGTAGAAACCATCAACAAACTTAAAAAAATCACCCGTAAATTGGCACAGGACTTGAGCCGTAAGCCTACCGAAGAAGAAATTTCTCAGAGCATGGGAATCACAATAAATAAATTAAGAGAAATCATTAAAGTAGCTCAGGAACCGCTTTCTCTTGAAACTCCTATCGGAAAAGAAGAAGACAGCAGACTTGGCGACTTTATTGAAGACAAAGATGCTGATGCTCCTGTAATGACAGTAGCTCATGAACTTCTCAGAGAAGATCTTGCCGAAGTTTTAAGAAGCTTATCTCCTCGAGAAAGAGATGTCTTAAGGTTAAGATTCGGAATGGATGACGGAAGACAAAGAACCCTCGAAGAAGTCGGACAACTTTTCGGAGTAACAAGAGAAAGAATAAGACAAATCGAGGCAAAAGCTCTTAGAAAGCTTAGACATCCTAATAGAAGCAAAAAACTTAAAGAATATATAGAATCATAGCTATTTACATTAAGCGTGGCAGAAAATGCCATTCAGCTTGAGTAAAAGCTTGTAAAACCGGTACTATCCTGTACCGGTTTTTTTATTTCAAATTCATGCTATTTTTAATAATATGCGTAAATATATCAGGTTTAATAAAATGAACAACCTCGGAAACATAAGACAAATAGCTTTATATGGAAAAGGCGGAATTGGGAAATCAACAATCTCAAGCAATTTAACGGCTGCATTAACATACATGAATATAAAACCTGCTCAAATCGGCTGCGATCCCAAAGCGGATTCCGTAAATACTTTAATGAACGGCAAATTCATAGAAACAATTTCAGATATAACCAGAGAATTTGGAAATTCAGAAGAAACGATTCAGAAAGCTATTTACAAAGGGTTTAATAATATTCTTTGCATGGAGTCGGGTGGTCCTATCCCTGGGCAAGGATGTGCCGGCAGAGGGGTTCTGGTTGCCCTGGATTTAATTCGGCAATACAAAATCTTTGAACAAAACAATATTAATTTTGCAGTTTATGATGTTCTTGGAGATATAGTTTGCGGTGGATTTGCCCAACCTATAAGGCATGGCTTTGCAGAAGAAGTTTATATAGTTACCAGCGGAGAATATATGGCACTTTATGCGGCTAATAACATTGCTTTTAGCATAAAGCAATTTGCCGAGCAGGGCTTAAAAGTAAGAGTAGGCGGAATTATAGGAAATCTCCGAAATACTCCTAATGAGGAAGAAATAATTGAAAATTT
>Ga0209340_1001554_pt1 | contig 15887 bp, 15 predicted proteins | sample EPASupsiteSAE323_FD_187266 | JGI IMG/M metagenome (GOLD analysis project Ga0209340, IMG submission 187266) | Bioremediated contaminated groundwater from EPA Superfund site, New Mexico - Sample SAE3-23 (SPAdes) (version 2) | ecosystem: Environmental > Aquatic > Deep subsurface > Groundwater >... | reverse complement strand
AAATTTCGATGCGATATTAAAAGCATCCGATGCAATAATGGTGGCACGCGGAGACCTCGGAGTCGAAATTTCCCCGGAACGCGTTCCGACCATACAAAAAACGATCATCCAGAAATGCAACGCCGCCGGAAAACCGGTGATAGTCGCAACACAAATGCTCGAAAGCATGATTGAAAACCCTATGCCGACACGCGCCGAAGCTTCGGATGTTGCAAACGCCATAATAGACGGGGCGGACGCAATAATGTTATCGGGCGAAACGGCCACGGGTCAATACCCCGAAGAAGCGGTGGCTGTCATGTCGAAAATATCCGAAGACGTCGAACGGTTCGTACTAAGGAACCGCCAGAACCTGGCTAAAAATTTAAATCCCATACATATGGTGGCGGACGGCCTCTGCTATGCCACAACACACACCGCCATAGATCTTGGCGCGAAGCTTATAGTCGCATATACCGAAAGCGGCCGCACCGCTCAATTAATATCTAAATACAGGCCGAGCATTCCAATACTCGCCATAACGGTGTCTGAAAAAATAAGCCGGCGCGTAAACCTTTACTGGGGAGTCATTCCATCTTTAATCGGAACCGTTTCGAATCTCGAAGAAGTTATGACGCGTTCGGAAGACGTCGCCATAGCCAGTTCTTTAGCTAAAAACGGAGATTATATCCTGATAACAGCCGGAATTCCTTTTGGAAAAGCTGGATCGACGAATATCATGAAGATCCACCAGATAACCCGCGCAGCTGAAAATGACGCCGCTGTAAAAAGCGAAAAGACTCTCAGAACCCAAATATATGAATGCCCGGAAAATAAATTGAAACTTACCTTCGAACGCGCTAAATGCACCGCGTGCGGAGATTGCGTAGCGATATGCGCTTTCGGGGTTTTTGAAATCAGCAACGAAAAAGCTTCGATCAACGAAGAAAACCTGAGAAAATGCGTTAAAGACGGATTATGCGCTCAATGCTGCCCTTATAAGGCGCTTTCATTCGGAGAATGAGTTTTTTATCTTGCATTGACTTTTTAACACGTTTTGTATAACATACTTTTAAATTAAAATTTATATTCTAAAGCAGTGAAAATAATGAAATTTTATGAAAGCATAGCTAATTACTACGAAAAAATTTTTCCGGCGCAGGATTCCGCCGAAATACTTCAAAACGAATTTTTCGCAGCTAAACGCGCCGATATTTTAGACGTCGGATGCGCTACCGGCGAAATATCGCTTGGCTTATCTGCGGCAAATAACATTACCGGAATCGATATAGATGAAGAAATGATAAAAATCGCCAAAAGTAAAAAAAGACTTAATAATTCAAACGTTAACTTTTACAGTCTTGATATGAATAAAATCGAAGGTTTCTTTGGCCCGGAAACCTTCGACGGAATTCTATGCCTCGGCAATACCATAGTTCATCTTGGCGGATTCGGCGAAATCGAAGACTTTTTCAAAAAAATAGAAAAGATTTTAAAAAAAGGCGGCCAATTCATCGCTCAAATATTAAATTACGATATGATAATATCTAAAAAAATAAGCGAACTTCCACTTATTGACAATGAAGATATAACATTTGAAAGGTATTACGATCAAATTGAAAACAGCTCAAAATTAAACTTTCGGAGCGTACTTAACATAAAAAAAGAAAATAGAAAAATAGAAAATAACATAGCCTTATACCCGGCCGGAAAAAATGAAATAGAACGCGCCCTTCAATCGGCAAAATTCGGCGGCATAAACTTTTTTTCAGATATCGATCGCACCGCTTTCGACATAAACAATAGCATGACGCTCGCATTTCACGCCAGAAAATAATTCCGGACGCCTGAATTCAAAATCAGCTTTTCGATATGTTTATATAATTAATCAATACCCTTGACGCCGATTCCAGCGTGGTAGTATATAAAAAGCAGCGCTCGAGATCCTCGCACGCGGCGAACGTGCCATGGCCGCGAACGATTACGATATTTTCACGCGCTAAAAGCGGGGCTACTTTTTCAGCGACTTCCGCCGAGGCTATAGCGTTTTCTACGTCGATCACCTTTACGCCGCCGGGGAAATAGTATCCGCCTTCGGCGTCTATGGGCTTTACGCAATCGTATTTAAGCGACAGCGCTATGGCGGACGGCGGATGCGAATGAATCACGGCCGTTTTCGAACTCATTTCGTATATGCTTCTGTGGACGACCAGTTCTCGCGAAGCGGTTTTATCGGTTACCGGGTTCGGTTTAAGCGAAGTTTCGACAAGATCGTTGATGGTTAAATTACCGAGCATCGATCCGGATCTTGTTATAATTACAGAATCAGGATTTTTAGAGCGGACAGATATATTTCCCGAATGGGAATTATTTATTCCCATCAAAAAAAGATCTCTTCCGAATAATATAAATTGATTTAAAATTTCATGCTTATACATAATTAATCACCAAATAACTTCTTTATGCTGGAAGTGAAAGGTTTTTCAATAACGCCGGCTTCGGTTATTATGCCGTGGATATATTTCGCTGGCGTAACGTCGAAAGCGGGATTTTTTACGCGCGCTCCGTGCGGCGCGATACGAACCGCTCCGATAGTCGTAACTTCGATTTCGCTGCGCTCTTCTATAGGAATCAAATCGCCGGTTTTTATTTTTACGTCGAATGTCGATTTCGGGGCGGCGATATAAAATGGGATTTTATTTTCATGCGCCAGCACCGACAGCGAATATGTGCCTATTTTATTCGCCGAATCTCCGTTAGCCGCAATTCTGTCCGCGCCGGTTACCACGACATCAACTTCGCCTTTTTTCATAAGCCATCCGGCCATGTTATCGCATATTAAAAAATAAGGTATCTTGTCTTCGCAAAGCTCGAATGCCGTTATTCTAGCGCCCTGAAGATAAGGACGGGTTTCATCGGCCAGAACGTGTTTTAGCGCGCCGGAGCCGTAAAGCGATCTTATGACGCCGAGGGCCGTGCCATAACCGCACGTGGCCAGCGCGCCTGCATTGCAATGCGTCAGGACCCGAAGGTTTCTTCCGTGATTTTTTTCGAGGTACGCGGCGCCGTGCAAGCCTATCGCCTCGCAAATTTCAATATCCTGCTCGTCCATTTTCCGGCACAACGCTTCAATATGCTTAACTATTTCAAGCGGAGATTCGCCGGGCATTTTAGATGCTTCGCAAACGACGCGCTCGCAAGCCCATCTGAGGTTAACAGCCGTAGGCCTGGTTTTCGACATAAGTTCGGATGCGTCCGAAAGCTTTTTCAAAAAAAACTTCATATCCATGCTCTTGATTTCGTTTAAATTTTCATTGCACCATAAAAGCAGCCCAAACGCGCCGGCTACGCCGATCAAAGGAGCGCCGCGAAGCTTCATGTGCGCTATGGCTTCGCGCATTGAATCGAAAGTCGAACAGGCGACATCCGTTTTTTTATGAGGTAAATCGCGCTGATCTATAAAAACGACTTCCTTTTTTAAACTATCGTATCTTAAACTTTTTTCCACAAAAAAACCTCCGGATAATTTTTATAATAATTTTTTTACCGTGCGGCCGGCTGATCCGGGGCTACCGAAATCACTTCCGTGCGCGATAATATATCGTCTAACACCGCGAATTTTTTCTTTATAAAAGGCACGTTTTCTAAAATAATTGGTTCTTTCTCGCCCGAAACGAAAAACTTAAGCTTGCCCGAACGAAGAAGAATATTTTCGAATACATCCGTTATGGACTGCTCATACCTTAAGTTCGGAGACGGATATCTTTTTACGTCGGAAAATATGCCAGTATGGACGATCAATTCATTAGAAGTGACCTCGCAATATTCAAAACGCGCTTCTATTAAAACTATAATAAAAGAAAGCCCGATAGAAAAACTCATAAAAGAATAAAAACCAGGATTCATGACGATGTTAATATTTTGAATAAGCTGGCCTATTCTTCCGAAAAGATTCGCATAAACGCTATTTAACCATAAAAGCAAAAACGCTAAAGTGAACGAGCCGATAAGCAGGTTGACGAATAAATTTTTTGTGAATTCAAGCGCGACGACCAGAAAATTGAACAGGAATACAAAAGCGAACAACATTCCGCACGTTTTTCCAGGTTCATAACCCGCGGCCGAATAAAGCATAATCCCGCAAGCGGTAATCAGCGTCGGATAAAAAAATACGGCCTTCGGATAAGGCCTTATTACAACTTTTTTTGCAGCCATAATCATTCCTTTATTAAAAAATGTCCTTTTTCAATCTTGCAAGACGTCCGCGAAGCCTTAATATCGCCCTGGTATGAAGCTGGGAGATACGCGATTCGGACAGCATTATCACATTCGCAATTTCCTTCAAAGTGAGCTCGTTGTAGTAGTAAAGAGTAATAACAAGACGCTCCGACAAAGCGAGCATATCGATAGCGGCGATTACTATGGCTCTCACCTGTTCCGATTCGATCGACAATTCCGGATTTTTAGCGGCCAGATTTTCGACGAGCTGATATTTTGAAACAAGCTCTCCGTCGCAATCTTCCGCATAAGTTTCATCGAGCGACATCATTATCGATTTATACTCGTTTTCATAAATTTTTTCAAGCCCCGCGACGCTTACTTCAAGATGTTCAGCCAGTTCATTATCGTCGGGAATACGGCCCAGCTTAATTTCGAGTTCGTATAACGCTTCGTTGAGCATTTTAGTGCTGGCCCTGACCCTACGCGGAACCCAATCGAGATGGCGCAACCCGTCGAATATCGCGCCCCTGATGCGTTTGGTGGCGAACGTCACGAATTTTATATTCATGCTTGAATCATATTTGTCTACCGCGTTTATTAAGCCAAAAGTTCCCCACGAGACTAGATCTTCAAATTCGATATGTTCGGGAAGGCTCATTTTTATGCGGCCGGCCACATATTTTACATAGTGGGCATATTTCAAAATAAGGCGCTCGCGTATGCCAAGGTCGCCGTTTTCTTTAAACCGCTTCCATAAAAGGCTTTCGTCTTCATCTTCCGCGGACAAGACGCCCGGTTCCGGACCAAAATCCGGTTCCAAAGGGCTTCTTAAAATTAAACTGTTTAGCAGTGATAATAGCAAGCTCATTTTAAACGACCCACAACGCCGGTAAGTTACATTAATTATTCATCAAGTATATTTCCGGAGTCTTTATTTTTATCGCCATCGCGTATTTTAACGGTAGTGCCATCCGAGGTTTTCTGAGTGGAAACGGAATTTTTTCTTGTTTCAGACGGCAGCCGGTTAGAAGCTTTCGGCGCAACCGATGTTTCATTAACAGCCGGAGCAGTACTTTTATTGGCGGAAGTGGAAGATGTTTTAGCCGGCGTTACGCTTTTAGCGCCCGGCGGTTTTGAATCGATCTTAACTTCGACGCTTCCGTTCAATTTATCTTCAGCCGCTTTCACAGTCACTTCCGATGAATTTTTGACGTTTTTAACGCCAACCGATTCGGTTTCGAAAGATTCCCTGTCCTTTGAAACGCTTACCGAATCGGTCGCCAGAGGTTCGCTTTTATTGAACCCGGCGGAATTAGTCTGAAAGTCGCGGGAATAATTTTCAAGTTTTAATTTAGCTTCTTCTTCAGAACCCTCGTTAGAGCTTCCTAATTTAAATGGCTCTTTCCCCTGAGCTTTGATAAGATAATTATTAAAAACATACGTTACATTCATTCCGTCCTGATCGCGTTTTTTTTCTTTTATTTTTATCAACGACGTCGCCGCATCTTCTTCATCTTCGGCAGAAACCACATCGTTATATATTAAAACATACTGATGACGGCTCAGTTCATCATATAACACGACACGGTCGGAAAGAATGTCGCGTAAAAGCTTGCCCTCCACGTAATCGCCGACCGTATATTCTATGCTGCGACACGTTTTAACGTTAAATATTTCAACCATAACGGGTTTTTCTTCGACCACGTCGATCGATTTGATTATAAGGCCGAGGCTGTCCGATTCGGCGCCCGATATATCGTCTTTCGCCAAAAGCGGCCCTCCGGTAAAAAGAATTAAAAACAGAAGCAATATCACTTCTGCCGCTACATATTTGACAAAAGAATTTAAAGCCTTTAAAGTCTCTTTTTTTGTTTTTCTTGAAATCATAAATCTATAATACATAAATTTTCAGACGGAACTTATTTCCAATTTATTATTGCTTCGTTACAATCGAATGAAAATAGCGAAACTTCCTGCACTCATGCTTAATATCGTCGCCTTTTCCTTTTTCGTCTTTCCCGTTAGGGCCCACTGAATATATTATTTTCGGGTGCTCGCCCGTATGCTTGCTCGGCGAATCTTCCACGAATTTTTTATACCTATCGCTTGAATCAGGAAGTAATTCAAGATAGATAACTTCTCCGACTTCAGCTAAAACTTTATATTCGTACCCGAACGGATCACGCAATGCATCGAGGTTACTGATATAACGGCCTTTAAGTTCGCTCAAATTCCGGAGGCGGACGATCGTCTTAGCCTGGGCGGCATTCACGTCTATTTCGTACTTTGACACCAGCTCCGCCAGCGTAGACAAATCGTGCTTCGCTTTAGCTTTTCTTGCATCGGTAGACCAATCCATATAACCCGGAATCGCATAAGCCGACAATATAGCCAGCACAGCAATAACCATCATAAGCTCTATTAACGATATCGCACGCCGACTGTGTCTGCTTTTCATAAGGTATGAATTATACCATGAAAAACAGAAAAATGCAAATATCGATCGCTACATTAAAATAAATTAAAAGTTTTCATTTTTTATGGTATAATTTAATGATATGAAAGAATTTTTTCCGGCTATTATCGTGATGGCCATTTTTATTCTTAGCGCTTATCAAGGCAAAGCTATCGCATGCGAAGTCATAGGACATCGCGGAGCGGCTTTTTATGCGCCCGAAAACACTGTCGTATCGATAAAAACGGCTTTTAAAATGGGCGCCGACGGAGTAGAAATAGACGTTCATCTCACCAAAGACGGAAAAATAGCCGTAATTCATGATTCGAACACCGAAAGAACCTGCGCTGGCGAAAAATTAAATATCAAAGAAACTGAATTCAGCGAATTAAGAAAACTCGACGCCGGCATTAAAAAAGGCGAAAAATTCGCAGGGGAAAAAATACCTGCGCTCGAAGAAATTATAAGAATAATTCCCGAAGGCAAAAAGCTTCTAATAGAGATCAAATGCGGAACCGAAATTTTAAAAATCCTTGCTGATGCTGTAAAAAAATCCGGAAAAGCAAAACATATAGTTATAATCGGATTCAGCCTCGAAGCCGTCGCGATGGCTAAAATTTTACTTCCTGAATCCGGGGCATTCTGGATCGTAAATAAAAAAACTTTATCGCAAATAAATGAAGAAGATATCGTTAAAATCGCTAAAAATAATCGCCTGGATGGAATCGACGCCGATTATAAAATAGCGACCCGCAAGTTCATAGAAGATTCGCATAAAGCCGGACTTAAATTTTACGCATGGACCGTCGATAAAACCATAGACGCTATTAAATTAAAATTACACGGGCTCGACGCTCTGGCTTCGAATAAACCCGATATCATAAAAAAAGCCCTTAAATAAACAAAAACCACGAACCATGCCGCACTATTTAATAAATTCGCCTATAATAGCGGCAAATATTCTTGCCGCATTTAATATATCGCAATCGCTTACGTTGAATTTCGGATGATGAAGCGGATAAGATTTCCCGCTAGCTTCGCCGCTGCCAAAAAACACGAATGCCGACGGAACTTTTTTAGCGTAGTAAGCAAAATCTTCGCTTCCCATCGAACGCTGCACCTCGAAAAGAACGTTTTCACTTCCAAGAACATTCACGCAGGCTCGCGAAATAAAAGGCATCGCCGCCTTATCGTTTACGGTTACAGGATATCCTTTTATGAACTTTATCTTGTATAAAGCGCCGTACTCCGAACATTTTGCCGCTAAGATTTCTTCGAGCCGGGCCATTAAAAATGCGAGCGTCTTCTCATCGAGGCTTCGAAGGGTACCTGAAAGATTTACCCGGGACGGCAAAACATTACTGGCCGCGCCGCCGTGCATCGTGCAAAAGCTGAGAACGGCAGGCACAAACGGACTTATGTTTCGCGAAATTATTTTTTGGGCCGAAACCACTATTTCAGAAGCAAGCAATATCAAATCGTCCGATGCATCGGGCTTGGCGCCGTGACCGCCGCGGCCTGAAAGTTCAAGTTCGAATTCATCTACCGCGGCCATTATCGGACCTTCCATGATTCCCGCCCTGCCTGAAGCGATATCAGGCATCACATGCAGGCCAAAAGCCATTTTTACCCCGTCCATAACCCCTTTTTCTATGAGCTTAACGGCGCCGCCCGGCGACTGTTCTTCGGATGCCTGAAATATAAAACGCAATCCGCCGATATTCGCATTTTTTTTAATATCGTCTAAATTATCAATCGCGGCAAGAAGAGCGCCTAAAAGCGCCGTCATGTGAACATCATGACCGCAGGCGTGCATTTTCCCGTTTACTTTCGAACAAAAAGGCAACCCGGTTTCTTCGATAATCGGAAGCGCATCCATATCGGCGCGAAGCGCAACGAATCCTGAATAAGATTTATCCGCGCTGCAAGCGACGTCGACCCAGAAGCCGAACGTATCTTCAAATTCAACTATCCTGATATCTTTCTTGCCGATAATATTAGATAAAATGAATTTTTTAGTTTCGGCTTCCTCAAGGGATAGTTCGGGATTTGAATGCAATTTTTCACGAATCTTTATTATTTCATCCGCATGAGTATCGATATAGCTTACGATTTTTTTCAAGATATCCGATTTCATAAACATATCCTTTATCAATATTTGTCGGAATACATTTTAACCAGGTCCGCATTTTTTTTATTGCCTTTCGCTTTAGCCGCGACATATGGCGTTTTTCCACGGCTGTTGGTGTCCCACGTGTTAGAGCCGCGTTCGAGCAATAATTTTATCGTATCATAATTTTCAGATTCAATAGCGTAATAAATCGCGTGCTCATCGTCTAAATTCTTGTCTTTAATACTGGCGCCTTTATCAAGAAGCGCCTTCACCGCATCGCGATTTCCGGAAAGCGCTGCGAGCATGAGCGGCGTTTCATTTTTCGCAATTTTCATATTCGGGTTCACGCCTTTTTTCAAAAGCGCTTTGATCGTAGCGGCGTCGCCCTTACGAGCGGCTTCTATCAGTTCGTTGGGCCCGTTCGATTCGCGGGGAAAAAGATTTATAAAAGCCGTTAAAATCCCATCCGAATCGCCGGAAACCTTCAGCCTGAATTTATCGTTTTTAGGTGCGTTAAAGCTTACGGAAAAAACCGTGGAAGAACGCGATTCAAGCGAAGGCATCGTTTCGACGGCCTTGCATTGCTTACCGCCCCGCTCTGATACGAGCGCCATTGGGGGAATCGGGGCATTCGATAACCCGTTATTCATAACGCTCATTTTTATATTAAAAACATCAATTTTCACGTCGTCTTTTTTTTGATCGCATTCCATTATTTTATAAACGTAATCGCCGCAAGCAGCGCTTTCATCCATTTCGAAAATCGCCGCAGTCTGATCATTTCCGGCCATGGCCGGATTAGGGTTCACAAAAACGATTAAAGCCGCCACTAGCATTAGAAGTAAAGCCATCATTTTTTTATTTGCCATAAAAACTCATCTCCATCCTTATTTTTTAAAAAATCCTCGAATTTTATCAAAAGCGCTTTTTTTTACGCTTATTGCGCCGTGTGGACACAATTCCTGACAGCAAAAACATCTGATGCACTTTTTCAAATCGAAAGTTATCGCCACGTCTTTTTTATAATTTATGGCGCGGGCCGGACAGATATCGAAGCAAATGCGGCAGAAACGGCAGGAATTTTTTTTATAAACCGGCGAAGGAACGCTAAACCGGCGAAGGGCGCGCCTTAAAAAATCGAATATCGGCCATTGTATATGCATAATATTAGGAAGCTCGAATTTATCGATTTTAAAATCCGAAACGCAACCGCCCTCGACTTGAATGTCGGCTAACGTTGCCCCCGGCAATTTCATTTTTTGAGCGCATCTTCCGGTATAAAAATCGCCTGAATTTATTTTCAATATAGCCGCGGCGATAGTATCGATGGCGACGCAGTTAGTCCCTCCGATAAGCGCTCCGACCTCGCGCGGTTTTCCATTCGCCGGGCCGTTGCCTTCCATGGCGGTTACCGCGTCTATTATACTAAACGCCGGCTTTATAGCTAAGTTCAATTCGATAAGCATGCGCGCAAAAAAATCAGCGTCCACGCCGGCCTTAAAATGCCATTGAGGTTTTAAAAGTCCGACTACCGCACCGAACATATTTTTTACGCTCATAGTCAAAACCATCTGCGCATGCGATTTAAGTTTCGCAAGATTTACTACTTTATCGGCTTTAACTATTTCATCGGCGACTTCGAATTTTTTAAATATCGCATTTTCCCTGCCAGCCTTAATTTCAACGCTTTTTTCAAAATTAACGAATTCCACGTTAAATTTCGACACGGCGTCATATATGCCGCATTTTTTCGCCACGGTAACTGCGTTTCCGAATCCGGGGCTGTCTCCTATTATAATTTTGCAGCCGATATCGCTTAATATTGAGCAAAGCGCATATACCACTTCCGGATGTGTCGTTACATGCTCGGAAGCGCTTCGGGCGAATAAAAGGTTCGGCTTTATGAGCACCAGTTCGCCTTTTTTAAAAAAATTACCGGCGCCGCCGAAATAATTAAATATTTTTTCGACGTTTTTAGAAATCTCTTCACGGCCATAGCCGGCCGTTTTAATTAAAGCCACTTTTTCCATAAAATTCCTTCCGGGCTTTATAAAAAGCAGCCCTGAAAAAGGGCTGCTTTTTACATTTTTTGTTGAAAATTACTTTTGTTCGCCGGCCGCCTGACTTTCATTCATAGCCCCGACATAATTCAGCCTTAAATTAGTTAATATCGACTGAAGTTCGCCTAATTCCTTTTCGGGAACACGGCCCTTCATTTTTTCATGAATGGCGGCTATGCAATCGATCGAAAACTGGGCCTGCGGCAGATCGACTTTTATTTCATTGGTTTTTGGATCGGCGGCGATTTTTCCAAGGCATACCCATGCCTTTTGCGCAAGCATCATAACGAAGGATTGGGCTAAAGAATAAGCGTTGATTTGAGCCATTATCTGTTCCGGATTGTCGGCATGCTGGTTCGTGCGGGCATCCGCGGACATATTTTCGGACATTTTTACCACCTCGTTAAAAATAGTTTCTTTGAAGTAGTTTATCAAATTAACGTTCAAAATTCAATAACTAATCGAGGCGGCGCTATAAAAAATACGGCGCTATATTTTCATATAAACGCCGTGTTTTTTATTAATTCAGGCCTGATTTTCATTTAAATTATGACATCATGGCCATAATTATTTTTTTAATGCCCGGGCTTTTACGCAATCGGGTTATTATTTACCGCTGCCGGTCGAAGGTTGTTCCGCTGGAGCGGGAGCTGGCAATGGCGGCTGAGCCGATACGTTAGGATCCGCTGGAGCGGGGGCCGCTTCCACTGGAGCCGGCGCTGATTCCGGAACGGGAGCTGGCGTTACTTCAGCTGGCGCTGCATTAACTTCGACGGGTTTATCTTCAATTTTTTTAGGAGCGGCTGCGCGTTTTTCTTTCTTAGCGGGCTTAACTTTGTTTTTAGGTTCTTCTTTGGGCTTTTCCGGGGCCGGAGCCGGAGCGGGCGTTACTTCAGCTGGCGCTGGGGCGGGCGCTGGAACCGGCTCAACTGCTGCGGGTGCAGGAGCTGGCGGCGCTGGCATTGCTTCAGCGGGTGCGGGAGCTGGCGCGGCGATAACTTCAGGAGTGTTTGAAGATGATTTTTCTTCTTTTTTTACTTCTTTAGCCGGTTCTGATTTTTTAGCTTCTTCTTTTTTTGCTTTTTTAACGGCTTTATGTTTACGATGCTTTTTAACCTTTTTAACTGAAGCTGCGTGTTTTTCACTTGAAACATTCACTGTCTGAACGTATTCGCATGGAATGTAAGTGTTATTTACAATGGCTTCATTCAACAAATTGCTGATATTTTCAACGCGATCAAAATTAGCGCGTTCGTATATTTCAGGATATTTTTCCATGAACGCCGCAAGCGCTTTTTCATATTCTTTTTTTTCGATTTCGCTGGCCCAGCGTCCGAGAGTAGCGACACGGTTAGCGACATTTCCGTGACGGGTGTAGCTGAAATAAGGCTTGATTTTTACATTTATGATTTGAGCTTTCATGAAATCAAGAAACATATCGTCGGTTGCGTTTTGCCATATATATTCGGCCGTAAGCATTCTCGACATTATTACTTTTGCCGTTTCCGATTCGGGCGAAAGGTTTACAAGACGTTTTGAATAGCTTTCACTTAGCCTGTCGATCTGGTTCTTTAAAAGATCGCGGCTGTCGAAATTGAGGTTTTTAAATATTGCTTCGGGAAACTTATACACGCTGTACGTTGCGTTCGACGAAGCAGCCAAAAAATCGGGCGCGAATATACCGGGCGAAAATAAAACCGGTATTACGATAAATGTAAAAAGTATTGCAACAAGCGAGCGTGGTATATGTATGGGAAGAATATTAGTGATCGCCGAAAGTTTTGTTTTAGCGATGTTCACATAATCGACTTCTTCGCGTACGCCGTTTACGACAAGTATTTTTGTTTTGTAAACAGGATGCTCTGTTGAAATAGTTTCTTTACTTATGGTTGTTTTTTCGATTTTCGGAATATAACCAACACCTGTTCCAATTGTTTTAGTTTCTTTTGATGTAACTTTTTCAGATAATGGGTTGATCTGATTTTGATGTGACATTATCCACTCCTCCTAATAAGATTATAATCTACCTCCGTGTGGACATATCACTCCATTGATTAGCTTTTAACGTGCAAAGAACTTTAAAAAGATGGGCGTATTCTACCAGATAATGTTTTTAATGTCAAATTAATTTAAGTAAATGTCATAACCATTGATATTTTCAAACATTTCTGCTAAAATTACGAAAGCCAAATGCAACCAGCGCCTTCATATCCTCCCTTCACGCGAAAAAGGCGCGCAGGCAAAATTTAAGATAGAAAGATAGAAACTTACAATGCTTTATTTTATTATAACACTTTTTTTATTCAGTATGTTAGAGGTAGCCTCAAAACCTTTGATGATTTTTGCCGACCCCGTAATACTTACTTTTCACCGCTTCAGTTTTGGATTGCTGACCTTATTGATATTCGCGTGGAAGACAAAAAAAATCAATGAATTAAGAGCCGTTTGCGTAAATGATTTAAAAATACTTATGTTACTTGGCATAATAAATACCGCTCTGGGCATGCCTCTTCTGCAGATCGCCGTCAAATACGCCAACGCCGCGACGGCGGCCGTGATATTTTGTTCAAACCCTTTTTTCGTATTCATATTTTCGGTTTTATTGGGCAATGAAAAGTTCAGCTATAGAAGTTTTTTCGGAGTTTTGTCGGGAATAGCCGGAGTGTTTCTGGTAATGTGGCATCATGGAATAATATTCAGCCACGGCACCCTTTTCGCATTGCTCGCTTCGATGCTGTTCGCGGCTTATATAGTCTTGAACAAAAAAGTCGTAGCAAGCGTAACTCCGCTCGCAGTGAACATAATTGCGTTTTTTTTCGGGCAGGCGGCCCTTTTCATTTATTTAATAATTTCAAAAAAAGGAATATTTCTTCCCGATGGTTTTTATTCGTCGTTAAATAACGTTCTTATAATGGCTTTTCTCGGCATAGCCATAACCGGAATCGGATATATCACTTTCATAAATACTATTAAAAGATACTCGCCGCTCTCGGCTTCGGTTATATTTCTTTTAAAGCCTGCGCTGGCTACGATTTTTGCATTAATATTGCTCGCCGAAAGGCCGGGCGAATATTTTTATTATGGCCTTTTCATGGTAATGTTTGGAAGCTGGCTTATTTTAAGCGCCAAATATTATAAAAAAGTTTAATTTCATTAAAAAAGGCCCTGCTATAAAGCAGGGCCTTTTTTAATGAAATGCTTTTTATTTATTTTTTAAAAACAAACCCGGTTTTAACGACGCAGTGAGGTTCGGTATAAGAATATTTTTTAAAAAACGCCTGTTCCGAAGGATCATCTTTGAGTTTATCCTGAACGACTTTGTCATAAGGAATAACGACCCAGAAAAATACGTCGACTTTCTTCGCGTCGAGCGCCGTAAATCTGGCTTGCGAATCGAGAGAAATGATTTCTATATTCTTGCCTATCAATTTTGAAATTTCCGTGAGTAAAGCGATGTTGAACCCTGCCGGCTTTCCATCGGCGGCGACATAATCGAGCGGCGGCATATCGCCTGAAACGCCCACATAAACGGTTTCGGCGCCGGACACTTTTTCAATTTTATTCATCGAGGGTTCTTTACCAACTGGAAGATCTTTAATCCATTTGTTTTCAAGTTCGCCTAACTTGCCGTTTTCTTTGAGTTTTTTAATAGCGGTATCAAACGAATCTTTCAGGGCCGCGTCTGAACTTCTTAAAATCATGACCACGCCGAGCGGCCCTGGATCGACAACCGCTTTCAGATCATGGTTTCTTTGCGCCATGTAAGCGGCCGTCACATCGGTCGTCAACAAAAAGTCGGCGCGCCCCGATTTTATCATGGCAAGACAATCAGCCACTGAATTATTATATATGTATTTTTTTACTTTGCAATTGCATGACATATTAGTCAAATACGTCAAATGCTCCTCGCTCCATCTGTCATAAGGGACCGTGCCGATTTTACCGTCCAGAAAAGGGCCGGGATTGGAAACAAACTCGATAGCGGCCGTGCCGGAAGTTGAAACTTCAGCCGTCTGCGCATAAGAAGGCTGAAGCGCTGGAATTAAAAAGAGTCCTGTCAGACATAATGCCAACAAATTTTTCTTAAAACTCATTTAGATCACTCCAATATTTTTAGATTTTGATTTTATATTTGTTAAGGCCGTTTTCGACCTTAAACTCCGTGCCGATTGAAATATTTTTGACGATAAAAACCCCCAGATCGCCGTTATCGCTGCCGTCGCCATCCGCCTTAAATGAAATTTCCTCGAACGGATTGATGCTCTTTCCGTTATGGGTTAACTCGATTTCGATTGTTTTATCGCTGTCGCAATAGCCGAGAGCGATGTCGATATTCGGAGTTTCAGAGCCGCCATAGCAGGCCTGCAAAATATATGTGATCATTTCCTCGAGCGCAAGATTGATATTGGTGACTTTCTTTCTTTCAATGTTATATTTTGCGCAAAATAATTCAAGCTGCGCGCACATTCCGACGAGATCGAAATGAAACGAATTTACGTTATAGTTAAATGTTTTAAGTTTTTTGATAAACGCTATCGTTTTAGGCTTTTTAGGAGAGTTGAAAATTTCGTCCGGCGTGCCGCTTTCGTATATGCCCTTTTCGTCCATATATAAAATCCTGCTCGCCACTTCCTTCGCGAAATTCATTTCATGCGTTACCAGAAGCATCGTAAACCCTTGCTTCGCGAATGCGCGAATAACGGCGAGAACTTCGCCGACCATCGTCGGATCGAGCGCCGAAGTGGGCTCGTCGAAAAGAACTATTTCGGGGTCCATGGCCATAGCTCTGACTATGGCGACTCTCTGCTTCTGGCCGCCCGATAGTTCGTCGGGATAGCTATGCATTTTATCTACAAGGCTTACTATTTCAAGCAATTTTTTCGCTTTTTCGACAGCCTTGTCGCGCGGGATTTTCTTGAGCCTGGTCGGGGCCAAAATAATATTTTCTAAAACGTTAAGATGCGAAAAAAGATTGAAATTCTGATAGACCATGCCCATCTTTTGCCTGAGCTTGTTTATGTCCGTTTTCGGGTCGGAAATATTTACGCCGCATATATGT
>Ga0209340_1001553_pt1 | contig 15929 bp, 3 predicted proteins | sample EPASupsiteSAE323_FD_187266 | JGI IMG/M metagenome (GOLD analysis project Ga0209340, IMG submission 187266) | Bioremediated contaminated groundwater from EPA Superfund site, New Mexico - Sample SAE3-23 (SPAdes) (version 2) | ecosystem: Environmental > Aquatic > Deep subsurface > Groundwater >... | reverse complement strand
GCTCCTCCCGATAAGTATTCAGCCCCGCCGAACATGTCGTTCGTTATGGGCGAGAACCTTCCGGACGACGGCCCTTATTTTTGGACCATCTGGGTAAAAGACATCGCTGGAAATGAAATAAAATACCCACAACAGTGGAATTTTTACGTAGATACCGAACTGGCGTTCGTAAACGTCGAATACGAATTCCTGTTAAGCCGCGAAAATTCGAAGGTTCCTGGTTCGCCGGCAATTTATCAGCCTTCGCCGGCTTACGAAGTGCAGGTTAGCGTAAAAACCAATCAGTACACTCCCACTGTAGACATAATACCCGATACGCCTGTTCCTTCAAGCAATAAATACGGCACGACATATTACTGGTCGGTCAGAAATAAAGACGTGTCCGGTTTGTGGGGCAAATATGAAGACTATTCGATCAGCATAGTTTCGCTATGCCCCGGCGTACTCTCCAAGCCCTCCGATAAATCGTACTGCCCGATCAAGCCCAAATTCGAGTGGACGCACGCGCTTCCTAACGAAGTAAGACAAAAATACAGGCTTTTAGTTTTCAAAAACAGCTGGAATGACAGCTGGGTAAGCGCTCACACGGGCAGCGCGCCGATAGTGGATTATTCAACGACAAGCGTTCAATTAGACGGCAATTTCGCCAGCGTTCCTTACTATCAGTCTCCGACGACGCTGGCCGATGGGTTGTATTACTGGTCGGTTTATATGATGGATGACATGACCAGAGAAACAAGGTTTAATCAGGTATGGTCGTTTGAAATCGTAAGAAAACCGTTCGTAACAATGGCATCCTCCGATTTAAAATGGTATGCCGGGTATTCTAACGGCATATTCGTCGACGCTTTCGGCGCCAACGGTTTCGACTCATTGGGGTCCTGCGAGGTAACCTTATATAAAGACGCCGCCGGAACTCAAAAAATTAGAAAATTAATTTTCACCGATAATAAAGCGTATTTCGGCTCACCGGCCAAAATGACTATAGAAGATGGAGATACGTCGCAGCGATTCGAAGTTTGCAATAAATTATATTCTAACCCTTCGTTCGTTATAACCGATAATGAGCTTCCATCCAATAAACGATACTTATTCAACCTGGCGCCACATTTTAATTACATAGACAAGTACGGCGCCAGCAACAAAATATATGCTAAAGCAAGAGTTTATTTCTACGACTCCAGCAACCCCACCGACATGTCCGTTTATACCGACTGCCCGGCTTCGGGCACCATGCTCGCCGGCGACATTCAAAACTCGGTTAAATTGCGGCCATACAACATCGCGGCAACCGAGGCAACCGAGTCCGTATTTTTCGCCTGCGCTACTAAAAACTCCAAAAAAGATTACACTTACCTTACTCCGGCAATATCCGCGCCGCCTCAAAACGTATTATACGTCAATAACGACGTAGAATCCGACGATGCAAGGGCTATATATTATAACGGAATGGCTTTCTTCGACTCGGCCCACGAGGCTTCCACTACGCCGCTTTCATCGGGCAGCGCTTCGACGATCAAAGATACGGACGGCAAGCAAAATTTATGGCGCGTCACCTATTATCCGAACTCTTATAATCAGGCGATGAGGCTTAAATTATTCAAAGACCCGAATTATCTGCCTCAAAATACATACGATTTCATGAAAGTGCTGGGCGAATTTTCAGGAACAACGCCCGTATTAGTTAAAGTCGCGGCCGCAAACTATGTCAACGGAGACTTAGACACAGTAAAAAATAGTTGGAACGAAGCGCTGGCAACCAACTTCCTCGACCGCGGCGAAGGCCCGGCGGACGATAACACTCTAACGAAATATGAAACATGGGTATATGCAACCGCCGGCGACAGCTACAAGTTAACCTATGCGGCCGATATGGCCAGCCAGGTAATATTAAACGGCGAAGCCTTAAACGATAAATTTAACCATTACAATCAGGATGAATCGCAGCACCGTAATTGCATCGAAATTCCTCTTAGCTCAGGAAAACCTTCGATGCTGCTCGGCTGGAATCATCTGATAATTTATGTTCTGCATCAGAAAAAAAGCGTCGGAAATATGCTCAACGGCATATGCTATAAACTCGAAGGGCCGTCGCAAACCGAAGCGTTCAAAGGCGCATATTCTCATATGTTATGGCATTCGTTTCCAATGCCACAGCCGAATAATTCAGACTTTTTAAACAACGGCCGCGGAACATCTATAGTTGTTTATAATCAGGTTAAATCCGGCGGTTCCCAGGTGGACGTAATAGCCAAACAGCTTTCGGGCGTTCCCGCAATTTATTCTTCACATAAAGGCGTATTTTTCGCCGACAAATCCGCAATAGACAAGCTTACTGCGTCTAAACCGCTTCTTGGCGGCGATCACAAAATAAGCATGGGAATCGTGTCAAACGAAATAAATAACACCTTAGAGCCACGTTTTTCGACGGCTTCATATGGCGATAACGGCTACTTAAAAATGCATATAAATAACACTCCGTATTCGCCGGCAAGCGTCAACCGGATAAACACCGCAAAGCCAGTGCTCACATGCCCGGAATTATATAAGGACGTCGAGTCGGTCAACACGTTGACTCCGACAGTCACGATAAGCGAAAATCTAAACCTCGACCCGGACAATCCTGGCGAATCCGAAGGGTTCCATCACTCGATGTATTTCAATGATTATTTAACGCATTACACCAGTTTCCCTTCGATAAGAACCGATGAAGTTCATTATGTATATGCGATTTCAACCAACGACGTTCCTGAAAATTTTTACGATATCAACTGGGCCGAAATTACTTACAGAGTGCCCGGCGTATTTAGCGAAACATTCACCGACTATTTGCCTCCGACCCACACCGTAGCATCGGGCGCACTGCAAGAAGCGAAAAATGTCGGCGGCGTCATAAGCCCGATTTATAGCTATCGTTGCTGGGCTAAAGACGAGCACGGCGAACTCCAAATGCTCGCTTCATCAGCAAAAAAATTCTGCGTCGATTTAACGCCGCCGGTAGTAGCGGACATTCAAGTTTATTACGACTGCGAAAGCGTAAGACTCGACTCCGACATTTCGCCGCTTGTAGAAAACGATATGAGCGTTACCGCAACTAATCCTATAGCTCTTATCGGCCATACCGTTACCTTATGGGCTTTCTGCACCGACGAAATCACCGCCGACCCGCGTAATTTCCTGCAGGGCAAATTTTTCATAAGAAAAAGCGAGTCCAGCGGTGCATGGGTGGAAGTCGACGCCACATGCGAAGTCGACACAACCATATTATTTGAAGACAACAGATTCGCATTCAACAGAACGCCTTCAAAACATCCTAACGGATATCATTGGTACGGATTTTACACCATACCTTATGATTCAGACTTAACCCATTACGATGTAGATTTCCAGATTTCCGACGCCGTCGGAAACCGTTCGAAAAAATTAACCGATTCCGGTAAAGCGGAACTGATAGCTCTTACCAAAAAGCAATTTAAAGCGGCCACGATCGGTTTAAATAAAATATCGGTAGCGCCGGCATTACGAACTACCATATTGAGCATCTTCTGGCAGCCATTCTTAAACTGGCGCGACTCGAATTCAGTCGATCACTATATCGTTTCCATAGGCGATCTTACTCCAAACCCTTTCGAAACGAGCAACTGGGTTTCTGGCGATATGGCTGGCTGCACTCGCGAAGTAAGAACGGAAGGCAAGTTGCCGATATTCATATCTCCAGTTGAAAAAATACCCACATTAGGTTTTAGCCTGGATCTTAACGATCAGATTTACTCGTTCGAAGAACCAAAATCGCTCACCAATAGAAAAGACGGCTGGACTGAAACAGTCGAAAGCGGTGGCTATTTCTCTGCTGATATAAAAAAAGTTAAAGACGGCATGTACTCATGGTCGAGTTTTGCAAATCCGCATCCCGGCGTATATAGCATCTATAAAGATTTTAACATAGGCCCGAATTTAACGGTAGCATTCGGAACCTGGATCAAAAAAGAAACGATAACTTCGCAAACAAGACTACAGGCGATTTGTTACGATATCAATAACGGAGTTATCGATCCGAACGCAAACGGCGTGACATTTGAAAACGACTACGATAATGTAACATCCGATGCGTGGGTTCACTACTATCTAAATGTCAATGATAAGCCATATTTTGTAACGCCCCCGGCGACAAGAAAGATACGTCTTCAAATTACAGGCGCCGATGGGTGCAACGTTTACATAGACCAAATAGGTTTTGCAGCATATACCGAAGCTACAATAGATTTCACGCCGCCGCAAAAACCGGAACTTTCGATTGGCATTGTAAACAATCATATCAACACACGCGATCGCGCGGCATTATTCGGCTATTGGGACGGCCAGTGGGATATTAAAGGCTCGGCATGGCTCGATGAACCGTCAAATTTTCCGACGCTGAAAGATACAAACCTGATTAACTTTACCGCGACGGGCGATAAGAAAAAAGTCGGTTCTTACTCATACAAAATATCAAACGGTTCAAACGCTCCAAGCGTCGGATATTTTAAAAACGCCGACATTAAATTAAACGTCGAAGCGGGCGATATACTACGTATATGGGCTAATTTTGAATCGATTAAAAACAACAATCTAACGCGCACGATCGACAACTTCGCCATAGCATTTTCCGATGGAACGTCCTGGAATACAAGAGTACATCTGGGTAATGACCCGGCAGCCGTAAACGCGGCATTTGACTCGAACGGCCTGGGTAACGCATCGATTACGCATCTTGGAAATATGCCCGATTCCAACAGATGGGTTCCTATCGATGTAGACATATCCAGCACAGGACTCGAAGGCCGTCAAATTTCAGGCATGGCTTTCGCGATCGCCGGAACTTATGAAAACGCAGTATCCGTTCCGGCAACTTTAGATACGCTCGCGGTTTACATCGATTTTATCGATGTACATTCCGCCTCAGGAGTTAAAAATTACTTACCTGAACTTGAAATCAACCGCGAAACATCAAAAACGGCATTTCAAGATTTTTCTACTTTAAAAGACGGCAACGGCTTATATCATTCGGGATTCATGAGCGAACCCGCATTCGACGACTCGACATTCGGCGTCATCGAACAAACGACTAACGAAGCTGCATTCACCGATAAATTATCTTTGCTCGTCTCTTCGGAAAAAGACAATATCGCCTATTTAAGAACGGGACTTACGCCGGTTGAAAACGCTTCGGTGCAGCCTATAAAGTTATCTAAAAAGCTTAAGCTTCCATGGCCCACCGATAATTCTAAAGACGTAGTCGAATATAACGGCGGAGCGATAGTTCTCTGGACGCTTGTAACTAAAGCGGACACCGGACGCGACAGTTTATCGGAAATTAACATTGGAATAGAATACTCGACGCCATCCGAAACCGGCTTGCTAAGCGTGGCAAAATTCCGTTCGGCTGCGCTGTCGCCAAAATCAGGGCGCCCGCCGGAATTTTCATTAATAAAAGAGCAGGCGAGCCTTTCGTCCTCCGAAGTGCGCATGGCTGCGCAATTACCTGCTGAAACCTCGCTTTATCAAATGTCAGACTCATTCGAAACAATTCTTACGAGCAGTCTTACATTTCATAATAATTACATCGACGCAGGAAAAGTTCCTCCGTCTGACGGCGAATGGACCCCGCTTTTAATCCCGATCAATAAGATAATCCCTTCCGGAATTATCTCGTCTTCCGCCGACATTATTAAAATAAAGTCTATCAGCATCGAAACGGCCAACTGCGCTGCTTACTTCGATCACATAGGAAAACTGTCATCGTTTAAGCAAAACGGCGACTGGCAGGGAGACGTTTCACCGGATATATTTGTACAGGATAATTCATATTTAAGCAATTCTGAAATACACAATACCGAACAGTCAATAGACAGTTCAGAATCCGTCAAATTAAAAACAACCGCTGCAGGCGAAAAAAGCTTTTATTTGAAGCTAAAACCCGCCGAAGTGCCTTCTATGGCCAATCCGGCCGGATTCGATCCTTCCGCCCATGCGCTTAGTATTCCTCTCACCGGCGGCGTGGTATCGTTAAATGTTTATATCGGCACGAACGAAAACTACCTGCCGCAAGAAATAATGCTCGAATTCCACAGAGCGGGCGATCCAGAAACAAAATTCTATCATAGGGCTTTCTGGGGAGCGCAGAATATATCCGTCGATGGAATCGTCACTAACGATACATCCCTGCACTATCACATGGGTTCAATACCCGATGTTCGCGGCGGATGGATCGAGCTTCTTGTTCCCACTGAAATACTAAACATGAATACTTTCAATTTCGATGGAATTAACGTAAGAGCGCATTCTAAAAAAGCATCCGGATTCGAACTCTGGTTCGACCGTCTCGGCGTTTCAGGAACTATTCCGCATGCAGGCGAAAACATAAGGCATTCGGTATATGCATGGGACCTTGACGACTACGTCTTCTATTCGATGAGAATTAAGGGCTGGGATAGCGTTTTAAATGAATCGGAATACGCATATTCGAAGTATGTCCGCAGCAAAGACAGAACGCCTCCGATAATAGAAGCGTCAATGACGCCAAGAATCAATTATCAGGGCCTGGGTATGAAAGAACCCATGGGCGGCGTTTACTACATTCATAAATACGCCGATAATTCCACCGCCGAAGTGCCTCTCGTCTTTAAAGACGCTGCAGGCAACCATCTACCCGGACGGGAAGTCGATCTTTCGATCACTACCGAAGATTATCTTAACTTTGAAACAATCGATTCAAGCCGTTCCAAAAACAATAAAGTTTCTATCGGCTATAAAGCGCTGCAGGACGGAACCAGCGTCGAAATTTTATTGACCCAGCCCACAGCGCGCGATCCATTGCCGTCAGCCGAATATATCAGCTCCACCTGGCTTACCAATATAAAAGGACTGGGCCAGGTTCCAGCCGCCGAAGTTTACTTAAACGATACCAACAACGTATGGCTTGCTGATCCGTTGGCTCATTACTCTGAAATTCGGCACTATTACATGAATAATTACAACTATATAGCTCGCCAGATAGTATACGACGATGAAGAAAATTTCGTAATCGGCGGCGACACCTATATTGACGTAACGCCGGGACCGCTTTCAAAAATATCGTTCTACTATCCGGGCGACACTACAACCGTAGAAATAAGAGCTTCCGAACCGGCAACTATAGACGCCGCAGGTAAAGATAAGATCAATAAAGACTCGGGAGCATGGGTGGGCCTCAAAGCCACCGATGCCCAGGGCAACCCTGTTCTTAAAGGACATAAAATCAACTTGAAATGGAATGGCTACTACAAAGGGGCTTCAGGTATAACTCACGACATGAACTCGACGGCGCTTGAAACCAAACGCAGGATCGAAGTCAAACCCGGGACAAATTTAAGCTACGATACGACAAGGGCGCAGAGAACTTACTACGAACCTCCGCCACGGCCATACTTCCATATTGAAAAAGACTCGAACTCGGTTGAACTGGCTAAAAAGCTATTGAGCGCCGATCAGTTTAACTCGCCGGAAATAGCCTATTGCACTCAGGAAGTAGAAATTTATACATACACGGGTTATAACATAAACGGCGAAGCTTACGAAGTAGGCTTAAACGGCAAAGAAATCAAAAATAATCTCGATGGACGCCTGGAATCCGGCGACGTTGAAGCTTATTTCGTTACAACGACCCACGCCGGCGACATGCTATGGGTTACGGCGACTGCTAATAACGGCGAGGTTATCGCCCAATCTTCAAAATTCAGAATAATTCCTGGAATAACATCAGAAATATGCATTGAGCCATCCGTAATCGAGATAGATGCCGAATCAGGCCAGGCCGACTTCGAAGTAAAAAAATACGATTCATTTAGATACAAAATTAATGATAATTTCAAGTATCATAGTAAAGATACTTTCGACACGGCTTATAAAAATGATAACGAATCCGCTACCTATGAATATTTTTCGACTAATGAAATAGTCGTTAATCCTCTATGGATCGTGGGAAGCCATGAAGTCGAATACAGCCCAACGAGCGGCAAATACGCTATAAACAATGCCGAAACGATAGGCGTTTTCCTTGCCGAAGGAAGAAGCAGCGTCAATACATTCGGCGCGGGCTGGGAAAGCGAAACACGTGAAATATATGCAATCGATACGACCGAGGTTTTAATATCCGACGCATCAGGCCAGCGTTACGCGGCAGCGGCGTACACCGGCTCCGAATTCCTTACAAACAGCGTAGAATTAACATATGGCTTGCAGAAATCACCGCAAGGAAAAGACTGGGACATAAATAAAGGCGACGTTTTCATAAAAGCAAGCGCCACAATAATAGTCCGGCCGCTTCTCAAAGGATATTTAAGTTTTAGAAGCCGCGATGAAAAAGAAAAAAATACTCAAGAGCTTAACATGAACGCTGTAATAGGAAGCTCGGATTTAAGAGATACTCTTAAATTTTATGTGCAAACCTATAACGACCACAATCAGAAAACCGATTACGACTCGAACACTGAAGTCGTTGTTAAACTCGACACCAGCGAAGACGAATTTGCAAAACTCTATCGCTGGCCGGTAACCGATATAACGGCCGGAGCCGATGAATTAACGGTAAAACTTGCAAACGGCTCGGCTGAAGTAGGCCTGATAGCTTACAATTCCAAAAACAGGCCCATAATAAAACTATATTCAAAAAATCCCAACTATAAAGATATAACCACACCCGATAAACGCGCAAAAGCAAGGGTCAACGTTTTCCCGAATATGATCGATCGCATATTCTTCGAGCCCGACATTTCAAATTCTGCGACGCCTTATACTGTAGTCAAAGGACGCTCGCTGCCTATTAAAGCGTTCGGCTATGACTGCCGCGGAAACATGATAGCTCCGATCGAATACCGGGATGATAAATGGATCGCCACTATCGGCGAGGTAAAAGAACCGTCGCAATCAACTACTCATCTTCTGGGCGTATATACGGCAAAAGATGTAGCGCCTCCGGCAGGCGGGGGCTTGCAATCGGAAATTACAGTAAAAGCGAAGGCAAAATTCCAGAGATGGTCGGATCCGTTAGGAACGACGACACGCGAAGTTGGCATAGATGTTCCTGCCACCGGTAAAGGGTTTATCAAAATAGTTAATTTCGGCCTGTTCGACTTCCCTTGCGTATACCAGCAATTAGATAAGGACAAGCTCGATAAAACCGGAGAATATGAACTTTCGTTCTTATATACGACCGGCGACTCACCGGGCGACACAAGAGCGGCCCAGGCGTTTATAGGAGTGGCTTATTGCCGCAACGCCGACGCTACAAGCGTTCAGCCCGAAGAAATTCAGGTGCTCTACAGCCAGACCCTTAATTCGGGCGGAGTCATATCGCCGAACCCGTTTAAATTAAGGTTCAGAATGGACGGCAAAGCTGTATCTCAAAGCGGATCAAGCGGAGTCAACGATCTGGATCTTGCCCAAAAGATCATCTTATTCGTCGGCGCTCCTGCATCAAACGACACACGGCCGGCATTAAAGTATGATCACGTTACGATCGAACGAGTGAAATAAATATGGGAAATAAAAAGAGGATGGAATTTATTTCCGTCCTCTTTTTATTACAATTAAATGAATCCGCTCGCTGGATAAGTGTTTTTTATTTACCGGCTTTTAAAAAATAATAAAAAATGTATTTTAATTTCATATGTTTTATGTTATAATTTTATTGCATTAAGTCTTTATTTTATCGCATACAAGCAAGTGCCAATTCATAAAAAAATCAAAATCGCCTTACGGACAAAATAACATATGATAGAAAAAATTTCCAAATTTTTAATAGAAACCAAGTTTCAGCCCTATCCTTTTTTAAAAAAAGTTTTAAATATAATAGTCAGCGAATTCGATTTCAACGGGGCTGTAATTACGTTAATAGATGTCGGCAGCGCGGTTCCGATTCCGGCGTATATCGCCATAAATTCTTCAAATTGCGGCGATATTTATAAAAATTACTCGCTAAAAGACGAAATGCTGCAAGACGCTATAAATTGCGGTTCCGTAATACATTTCAAACGCAACATGAACCGCGTCTCATCATCTACGCTTAACGAATATCTTAAAGAATTCCAGGAAAGAATGATTATCCCGATCAAATACGAACTCGAAGTAATAGGCCTTATCGACATAGTTTCAAGCGGGCACATAAAAGATCGCGCGTTTAAGATAGTCGATGAAATCTTGCCTCAATTTTATCCTTTAATGCATCAGTGGGTTAAAAATTATCATGCGCAGGTTTTCAGCAATGAATTATTAATAGTCAATGAAATATATCAAAAAATAAATTCGACGATAAGTCTCGAAAAACTTTTAAAGCTGATTGTAATGCACGCCAAAAGACTTATTCCATGCGATTTATGTAACATATTCCTTATAAACGACGACAAAAACGAATTAATTTTAAAGGTAATATCGAATTTCGACGATCCGGGCTTAAAAAAAGTCCGGTTTAAAATAGGCGAAGGCATAGCGGGCCATGTTTTTCAAACGCAAAAAGGCATTATAATCGAAGACTGCGATGTCGATAAAATTTTCGTCAAGCTGAAAAACAGCCTTCCGGAAATTAAAGCTATGGTTTGCGTGCCGCTCGTAGCCCAGAATGAACCGATCGGCGTAATAACGCTGACTTCAAAATATCGAAACGCATTCGACTCCAGAGACTACGATCTTTTAAACATGCTGGCCGCGACCGTTTCGATGGCTATTTATAACACCCGGCTTTTCGAACGCACTCAAAAAAAAGTCGACGAATTATCAACCCTTTGCTCCGTTTCAAAAACCATAAGTTCGTCGGTCAATCTTGAAAAGGTTTTAAACCTGATCATAAACGAAGCCGCCATGGCTTTAAAGGCTGATATCGGCGCGGTAATGCTGTTAGACGAAGCCAGCGGAGAACTTCTTCCTAAAGTCTCTTACGGTCTTTCTCAAACATCGCATCATTCGCTCAAATACAAACTCGGCGAATCTCTTGTTGGCTGGGCGGCGCTCAAAGGCGAAGGCGTTTTCGTAAAAGACGTGCTCGCGGACACGCGCTACAAGCCTAAAGATTCGCTTAACTATCACATCAAGTCCGACATGTGCGTGCCGCTTATCGTCCAGCAGAAGGTCATAGGTGTAATAACCCTCGCCGTCGGCCATTCGAAGCCGTCGTTTAACGAAGAAGATTTAAAGCTGTTGACATCGATAGCCTCACAGGCGGCGATCGCGATTTATAACACGGAACTTTATCAAAAATCGGAACAAAAAGTCCGTGAGCTGACAACGTTATACGAAATATCAAGGGCTATAGCCTCGACGCTCAACCTCGAAAACGTATTAAATCTCGCCATGAAAATGATAAATCAGCTCATGAACACCCGACGCTGCTCCATAATCATACTGGGGCGGGACGGCAAGGAAATAAATGCCCGCGTTTCGCAGGGATTAAGCGAAGACATCCTCAAGCAAATAAAACTCGACGACGCGGAATCTATATTAAGCCACGTTTTAAAAACAAAACAGCCTATTTTAATAAAAAATATCGACGCGGAACCGGCATTTAAAATGAGCGAAAGCGGACGTTACTTTACCAATTCGTTCATGAGCGTTCCTCTTTACATAAAAGAGCAAATAATAGGAGTAATAAACGTTACCGACAAAATAAACGGAACGCAGTTTACAGAAGACGACCTGAAATTGCTCATAACGCTTGCAAACCAGATAGCATCCGACGTCGATAACGCGCGTCTTTACGAAATGGCGGTAACCGACGGTTTAACCGAAACCTTCAATCATAAATATTTTCAGCAGCATCTCGAAAAGGACATTGAACGCTCCAAGCGTTACCACGAAGAGCTTTCGATATTAATGATAGACATCGATCATTTCAAAAAATGCAACGACACTTACGGCCATCAGGAAGGCAATAAAATATTAAAAAAGGTCACATCGATATTGAAGGCTTCGATCCGCGAGGTAGACCTTCTTGCGCGTTACGGCGGCGAAGAATTCGCCATAATACTTCCGTGCACCCCGAAATCAGGAGCGTTTGAAATCGCTCAACGCATGCGTGAAATAATAGAAAAATCGGAGTTTTGCTTGAGCAACCAGCAAATAAGAATTACCGTTTCGATCGGAATAGCGGCGTTCCCCGAAGACGCTTCGCTGCAATTCGATCTGATAAGAAAATCCGACATATCGCTTTATCACGCAAAAAAAACGGGCCGCAACAGAGTAATCTGTTATGACGAGTCGCTCTCGGAGCTTCACAGCACAATGTAATTGCAGATAACGAATATGCGGCTTACGCGCACTTCGTCATTGATCGTTTTTCAAAGACCTTAAAAATTAAAACATTCAGATTGGAGTACATTTGATGAAATTGCAGGAATTTTACAGAACGGCGGTCGCCCTCGGCATCGAATTCGACCCGCGCGGGCCGGCCTGGGTAAAAAAAGCTTTGCAGCGCGCCAGAGAAGAATACAATATGATGACCACCGAAGAAAAAGTGTGGTCGGGTAAAGAACATACCATCAATCCCTACGACGACACCCGCGTATTGAACGGCTCTCCGGACATGGAAATTAAAAATAAAATACTCGTCGGAATAGACATCGGTTCCGGCGAAATTCTGGTTGCCGATAAGTTAAGGCAGCGCGGAAAAAAGATAGATCTTATCGTCGCCCATCACCCGGAAGGCAAGGCTTACGCAAAGTATCACACGGTCATTCAAATGCAGGCCGAAATCCTTCATAAATTCGGAATTCCGATAAACGTAGCGGACGGCATATTATCCGAAAAAATAAGGGAAGTCGAAAACCGCGTCCTTCATACTAATATAGATAGGGCTTCCGATATAGCCGCGTTACTCGACATTCCGTTTATATGCATACACACTCCGGCCGACAACGCCGCGACGACTTTTCTGCAGCGCCTGGCCGACAAAGAAAAACCTGAAAGACTCGGCGATATAATGACGCTTCTTAAGACGATACCCGAATACAAAGAGGCCTTGAAACGCCACCACGGCCCCAAAATACTCTCCGGCGAACCAAGCCAGAGGGCAGGAAAAATATTCGTCGATATGATAGGCGGCTACGAAACGTCGATTAAAATATATGAAAAACTAGCTCTGGCCGGAATAGGAACAATTATTACGACCTGCATGTCGGAAGAACATAGAAAAGAGGCAAGCGAAAACCACGTAGCAGTGATAGCGGCCGGAAGCATCGCGTCCGATTCTCTCGGAGTAAACCTTATTCTTGACAGAATACTCGATTCCTCCGATGTTGATATAGCCGAATGCTCCGGTTTCAGAAGGTTTTCTCACAAATAACCATGGAAAGTTATAAAATCTCTTTAGAGTTCGACAGAGTGCTCGAACAAATATCAGTTTACGCTAAAACAGTCCCCGGAAAAAACCTTCTGGCGGCTATTTCCGAATGCGGCTCCGAGGAAGAAATTAACGACCGCTTCAGTCTTATCAGCGATATACGTTATCTGCTCGGTTACGACAGGATATATTTCGACGAGCTCGAAGATTACCGCGACGAAGTTAAAAAGCTTAAAATCGAAGGATATTTCATCGATCCGGCGACGCTTTATAAGTTTTCACGCGCGCTTTACGTTCTCACAGAAATAAGAAGCGTAGTTTTCAAATACCAGCAAAAATATAAAAGACTCTGGGATTTTGTAAGAAACATTCCGACTTATAAAAAAATATATACGGAAACGTTCCGCTGCATAGAATCCGACGGTACGATACGGGATGAAGCGTCGAAAACGCTTTCCAGCATAAGAAGAGAAATATCTTCACTCGCTTCGCGCGTAACCGGAAAATTAAAAGAGCTCATAAATAAAATAAAAGAGCGCTCTCAGATGCCCGAAGACTATGTGACCATACGCGAAGGGCGTTTCGTCATCCCTCTTCCGTCATCGCTTCAAGACAGGGTTAAAGGCATAGTGCACGATTATTCGCAAACCCGCTCCACGCTGTTCATCGAGCCGTTAAGCATAATGAGCGAAAATAATAAATTAAGGGAGCTTAAAGAAAACGAGGCCGCCGAAATAAGGCGAATAATAATTTCTATAAACGATATCATAAGGCCGGAAACGCCGAGCATAATTCAATCGTTTAATACGGCCTACAAACTCGACATGTTTACGGCTATCGCCTGGTTTTGCTCATCGAAAAATTGCGAAAACGTCAAAGTATCCATGGAGGGCGATCTTGAAATAATAAACGGACGCCATCCGCTATTAAAAGAAGGCTGCGTGCCCCTTAACTTAAAGCTCAAAAGCGATCAGAATATACTTATGCTTTCCGGGCCGAACGCCGGCGGAAAAACGGTATTGCTTAAAACGATCGGCCTTTTTTGCGTCATGGTGAAATCGGGAATTCCAGTGCCGGCCGATCCGTCCAGCATAATTCCATATATAGAAAAAATATTCGTCGACATAGGCGATTCGCAAAGCATTTCGGCTAACCTCTCGACTTTTTCCGCCCACATAAGGTTTCTCTCGGCGATGGTTTCTAAAATCAAAAATCCCGGACGCACGCTTGTATTGCTCGACGAGCTCGGAAGCGGCTCAGCTCCGAATTACAGTTCAGCCATAGCCTGCGCGCTCGTATGGCACCTGTCGCAAACCGGCGTAAGATCGGTTATAACAACGCATTTCGCCGGCGTCGTAAACTACGTATATTCATTGCCCAATGCCGTAAACGCCTCGCTCGAATTCGACATCAAAAACTTAAAGCCCACTTATCGCATGATAATGGGAGTCCCTGGGGCGTCATACGCCATTCATATCGCCAGCAATTACGGATTGCAGCATTTTTTAATAAAAAAAGCGTCTGAATTTTTAGACGAAAAAGAAGTCAAATATGAACGGCTTATATCCGAATTAATTAAATATTCGGCCGGATTAAAAAGCGAGCGGCAAAAAGCCGTCGAAGAATTAAAAAAAATAAATTCGCTCGAAACCAGCCTCGTGGAACGCGAAAAAACTTTCAACAAGACGCGCAATGAAATTGAAACCGGACTTCGCGAAGAATACGAAAAAAAATATAACGATTTATTGAAAAAAGTCAACGCCATAAGCTCTAAAGGCGCCACCGACACCAAAAAAGAGCGCCAGATCATTTCGAGCGAAATTTCAAAAGAAAAAAAAGCTGTAATAGAAAACATACGCCCGGCTTCGCAAAATTCCGACGACGCCCAGCGCACTTCAAATTATTCCGGTACGTCATTTAATTACGACATCGGCGATGCCGTATTTATAGAAAAATTCAATTTGAATGGAATAATTAAAGAAATAGATCAGAAAAAACGTCAGGCGCGCATCGAATTTAAAAACCAGATGGAAATGTGGATAAAATTCTCGCTCATCTCCGGAAGTTCAGACAACATAGACGATTTCGACGCAAGCGGAACGATCACTTACAAACGAAGCGAAGAAATGATAAGAATGGAACTCGACATACGCGGAACAACCTGCGACGACGGAATAATGGAGCTCGAACGATATCTTGTCAGAGCGTCCGAAAGCCATCTTAAAGAGGTAAGAATAATCCACGGCAAAGGCACGCTTTCGTTAAAAAGCGCCGTAGAAAATTATTTGAGAAAATCGTCGCTCGTAAAATCGTTTCGTGGCGGAAAATTCGGCGAAGGCGACTATGGCGTCACGCTCGTCGAATTAAAATAAAGTATAAATGGTGATTTCAATGCAGAATATGAACGCTTTTTCAAATCAACCGAAACCCGGCTCCGATTATTTTTCTTGCGTGAAAAAACCCGTTTACAATTTTTTATTCGTGCTGCCGCTTTTGATAATATACGAAACGCTAATATTAATTTCCGGCACCCCGATTAGAAACGGCGCGGACGTTATCGTAAAGCTTTTCTTTAATCTGGTTG
>Ga0209340_1001552_pt1 | contig 15952 bp, 8 predicted proteins | sample EPASupsiteSAE323_FD_187266 | JGI IMG/M metagenome (GOLD analysis project Ga0209340, IMG submission 187266) | Bioremediated contaminated groundwater from EPA Superfund site, New Mexico - Sample SAE3-23 (SPAdes) (version 2) | ecosystem: Environmental > Aquatic > Deep subsurface > Groundwater >... | reverse complement strand
TTTTATAGCAAGATCGAACGATACGGCGTTCACTTCGAGGTTTTTCATGCGGCCGAACCCGGTAACGATATATAAAGTTATATATTCATTCTTATATCCGCCGGGGAACCATGGCCATGAGCCATCTGCCAGCTGCATGTTTTTAAGCTTTTCGTAAGCCGATTTCAACTCGCTTTTAAGGCGGTTATCGTCGAATAATATGCCCACATTGCGTTTCGCCTGCGATTCGCTTTTAGCCTGCAAAACCCATGGCGTTTCAAGCAGCATTACGCTCTTAAGCTGTTCGTTTTTCTCGAGGTTCGATTTTAATGCGTCGGTTCCGCGCCATAGGTCGAATACTCTGCGGATCTTTGTGTCGGAGTCGGCTATATGCTTGGCCAGGCCGTTGGCGTATAACCTGTTGAAAGTTTGTTCCGAACATTCGTGCGGAAATTCCATAAGGAATGGAAGCGCCTGAATAGCGTACCATGAAGGATTCGAGCACATCTGAACGGTAAACGATTTATGTTCGATTGTATCTGACTTGGCTGAATTTATTAGTTTTTCAAATTTGAATTTCTTTTCGCCCGCGTTTCTTATCGGAAGCGGGATCGATTCCTGTACGAATATTCGACGCGAGAGTATCGGCAGAACGCCTTCCTCGCCGTCGGACTGATCGCCGGCGGCCGCTACGGCTTTATATTTAACCATATCTACACGGTCTGGCACTTTCAATTTGAAGTAGAACGATTTCGACTGTTTCGCCGGAAGCGTTATTTTCTGCTCCGCATCTTTATTACCGAAAGCTTCGTCGAGGGGCTTTTCTGAAACTGGATCCAGAAGGGCCAGCTTGACGGCGCCGCTCACTTCTTTATCGACCATGTTGGTGACTTTAACCGCGAATTCGAGCTCGTCGCCTTCGCGCAAAAAGCGCGGCGGGTTCGGCTGCACCATCAGGTCTTTTTGCGTTACCGCATGCTCTTCGATAAAACCGCTTTCGAGGTTTTTACCGTGCGCGAAACCCATGAAATGCCATTTGGTAAGCGCTTCGGGCATATTAAACGTTATTTTAACGCTGCCGTCGGCTTCGGTTAAAAGGTGAGGAAAGAAAAATGCCGTCTCGTTAAGATTCTTTCTTGCGGCCACTTTCGATAAATCGGGCTTCTTAGCTTCAGCCCGAGCGGGAGCCTTGGCCGGAGTGACGCCAGTCGCCTGAAGCAAAGCCGGCGCTGCAGGACGCGCTTCTTTTTTCTCGCTCCCATCCGAATCCATAGCCATTTTCGACATTTCCGGCTGCGGAGCGCCTCCGGCTTCTTCGCACGCAACGTTCAAATCCATCTCGGCATCTCCGCCGTTACGCGACGACATTTTACGGCTTCTCGATTTGGCGAAACCATAACCGTAAAAATTGCCGGTTATTTCACTCAAAAAATCAGGATAGCGGCGTTCTGCGTAGCCATAACTATGGCTCCAATTATCGATCCAGCCGGTAAACGGCTGTGAAAAATTCGAATAGCGCTGAGATATCGCGCAGTAATACGTTTTAAAGTTCGAAAAAAGCTCCTGCCAGCAATGAGGCGCAAATGCATCGAGCGATTCGTCATACAGCGCAGCTAAAAACTCGGCGGCTTTAGTTTCAACCCCGGGGCCTTTTATTTTTATAGTCCATGTTTCATTCTGACCGGGAAGCAGTTTGGAGCGAAAAGTTTCGAATTTAACGTCGTATTTTTTATTAGACCACGCTACATTAACATTTTCGATATGCGTGTAAAGCCTGTTTTCTTTTACGAAAGTAGTCATAACCGCGAATCCGCCGCGATATTCTTCGGGAACCGCGACTTCTATCATATGGGCGGTATCGCCCGGCGCGCTCCAATATTTTTTGATGATTTTATCATCGTGTATCACTTCGACGAATACGCGGCCTTTATCGTAGCCAGTCGCCCAGAACGCATTGAATTTATCGCCGACTTCGACGTTATTGCTTTTAGCGATGTAATATTCTGGAACCGCGATTTTAAAAGAAGAAGCTTTATCGTCGAATACCATAAACGGCAGAATAGATTTGACTTTATTACCGAACTTGTCGTTAGACGTCAAAACGGCCTTATAAGCTCCAGGCGCAAGTTTGAATTCAAGTTTTTGCGCTTTGAGGCCATCCGAATTAAACCCTTTCTTATCGACCGATTTGCCTTCGGGCCATAGTTTCCAGTCTGCCGTTTCGCTGACGCCCTTCATCGAATCGTTCTGCCTTGCGTCGGACGCATTAAAATCATAGTTCCAGAAGCATTCGAATTCATTCGATAATTCGGCGCGAACGGGTTTTACGGGGCCGGAAAGTTCGAAAATTTCGAGCATGCCTTCAGCCTGAACCAGATTTCCGTCAAGCGTTTTCGTTTCAACGCTAAGATTTACATTTTTATTGGAAACAAGCCACGCGTCAGCCGAAATTGTAGCTTGCATCGCCGTATAGCCCAGCCTGATAGTTTGTTCCGCGCTTCTGGTTTCGCCGGCGCTGTCGGTAACGTCCGCATATATACGGTAATCGAACGCGGGCTCGCCGGATCTGGGGACCTTTAAATCTGGAAGGGCATTGAACTTAATTACGAATTTGCCGCCGGCGTCAGTTTTCAACCTGCCATGGGCTATTTCCTGATCGGCAGTAGAAAAATCACAGCGGGAAGCGCCCCACCAGAAAAACCACCACGCCGGCATTTTAACGGCACGCACCACGCGGTATTTAACAAAAGCCGAATCGATTGACGCGCCGGTATATGCCGCGGCCAACCCATCGACTGAAACTTCGCCGCCAAGCTTAAAGCTTTCTTCGGGTTTCTTTATTTCAACGAAGAACTTCGGACGTTTGTATTCTTCAACGCTAAACGACACTGCGCCGTCACCGTTTCCGGATTCTATTCGCATAACGCCCGTGCCGCGATCGGAAGGCGCGTTGAACGAACCCGACATCGAACCGAACGCATTGGATGTCAATTCGAGTTTTTCTATCTGCTGATAGTTATGATCCTTAAAGACCACGCTTATTTTTTCATTCGGAAGCACTTTATATTCGTTGCGGCCACGGTCGACGCCTATACGTATAGCCTTGAAATTAACGATCTGTCCCGGACGGTATATCGCCCTATCGGTAAAAAATATCGTTTTAGCCGAATACTGAGCCGGCGCGTCGTTGTCTAAATAATTTTCCTGAAAATCAAAATATTCCGATCCCTGATTATCGCAGGCATAAAGCATTACGCTTCTTGGGTTCTCTTCACGCCTGTATTTAAAAGCGAAAAATCCGTTTTCGTCGCTTGCGACAGTCTCTAAAATTTCCGCCTTTCGAACGTAACGGTCGCGTTTATAATCTTCGCGGATCGTATAAAGCTTGAGCGTGGCGCCTTTTAACGCTTCGCCGCTCATCGCTTTAAAAACGAACCCTTCGCAGCCGCCGGCGCGCTCTCTGGATACGACGCTCATATCGCTGATCCATAAAATGCAATGTTCAATGCGGTTATCGCCCTCGGAAAAATCTTTGACGCCGCTTGCGAATACTCTATAAAAACCGGGTTTAAGCGGCGGAAGATCGATTAAAATCTGAGACTGCTTAAAATCTGCCGAAGGCTTGAGGCTCGCACTCCATTCGGCGTCCGGTTTTTTTTGAAGTAATTTTTTCAGCTCCTCGTCTGAAACCCAGTTAAAGCTTTTTTGTTCGTTTTCGCCAAGGCATTCGCGCCAATCGTCCCGGACGATGCGGAACGTAAGCGAATCAATATTGGCATATTTAACCGATAGCTTGGCCTTTTCGGAAGTCGCGGCCGAATGCGCGGCCGTAACCGAAAACGATCTGGCGCGTATGCGCTCCGCCAATGCCGCGCAGTTTTGAGCGCCGGCGGAACCTGAATGTAATTTCATCGCATCTTCGGCCACTTTAAGCGCCTTAACGTAATCGCCTGAATTATATAGCTCCTCGGCGACATAAAAACCAGCGAGCGCCGAAAGCGGGTAAGATTTATATTCGCCGGCTATTTCTTCGAGGCGCTTAATATAAATTTGGCCGATATTTTCACCGGAACAATTATTGCGAACATACCTTAAACGGCGAATATCGGCGTCGATATAAGCGTTTTTATTTTTATCGTTAGAATGAAAAGAAAGAAGCTTCTGATAAAGCTTTACAGCGATCAGTTTCGCCGACGACGTATCGGAAGCGGCGGGCTCGTATGTAACGAATTTAACGCTTTCGGCTAACGCGTCGGATTGGGCGCTTAATTCAAAAGCATCTTCAGGCGCGGCGCCGGCCTGCTCTCCCGATTCGTAAAAATCCAGCGCTTTCAAGCACGCAAAATCGAAAACGGTAGGCGCTATATCGTCAGCCAGATTGCCTTTTTCAAGTATGTCGTAATATTGCGACAGCGGAATTTTTTTTAATTCTTCGCCGTCTTTTAAAACCTGCTGATGTAAAGATGAAATTTCATTGAAAAGTTTTTTCAAATCCCATGTGCTAAAATCATTTTCATTCAAACCGGCTGTGGCGGAACGGTTGACGAAACGATAAGAGTTGCGGTTGAAATAATGCCAGTACCATTGCGCTAAAACGATCCTCATAACGGGTTTTAAAGCTTCGTCGGCCTTTTCGATTTCGCTTTTTAAGCGAACTACTTTTTCTTCCGGCTTATTTCCTTTTATGTTAGACTCGAGTACGATCATTTTCAAGACGGCTTTCAAAGCCTCGACATATTTTTTTTCAGAAAGCGCGGCCTTATGAATTTCATTAAGATGTTCGATCGCAGTTTGCGGCAATCCGTCATTTTCGGCATCGCTTACTTTTTTCCATAAATTCTGCAAATTTCCCTGCGCCGACGCCAAAACAGGCGACGTAATTAAAGCCAGCGCGATTGTAATTAACGTCAGGCCGATTAAATAAAATCTCATTGAGCGCACCCCTTTTTAAATTTTAGTTTTAAAGAACTTAATTATTAACATTTTCAAAGTAAAATTAAGTCTATCACGAATATAGGTTTCATGTCAAAAAAAAATCGAAAAAGTTTCAGAAAGAAAAAGGCGGCGGCAAACATACTTCTTGACAATGAACATTCTATTTTGTTATATAATAGGCATTAACCAAAAAATAATTAAAAAATAACTTTATCTTAAAAAATGAAAATATAATCAATATCAGGCAAGGCGGTTTTAAATGATAGGCGTTTCAAAACTTCTATGCGGGCTTGTAACTCCGCACGACATTTTACGCTACGGGCGCAAATCAAAAGAGCTGCCTTCGAATATGCTTCAATTTTCATCCGATAAAAAACCCATAGTGGTATGGAACATGACCGACGCCTGCAATTTACGCTGCGTCCACTGCTACGCCAGCGCTTCGCCGGAGCCTTCAGCGCACGAACTTACGACATCAGAGGCCAAAACTATGATCGAAGACATAGCGCAATCCGGCTCGACGACCCTTTTATTTTCAGGCGGCGAACCGCTTTGCAGAAAAGACCTTTTCGAACTCGGCGCCCACGCGAAATCTTCAGGGCTCAGAACGGTAATATCCACTAACGGAACGCTCATAGATGACGCCTGCGCAGCCAGAATCAAAAGCGCCGGTTTTTCTTACGTCGGCATATCGCTCGATGGAACGCGCGAAACAAACGACAGGTTTCGCGGATGCGAGGGCGCATACGACGACGCGATAGCGGGCATCAAAAATTGCGTCAAGCATGGCGTAAAAGTAGGCCTTCGCTTTACGATCAACAAAGCTAATTACTTACAAATCCCCAATATTTTCGAACTGATGCTCGAACAAAAAGTCACGCGCGTATGCTTTTATCACCTGGTTTATTCGGGCCGGGGAAGCGGCTTAATCAACGATTCGCTTACGCTTTTACAGGCCCGCAATACCAGCGAATATATATTCGATAAAACCGTAGAACTTTTTAAAGCCGGCCACGCCGTGGAGGTTTTAACCGTAGATAATCATGCCGACGGCGTTTTTCTTTATTTAAAAGAAGCCCAAACCGATCCGCAGCGCGCCGGTGAAATATTGACGCTGCTCGAATATAACGGTGGAAACAATTCGGCGATAGCCATAGCGTGCGTCGATTCAAGAGGCGAAGTGCATCCGGACCAGTTCTGGCGCCATTATTCGTTTGGGAACGTTAAAAACAAGCCATTTTCTAAAATCTGGCCCGATATATCCGACGATCTAATGTTGAAATTAAAAAACAGAAAACCTTTTCTAAAAGGACGCTGTTCTATCTGCAAATACTTAAATATATGCAACGGCAATTTCAGGGTCCGCGCCGAGGCTATATTTAACGATATATGGGCGCCGGATCCCGCCTGCTATCTTACCGACGAAGAAATCGGCCTTGACGCCGCAAAAAAATCCGAACTGGAATCGCGCGGTGAAATTTTTAAATATGAATGGCTCGATAAATCTAAATTACCAAAACATCACATCAATTAATTAATTCGGTTTTGTGTGTTTTCGATTCATGATTCACTCACGTTGAACAACATTTTCACTTGTTGCTCGTTTTTTAATCAGCAGAATGTATTCTTATTCATGGTTATGTATTTTAAATTTAGACCGAAATTATAGTAAAAGCTCAGCAAAAATGTTATTTTCAAGTAAATGGCATGTTTGTTGCACTACAAAACTGTGGAGAATGAAAAATAAAGATTTCAAAATCATAAAAACGACATTTTGCATGAGTGAATCAAAGAAAAGTGAGTGAATCAAATGTTCAACTATATTAATTACAACTCTTTAAATGCTATTTTAATATTAACGGTTTTAATGAATTCGTTTTGTTTTTACGTTAAATCGGCTTCCGCTGAAACCATTAACAAACTTAAATCAGCCACTCCGACAGTATATTTCACTTACGACGGAGAAAGCAAAAAATACATTCATTACGCGATTGACGGCTCTCTCGTTTCCGGCGCAAAAGCTCGCGTCGTTTACGATCTTAAAAGAAAAAACATATTATTCAAAAACAATAACAGCGTATATTTGAGATATTCCTTCGATTTTTGGAAAACCTGCCAGGACGTCGAATTAAAATCTTCTTCAACCGGTGAATTATGCGCGATTATTAAAATACCTGAAAATGCAACCACCATGCAAACCGCTTTTTTCGCTACCTACCCATACGACAATTATAAATCATGGGGATTTTTATGGGATTCGAACTATGGCGAAAATTTCAAAGTAAACCTTATTTCAAAGAAAGAACTCGCTCAAAAAGAAAAATTTGAAGCATTAAATGCGCAAACATCCGACCGGAGATAATAATGGGATCAAAAAGGCTTTTTCTTGGAAGTTTTATAGAATACGCTCTTATAGAACAACACTATGCCGGAATACAAAAAGAATTTAAAAATATAACAACCGGCAAGTGGGTAGAAAAACAGAATTTACACATAACATATAAATTTTTAGGCGATATCGATGAAAGCGACGCGCCAAAAATAAAAGCGGCGCTTTCAGAGCATCTCGACAAACCTTTGCCCGCAGAACTATATTTTGGAGCGCCATCGTCGTTTAATATTAACTCTCCGCGTATTTTGTTCATTAAAATAGATGACAGGTCAAAAGCGACATCAAAATTAAACGACTTTGTAGAAAACAAACTTGAAGCGATCGGTTATCACAAAGAACCGAAGCCATTTACACCGCACCTTACCATCCAACGCATAAAAAGCGCCGACCCAACGACGTTTAAGCAAGCGCTTGAAAAATTCAAACTTACGCAGCCGATCGGACCTCAAACGAATATATCATTAAAACTTATTGAAAGCGTTTTAACGCCTTCCGGCCCTATTTACAAAGCAATATAAAAAATCTCCCTTCGTTTTAGATTGAGATTTTGAAAATCCTCAATTCTACTACAAAAGGAGATTTTTATACCCGCTTATTTTTTATCTATTGTATTTTCTGGGTTAAACAGATCGATTTAAGTCCCTTTTCAAATGAAGAGATCATAGGCTTTAATTCCGGGCGATACAATTCAATGCCTGATAGTATCGTTTCGATATTATTTTTTTCAACGTTTGTTTCAGATCTGTCTTTCATCCCATCGATAATTACGTTTCCATAAAGAATAATAATATTAGCATACTTTTCATAGTCGATGAATTTTTGGGACGAGATTCCTTCGTTTCCAAAAACACTCATTAACTTGCTTTTTAAAGTATCATCGACGCATTCAACATTCTGAAAAGCTATTATAGCAGCGTTCTGCTTTTCAATTTCATAATTTAAAAAGTCGGTAATTTTTAAAAGCGTTTCTTTGTGATATTTAGACAGCATTACATGATAAAGTTCTACAGTTCCATTATATCCATTTATTTTAACGCTTTCAACTTTTTCAACCCGAACTTTTACATTAGGGTTTGCGTTTAGAGCGGAAAAATTTTTAATATAGTGGGACATAGCTATTTTCGAAGCGTCTTCTTCGCAGATGCACGCAGCGCTCGATAACGCTGGAAATAAAAGAAATGAAAGGCAAATAGAAAAAACAACCTTTTTTAGAAATGACATTAAATCTCAACCCCTCTTTTATATTTATATGAAAGGTATCGATAAAAATTTTAATTTGTTTATATGTTTTTTTTTTATTTTTGTGAAAATTCTGCGATTTTTAAAAATTTATTAATCGTTTCAATTAAAATTGTTTTTTTTATGGGTTTTGTAAGGCAATCTGTGCAACCGGCCGCGATGCTTCGGGCGGCGTCGGTTTCAAATGCGAATGCCGTAAGAGCTATTATCGGAACGGGCGTAATGCCTTTCTGAAGTTCATATTCCCGAATGAACTTCGTCGCATCGTAACCATCCATAACCGGCATTTGCATGTCCATAAAAACAAGATCGTATTTGGTCTGGCGGTATTTAAGATATGCAGCCTCGCCATTTTCGGCAGTATCAACAGTATGAAGAGTGTTTTTCAGATAAGCTAAAATAAGCATTCTATTAGTTTGAGAATCTTCGACAAGAAGAATCTTGGCCGGTTTAACGCATTCTACCTCGCTTTTGCGAATTTGCTGAGCGTGAATCATTCTATCGGAAACCATACCGCATCTGGTCAGCGCATTCAACAAGGTTTCGAACAGCGCAGTGTATTTAATAGGTTTAGTTATATAATATTCGACATTATGAATTCTGAGCCACGATATAATATGGCTTAAAGTATCCGTCGTCAGCATCACGACCATGAATTGCTTAGGCGACATATTCTTTTTCAGATTAATTATGTTATTCTTTCCTTCAACGCTTTCAATTGCATGATTGTCGATGAATATGATATCATAACGGCCGCAATCGAATTCGGAAGGCAGCTCTCTAAAACAATCAACTTCGGCCCCGAGCATTTTTAAAGAATCGGCAAGAATGGACTGGCTTGTTAAATTGTGGTCTACGATCAGCATTTTTAAAGAATCGAGCCTGACATCGGAAAGAGTTATCAAAGTCGACGAATTACTTTGAATTTTAAATTTAGGATTACAAAAAAAAGTGCTCCCTTTTCCGGCTTCGCTTTCCACCCAGATCGAGCCATTCATTAGCTCGACAAGCTGCTTTGAAATCGACAATCCAAGGCCGCTGCCGCCATACTTTCGGGCCGTTGAAATATCCGCCTGCATAAACTTGCTAAACATATTAGCGACGACTTCTTTTGAAATGCCTATTCCGGTATCCTTAACGCTGAACAAAATAGAGCCGTCGCCGCCGCCGGGATCTTTTTTCACATCCAGCGAAATTTCACCGGAATCGGTAAATTTTATAGCGTTACCGACAAGATTTACGATAATTTGCCTTAACCGGGTCGGATCGCCAATCAGATTAAGCTGCACATCCGCATCGATATGGCATAATAGCTCAAGCCCCTGCTGATGAGCTTTTAAAGATAACATATCGAAAGTTTTTTCAATCAAATCAAGAAGATTAAATTCTATTTCCTCTAAATGCAAATGCCCGGATTCTATTTTCGATATATCTAAAATGTCGTTTATCAAATCAAGAAGCGATTCGCCGGCGCTTCTAAATATTCTGACATATCTTTGCTGCTCTTCGGTAAGTTTCGTGTCCCATAATAATTCAGCCATACCCATAATCGCGTTCATAGGAGTTCTTATTTCATGGCTTATTTTAGCAAAAAATTCGCTTTTTACCTGAATTACTTTCCTTGCTTCATATTCTGCAAGCTTTTGAAGTTCTTTTTCACTCTTTACATAAACAGCATTAAAAAAGATTTTTATCTTTTTTTCGAATGCTTTTCTTTCTATGGCGCGTTCAAGCATAAACGGCAAAAGCTTAATGAAATTTCTTTCCGGATCCTTAACAAGGTATTCAGACACGCCGGAATTAAGTGCTTTTATAGCCGCTTCTTCATCGCCTGGACTCGCGATAAAAATTATCGGGATATTTTTAACCTTTTCTTTAAAATCAAAAAAAGCATCGCCTCCGGAATCGTAATCGAATACGAGCGCATCAAATGTTAAACTCGTGAATTTTCTCAGGGCTTCTTTAATTGAACTAAATATAGTATAGCTATATGAAAGCTGCTGGACTTCAAAATTTTTTTTGAAATCCGCCGAAATGGCAATATCATTTTCTATTATAAGTAATTTATAAATAACTTTATTTTCCATCGAATCGCTTCCATAAAAATGATTTTTTTATTAAATCTTGGTAAAACCATTCAATTCAATTTCACGTTTGAAATCGTCCATGTTTTTTAATAATTCTTCGTATAAAGCCGGGCATTCATAGACTTTATTATCTTTTGCCGCCATTTCAATCTTTAAAAGAGTGTCGGCCGTCAGAAGAGCGGAAGCGTTTAAAGACGTTCCTTTAAATTTGTGGGCGGCTCTTCTTATGCTCTCGGCATCGCCTGAATCTATGGCCTTTTTAACTTCTATGACATATAATACGCCATATTCAAAAAACATATTAACAGCATCGACGGCAAGTTCTTTCATGTCGCCCATATTCATCATCAATCTTTCGACGTCAAATACCTTAATCTTTTTTTCATCGTCGGCAGCGGGACCGGTTAATTTATCAAGTTGCGCTTTAGCATCGGCAGCGGATTCTTTAGCGAAAATCGCAGACGCGGTAGAAATTACATTCTGGACGCAAGCGTTATTTTTTCTTTCATTTAAGATTCGCTCTATAGTTTCATTAATTTCATAAACATTTATAGGCTTTGGAATATAGCCGTCCATTCCGGCTTCAAGGCAGGCCTCATAATCGCCTTTCATCGCGGAGGCAGTCATCGCAATTATAGGGACCCTGCCGCCTCTTTTTCTTATTTCACGGGTAGCTTCAAGCCCATCCATTTCCGGCATCTGTATATCCATTAATATTACATCGTAAACGTCTTTGGAGCTCTTTTCAACCGCTTCTATGCCGTTTACGGCCACTTCTATTTTGTGGCCTTTTTTTCGCAATACCTTCGTAGTTAAAGCTACATTTGAAAAATTATCCTCAACGAGCAATATTTTAAGGGCTTCTTGAACCTGAGTATCGCGAATGCCCGGCACGTCACGTTTACTAACGCTCTTAATCTTCTCGCCTTTTTTAAACTTTAGCATAAAATAAAAAACGCTGCCCGAACCTTCTGCGCTTTCTACGCTTATTCCAGAGCCGCCCATCAATTTAACCAGATGGTTCGATATTGTCAACCCAAGACCGGTACCGCCATATTTTCTGGTAATGGAAGCATCCGATTGAACGAAAGATTGAAAAATTTTACTTATCTTGTCTTCGGCGATACCGATTCCTTCATCTCTTACCTCGAATAGAATCACGCAGGAACGCTCGCTATCGCTTTCAATCGAAACGGTTAACTTAACGCTTTTTAACCTGTCGGTAAATTTAATCGCGTTATCGACTAAATTCAATAATATCTGCCGAATTCTATTAGCATCGCCTTCGATTTTGAAATTGATTCCCATATCTATGACGTAACTAAATTGAATTCCTTTTTTAGCGGCGTTTCCCTTCGTAATCGAAATGACTTGCTCGATAATCTTATTTAATTCGAATTCGACATTATCTATTTCAAATTTACCCGCTTCTATTTTAGAAAGATCCAGTATATCGTTTATCAAAGAAAGAAGAAAATGGCTGCTTGTTTTGATATAATCAAGAATCTCTTTTTGCTCGAAGGTAAGCGCCGTGTTATTAAGAACGTCCGCAAAGCCTATGATGCTATTCATCGGGGTTCTTATTTCATGGCTCATATTAGCCAGAAAATTGCTCTTGGCCGCGCTCGCTTCTTCGGCGACGCGCCTTGCAATTTCGGCCTGCTGCATTGTATTTTTTAGAAGCGCCTCGAATTTTTTGCGCTCGGTAATATCCTCTTTTATAGCGACGAAATGCGTCAACTCGCCCGCATTGTTTTTAATGGATGTAATAGAAGCGGATTCCCAGTAAAATTCACCGTTCTTTTTTTTATTCCTGAATTCGCCACGCCATTCGTCGCCAGAAATAAGGGTTTTCCAGAGTTCACGATAAAAGGCTTCATCGTGATATCCGGATTTTAAAATCCGGAGATTTTTTCCAAGCACTTCATCGCGCGAATAACCCGTCAACGTTTCAAATCGAGGATTTACATACTCGACATTGCCGTCGAATCTGGTTATAATTACCGCCACAGGACTATGTTCAACGGCCTCGGACAGTTTTTTCACCTTTTCTTCCGACATGCGCTGGCTCGTTATATCTTCGAACGCCACCAATACGCGTCTTGTTTCCGGCCATTCGAACGGGCTTACATTGAATCGAAACCAGTAATGCCCGTATAAAAACTCAAAGGCCGCCTGTGGCGTCTTGCTTAAAAATACATCGTTGATCGCGTTAGCTATGGCTTCACACACAGCATGCGATTCGCCGCCATCTTCTACAATCGAACATATTTCAAAATAATTCATGCCCACGCGGCATTGCATTCCGATAAAAGGGACATTACGGTCGCTTCGCTTCCACGCGTCATTTGTTTGAATTATCATGGCGTTTTCATCAAGTATTGCTATATTAATATGAAGGGTGTTGAAAACCGTCTTTAAGAATTGGTGAGATTCGCTTATAGACGCCTCGACGAGCTTTCTGCTTGTTATGTCTGAAATTACGGCTACGAAATAGCCGCGCGCCGGGCTAAAGCACGATATATTCAGCCATTTTTCAATTATCGCTGAATAATATTCGACGCGATGTTCTTCGCCGTTAATGGCAATGGAACCAAGCAGCGAAACCCAGTCGAAATCGAGCGTGAAGATATCCGGAAAAACCTGCGAGCATTTTTGGTTTATGAACTTTTCTTTTCTAACGCCGACAAAACCTTCGAAGGCGTCGTTTACTTCGAGTATAATAAAATCGATGGGACTGCCTTTTTCGTCGGCTACTATGCTGCAATATGCGAAAGCCTCCGACATGCTTTTAAAAAGCTTTTTATACTTATTTTCAGATATGTATAATTCTTTGTAAATACGATTTCTTTCGGTTATATCGATTATCGCAAGTTGTATGTAAGATTTCGATCTTACGGTTATTACGTTCGTATAAATCTCGACATCGCGAAGCTCTCCGCTCGCAAGTTTATGGCGAAAATAATATATTTGGGGGCTCTTTAAAGACTGCGACACCGCTTTTTTTATCTGATCTTCGGGAAGCATGACTATATCGTTTATTTTAAAATTCTTCAGCGTTTCGCCATAGCCGTAAAATTTAAGAGCCGCCTCATTAGCATCGATTATTCCAAGCGTTTCCGGCTCAATAATTATTTTGGGAATCAATTCCTTTATAAAGAATTGCTGATAATATTCGTTGCACATTATTTCATTCATAATCAGCCTCTCAAAACTTAGCGACTCATACTTTTAATATTTCCAGGTTAATTCAAGACTAACGGTAATTAGCGTTGAATTTCTAAAACGCGCCCGACTGATAAAAATCACTAATATTTTACTTTATATAAAAAAAGCCCTTCCGGCGGAGCGGTTACATAGCAGGAGCGCATACGGTAATCTTTCATTATCGATTCAACCTTTTTTAACTCAAGACGCCCGCTGGCATAATCCGTTAAAAAACCTATCAACCGCCTTACCATTTTATATAAAAATCCCTGCGCTTTAATTATAAATATTATCTTTTTCGCTCTTACTGCGTTATAAAAATTAAAATAATATATATTCTTATAATACGATTCAAGGGCCGACGTATCGATTTCCCCATCGCAAAAAGGCGCGCAAAAAATCTTTCCGCGAAGAAGGCTTATTAGCTGGCGCATCTTCGTAAAATCGATCTTTTTTCTCAAATGCCAGCCCAGTCTGCCCGAAAACACATCGTAATCGCCATAGTTGATAATATACGCATATGTTTTTTCCTTCGCCATGCCTCTTGCATGAAACTCGCCTTCAACGATACGCACTTCGTTGACGCGAATGTCGCGTGGCAAATAATTATTCATACGGCTTTTGATGCCTTCGGCAGGTATTTTCAACTCATAATCATCTCCGATAACGACGCTTATAACCTGCGCTATAGCATGCACGCCTTTATCGGTACGCCCGGAGCCTTTCGTCTCGAAATATCTTCCCAGAACGGAAGTCAGAACCGATTCAATACGGCCCTGTATACTGGGCGTAGTGCGTTCGTTCCCCGTCTGCTTTTGAAAACCGTAATAATCGGTTCCATCGTATGAGATTTTTAGGATTATAGTTTTCATATTTTGATGAAGTATATAACATTATTAGAATGTTTTCAATATATTTTTAGGCAAAAGTCCATGTTTTTTAAATTCATAAGCTTTCATTTCATATTGCTTATTAACATTTTCTTAACCCGAATTTAAAGTATAATATAAAAATTCAAAAACTTCAATAGGCGGCGCTTTATTTTTACGAATAATCACGCGCATAAATGATTTTTGAGAATACTTTCAGATAAAAATTGATACTTTATGAATTATTTGATATAATGTTTTTTATTATAAAATAATTATGGAAAAGTAATAAAAATGTATATTAAAAATTTTTTTAAATTAATATTTTTCTTCGCTTTGCTCTTAATGCAGCTCTGGCTTTCGGGCGCTTTTTTTTTAACTTCCGCCGAAGCGCGAGCGGGAAGCACAAGCGGTTCATATTCCGGCGGCTATAGGGCCTCTTCGAGTTATTCGAGCGGCTACTCCAGTTATTCGAACAGATACGCCAGCAGAACCAATACCAGTAGCAGCCGCCATTTATATCCCTCGACATACGGCAGAGGCTATCGCGGAGCCGGTTCAATCTTCGTTTCAGGCATGATACTTTTGGCGACCTTCGCAATAATCCTGGTAATTAATTTAATTTCTTCGATTTTTAATGGCAACAATTCGTCAGGCGGCCTTAATTATTCTTCTTCCACGGGCCGGGTTTCGCCATCCGGAGCTTTTCCAAATACCCATTCCGGTCTCAAAACTAATTCATTCGGCTCAAATATCGACGACATTTCAAGGCCGGATCTATATGAACTAAAAGAGCGCGTCCGGCTTGTTTTTTTTCAGCTCCAGAAAGCCTGGAGCGAACGCAACCAGTTCATCGCGGAAAACTACATGAGTCAGCGCCTTTTTTATGAACACAAGCGCGCAACGGACGAAATGATTAAAAACGGCGAAAGAAATATTTTAAAAAATATTAACATTATCGACATTAAAATCATCGATTTTTCCGACGCTTGTGATTCGCTTGAACCCGGTCCCGCGCAATGCAACGCTGCATCGATGAAAGCGCGTATCCGCGCGTCGATGATCGATTACCGCATCGACGCCAATGGCGAAATTACAGCCGGCGACGAATATACTCCCGACGAATGCGTGGAAACGTGGGTATTTATAATGGGGCCTTCCGGCTTCGTCGCCGATGAAATAATCCCCAGTTAATTAAGGTGAAGCATGAATCAGAATTATTGTTATGACGATCGGATTATAGC
>Ga0209340_1001551_pt1 | contig 15953 bp, 24 predicted proteins | sample EPASupsiteSAE323_FD_187266 | JGI IMG/M metagenome (GOLD analysis project Ga0209340, IMG submission 187266) | Bioremediated contaminated groundwater from EPA Superfund site, New Mexico - Sample SAE3-23 (SPAdes) (version 2) | ecosystem: Environmental > Aquatic > Deep subsurface > Groundwater >... | reverse complement strand
ATTTCCATAATGTCGAAATCTGTCATAAGGCATTCACCGCCCTCAATCATTTCTAACATTATGCTGTGCAGATAATAAACCATGTGTACAGACTCAGAAATATTTTTGTACTCTTTCCATTTAAAAGCACCCATTTCTCTAGCAACCAAAACGGCAGTCATTGCCGCTTTATATTCAAGTGCCAAATCATCCTCGTTTGTGGTGTGGGTCATACGGTTTATATGTATCTGCATAATTGCGGTAGCTTTTGCATTATTTTTTCTAAACATTTAATCAATCCTCAATTCTATCATTTTCTTTCGTATATCGGGGGTAGTAATTTTATACCCCTTGTTTGGCTCTCTCGCCATAACTCTATGAATGTTCTCTCGGTTATACATTGGGTATCGTTCACCCGCTTTATATAACACACAAAATATTTCGTACTCGTCAGTATCGCAGAAGATAACCGCTCCCATATCGGGTTTAGTATTCCAGAGTTTAGCGGCATCGGGCGCGCCTGTGTACCTCAATACATTCTCCATGAAATCAAATAATTATCTCCTTTCATTAGAAAAGCGGGGCGAGATTATCCCGCCCCGCTTGCCGCTTTGCTTAAAGTGTAAATTTCTTCTTTTCCTCTGCAACAACACCATTGAACTTGTCAAGGCATTCTTTCAGCTTGTCGCTGATAGCTGAGAAAATTTTCTCGGTCTGCTCTGGTGTATGCTCATATGCGCGCTCTGTGAGCTTTTCAAGGTTATCAATGGAATCAAGAACCTTTTCAACTCTTGCGGGTGCAAGGCGTGTGAAGCGCTGTCCCTTTGTTTCCTTTTCGGTGGTGTTGGTGTTTGGGGTTTCGTTCATGTGTAAACTCTCCTTATTAATTATATATTAGTCTTTCGACCTAAAAACATATTACCACATATTATGTAATATTGCAACATCTTTTTTCATTTTTCGACATAGCAGTTTGACGAAAAAGGTAAAAATTTCTTGGTAATTACTGCTAATTGACATTTTCTGTCGAAAGATGTAAAATGGTTACAGTCGGAAACGAAAGAGAGGTTAAAAATGGAAAACAGGCAAAGCGGCATATACCTAGACACGCAGACATTAAACAAAGATAACCGACTAACTATTACCACCCTCATGCGCGACATTTTAGGCATTCAAAAAGACCCGAACAAAGCACTTGATATTTTTATAGATAGAAATAGCAAGTCAATCACAATCAGAAAAGCAGACCCCGAAAACCAACAATAATTTAATTAAAAGGAGTTACAAAAATTATGGCAACATCAAACGCAGTAGCAAAATTAAAGGCTCTCATGGAAACGCAAACAGTGGTCAAGAAAACATTTTCAATGGGTGACGGTTTCAAGGTAACGTGTAAAGAAGCTAAACCATACCAGAATGAAAACGGCTTGTGCTTGCCTGTTGTGGGAATCACTTCAAAGTATGTTCCGAAATACGATTCATACTACACCATGTTCTATCTCGAAAGTGGTGAAACAGTCGGTTGTTTTGCCGTAGCAGCTACAGAGTTTGCAAAAATACTTTACACCCTCGCGGGCATAGAATTACATGAGTATGCAAGGCTTGATATGAACAAGGCTATGATGGTACAAGTTTGTGAGAAGCCTTTTGAAAAAGAAGTGACACAGCCAGACGGAACAACCAAAACCGAAACATGGGGCACATACACATTTGAGATTGTCGGCGGTGATGCAGACAAGTTCCGCATTGTAAAATCCGTTGAGGATTACGCCAACATTCTCGGCGCTGAGGATTCTTTCACAGCACTTCCCGAAACCACTACCCCCACAGTGGAAGAAGAAGCCGCCGCAGAAGAACCCGCAGAAAAAGCGGAAGAAAAACCCGCAAAGAAAAGTAAATAATTAAGAACATAAAACCGCCGCCGTTGTCGGTTAACTGCGGCGGTTTTTTAAAGGGGAAATTTCTTTGTCAAAACCTATTAAAAGAAAAGTCAATCAACTAGAGTTTTCAGAACGTGTATTCGCTTTGCAAGCTCTGTATGGCAAAGAAACCGCCAAAAAGCTCGGAGTATCGCAAGCAACATTAAATAGATACAAGCGCGGCGAGAGCATACCGAAACAGGAAAATTACGACAAGATAAACCGCGCATATAACCGAAACAAAAAGACCATTGAACCAGAACGAACAGAAAAAGAAATTGACCGCTACATAAAACACCGCGACACATACGCCAGAACAGAACACCATATAAATGCATATGATTACGTGCGTTCTCTTGATAAGAGATATAAGGATTTTGGAATTGATGATTTATACAAATTACATGATATAGCTGATTCGGGTTTTGAGGTTGCGCGATATGGCAACGAAAACACCGTTCAATTTGTTATTCATGGAACGCGTTTAAGTGACCCCGAAAACAGAGAGGGAAAATTACGTGTTATAGCCGTAACAGGCAAGACAGGAAAAGCGGGTAAAAAATCGGCGGGCTATATGCCTAAAGGTATAGAAATAATTGATATACCAACAAGCGTTCAAAAAACCGTTTTAAAAATTACCCCCTCGGATTCTGCATCACAAATCAATACTAAAATTAGCAAGTATCTAAAACAATATGGCGATAACTATGTATCGGGAAAAGATTTTTTTTATGAGTTAATCGGTTTCTATTATAAGGAGTGAATAATTTGACATTAAACTTTCGCGGCGCTGAAATTGATTTCAAATTAAAAAATTTATATATTCGCCCCGAAAAAGAAACCCGCAATAGTACCGTTAATGATTTAATGTTTGGAGCAGATACGGAGAGCGCCGAATGTGACGATGAAAACGGCACACGTTACGAACCCATTTGCACACAATTAGCGGGGGCGAATATAGCCCCCGCGCTCCGTTACCTCAGACCCCGCGCGAATGCACTACAGGAATTTTTAGAATTTTTTGATGATTATGCGGGATTAAAAATCATGCAACGCCAAACAAAGCACCATAGATGTTTTTGCTATTTTCATAATATGCAATATGATTGGGGGCAATTAATAAAGAATTACCCCGCATTAATATTTATGATGAAAACAGGGACAAGCCCGAACGAAGATTTTGAAATTTTCGATAATGGAGAATTTAAGGCTATATTAAAGCCTAACGCGCTATTTAGAGGAAACGCACCATTTTTCACTATAGAAATATTTCACAATAAAGATGTTAATTATGAGATACGTTTTCGTGATACATCATCATATTTTCAAGCTCCACTTGCAAAGCTCGGCAAAGAATTAAATCTGGAATTATTCAAAAGAGAACACCCCGAAAATTTAGGCAAGATTGATTTTAGAAAATTGCCAGACACCGACCCCGCTAAAATAGAATTTGAACTATATGCAAAAGCCGACCCCGAAGTAACGCGACTTGTTGCTGAGAACATACGCCAATTGCATATACAAAATAAAATGCATAAAATCAGAGTTTCCGCGCCCTCATTTGCAATGGGAATTTTGACAGGAAACGAAAAAGAATACAAATTAAAAAATGGTTGTCGTGATGAATCAATTATGCAATTAATTATTGATTCATACGCGGGCGGGAGAACTGGCGGCTTATATCATGGAAATGTCAAAAATGTTTCTGTATTAGATATACATTCCAGTTACCCCACATCAATGTGTACTATACCGTCATTTGGTGAACAAATGGTTTATTACGAAATGCCCGCCGCTGAAATTGCGGCATTGTCAACGGATGATTTAATTGATGTATTAAACACATATCATGCATTTATGGAAATTGACGGAATAGAAACAGACAATAAATATCCTTGTCTTTTATATGCATCAAATCAGCTTTACCCCGTATATGGTGAATTTCATAATTTAAAAGTTTCTGGCGTTGAAGTTTTTGTTGGTCTAAAAACTAATTCTCTAACCATTACAAAAATACATAGATTAATATTGTTATTGGATAGTGATAACCCGTATTTACCATTTAAAGAGTTTGCAGAATCAGCATATACAAGAAAAGCCGTAAGCGGAAAAGGTACGCCAGAATACACCGCCGCAAAACTCGTTTTAAATTCAAGCTATGGAAAATTAATTGAAAAAATATCTCAATTATTTATTGCTACAGACCATAACATGATAGTGCCATATATAAAAGACAATGAAAAAGATTTTGCGGAAATGTACTATAATAAATATTGCGAAATGATTGAAGCGGGCGAAATGGATTTTTTAAATTACGCTGACGATATGATAACCGAATTAATGACTGACGAAGATTTAAAAGATAAATTTGATTATACGTTATTATCTAATTTAGGTTTATCTAAATTATCATTTGGTCAATACGCAATACCCGCCGCAGCCGCTTTAATTACTGCAACAAGCCGTGCGCGCCTACTCGCGGGAATGAAATTATTACAACCTATTTATTGGGACACAGATAGTTTATTTTTTATTGGTGAATTAAACATTGATGAAGTAAATGAAAAATTAAAAGAGAGTGCAAATATTTTGCCCGCTTTTATTCAGCCCTTAAAAATTGGTGAAGCTCTCGGAGATTTAGACATTGAAATTAAAAACGCTAACGGATATCTTGCGGGTACAAAAAGATATTATTTAGAATCGTCTGAGGAAATAAAAAGCGCTCGTCATGGTATGCCCTCGACCAGTAAAAAAGATTGCAAAGATTTAATTAGAAATTTAGCCAATGGAGAGAACGCAGAATATCAAGGCAAGCCGAAACCCCTACAAATAAAAGAAGCGGGAGAACCCGAAAAGATAGGTCAATTTATTTCAAAAAAATATGTGTCTAATTTTAAATTAGACGATAGATTAAATTGGACTAAACAAAATAATGGATGGATAGGAACGGTTAAAGAATTTAAAGAAATAGGAGCATAAAAATAATTAAATTAATAAAAATTAATTAATTAAATTTATTAAAATTAAATAAATAATTTTAAAATGTTTCGACATTAAATGTCAAAAAATGTTTACTTTCCCCCTTTTTTTCTGTATTATGGAATAAAAGGGGGTGTTTATTTTGAAAGGCAAATTCAACATTGACACACAAGAAATTGAAATTGATGAATCAACTTTGGAGAAGAAAGGAGAGGAAACACCAGAATGGGCAACGAAAATTATTTCTCTTTTGGAGGGACAGACGAAACCAGAACCAAACCCCGAACCGAAACCGAACCCCGAACCGACACCGACAATTCCGACACCGAACCCGCCGCCGAAAACGGAGGAACACCCACAGGAACAGCCCCGCAGAAAATCAATGGCGCGGAAGTTGTGGGATATTCTGTAGTTGAGGAACAACCCAAAAAGCGCGGCAGAAAAGCGGGCAGTACCAACAAGGCAAAAACACAAAAAGCCGTTGACAAAGATTTAGCACAAAATCTCAGCACATTAATTCAAGGCTTTTATTCTCTCACTGGCGGCATGTTACAAGCTCCTTATTTTGCAGTTACAAAAGAAGAAGCCGACAGCATAGCACAGCCCGCCGCAAAAATATTATCTAAATCGCAATTCTCGGAACAGTTAAATAAATACTCTGATAATGTCGCGCTAGTTGTCGCGGCGGGTATTGTTACAATTCCGCGTGTTGCTATTTATATGCAACAGACCAAACAACAGAAACCGAAAAAAGTTATTACACCGCAGAAACAAATTGAAAAGGATGTGAAACAGAATGTCAACACCACAGGAGAGAGCGCAACAGCAATTAAACAAAATAATCCCGTTAGTGATGCGGGAATGTCCGCCGCTCTATCGGTCATTGATTACGCCGCTAATGGCGGGTTTTAAGCTCGACACAATTTTGTTAAAAAACAGTGATGAAGAAATGTCGAAAATTTTGACAGTGATTAAATCACAAATTCACTACATCGAAACGGGTGAGAAAACTAATGGCTAAGAAATCAATAATTAGGAATGACGAACACGTTTTTATTGCGGGCATGACGGGGAGTGGCAAAACATATTTAGGTAAGGTATATTGTGCGGGTAATGAGAAACCCGTTTTTGTACTAGATACAAAAGGTACATTTACATGGGAGCAAGTACCAGAGGAATTGCAAACAACAATAACAACATTTAAGGACTTACCGAAAACGGTGGGAAAATTTAAGTTTGTTATTTACCGCCCCGCATTCAGCGAATTAAATGAGGAATGCTATGACGAGTTTTTCAAGTTCTGTTATTACTTGCAACATTGCACTGTATTTGTTGATGAAGCAATGCAAGTGTGCCCCTCACCCTCTAAAATCCCCCCATTCTATAAAGGCATATTAACACGCGGGCGTGAGCTTGATGTTAACGTGTGGTCATGTTCGCAACGCCCGTCTGGTATTCCTATTATTGTTTATTCAGAAGCTAGTCATTGGTTTATTTTTAAACTGCAAACACCCGCAGACCGCGAGAAATTATCAGAGTTTTCGGGTTATCCCGAATTTGAGGAAGTATTGGAAAAGCGATATTTCTATTATTATTCGGTGGATAAAGCAGACCCCCCAACAAGGGGGATATTAGTTGCGAAAGGGGGTTAAGGTATGGCGAAGCTCGGCGGGGTGGGTTTAGTCAATATGATGGTAATTGCTATTTTTACATTGTTCTTTTTTGTCGCAATGAAAACAGTATTTACAATGTATCATGTGAACGGACTTTCGGAAATCGTGCAAGCGGCATAAAATTTATGCCTAAAAATTATTTATTTTAAAGGAGTGCATTACTATGTCACTAAAAGGAATCGGCGCGTATTTTTGGAGCATTATTATAATTATGCTCGGTATCTTCATTGTTAAGTGGGCGGCTCGTAAGTGGAATGTTCCCGTACTTTCCGACATTGCCGCAGTATAAGAAAGAGAGGTTAAATAATTATGGCTGATAACACAGTAGCAAACGCACAGAAAAAGCAGACCGCATTAACCCCCGCAGAACGCGCAACACTATTTAATAAGCTGACCCGCCGTTATCTCAATAACGTGGAAACCAGAACGGGCGGGGATAACACAACAGTCAATTTCAAGCTCCCCAAAACTCGTTTACTCGCGGGATGCATTCTTGAAGTAACAGGAACACTCAAAGCAACACACGCAACAGAAACCGCATTCACCGCAGATGTTGACGCGCCCTATAGCTATATTGCTAATATCACAATGAGCTATAACAGCGCATTTTCTCCATTCAATATCTCTGGTCGCGCTATCAAGGACTATAACCAGACAGTGCGCGGCGTTGATACCGTTTCCCGTCTTTCCGTACTTCCCAAAGTTGCAAGCTCGGCGGGCACTTCAAACGCATTCAAATTTTTCGTTGAACTTCCGAACATGCTGAATGACCGCGACCCCGTTTCCCTCATTCTCCTACAGTCTGATGAAACCGTTGTCGATATCAACGTAACATTCGGAAGTAAAAACGATATTGCCCCCGCCGCTAGTGGTTTCACATTTGAAACAAGCGGCGTACAGATTGCACTATTGACCGACACGTTCAGCATTCCCGCAGATGCAAACGCATTCCCCGATATCTCCGTTTTGAAACTGGTACAGGAGCGCAATTATACCGTTTCCGATGGTGATAATACGCACGTACTTTCAACGGGTCGTACATATCGCAAACTTGGCTTGCAGTTTACCGACAGCAACGGCGCGGCAATGTCTAACGCTGATATTGGAAACATTCAGCTTGTTTTCAATCAAGCAACCACAGCTTACAACATTAGCCCCGATATGTTGCAGATGATGAACACCCGCGCATATGGCGGCGCGCTCGGCACTGGTCGCTTTGTGTTCGATTTCTCGGATAACGGACAGCCGAATTTTGGCGGCGCTAGAGATTACATTGACACACTTTCGCTCACTGAGTTCTGGCTGAGATTCAACGCCGAAAAAGCGGGCACTGTTAAAGTCTGGTCTGAGTGCCTTGTAAGACTTTCATAAATATTTCTTGAAATATTCGCGGCGGGTGAAATATCCCGCCGCAAGAAAAAGGAGTGTAAAATTTTATGTCTATAGCACAGAACGAAAGCACCATGTACAGCTTGCGTGATTTATATCCCGTCATGCGCGCAAGTGACAACACCGTTGATGATACCGTACTTGATGAAGCAGACCAACAGGCGCTCGACATTGCCGCCCCCGAAATTGCTACAAATGGCAAACAAAAGGGCAACATGACAAAGTGGCTTTTAATCGGTTTCGGGGTGTTTGTCCTATTCCATATAGGGAGAACAGATTAGACATTATGACAGAATTTTGTAAAAACATTTCGGGCGCTCTCTGTGCGTGTAGCGTGTTTTTATTCGGTAATGACCCGACTAATTTAAAATGGTTATATGCATTTCTTGTGTTAATGGCGTTAGATTTATTGTTGGGAACACTTGAAGCAATAAAAAATAAAGCCTTTAAAAGACAACAATTGCTTGAGGGACTTTATAGAAAAGTTTCAATGCTCATGTTGGTTGTTGTTGCTCAAACAATAGATTCAATTCATTTAATTGGTGAAACGCATATTTTACAACGCGGCGTTACGGGTTATTTAATCGGATATGAAGCATTGAGCATAATGTCACATATCAGCATTGCGGGTGTACCAATTCCCGCATTATTAAAAAATGCTATTCAAAATTATTTGAATAAAAGCGGGGGCGAGATACAGAAATGACAAAGCCTGTTATACTAATTATTTTTATTATGCTTTTATGGTTATTCGTTTTTCGTAACCGCAAGGCGTATGTAACAAAAACTACTAAAAAGTAGGTGATTTAATTGCTCGAAAATCAAATCGTTTTATTAATAATCATTGTGGGCGGTTTTTATCTACTCGTTGACGAATTTTATGGAAAGCATAAATTAGACCAGTTTTCTCTAATGATTGTCAAAAACGCGGGCGGTGGTAAATAATGGCGCTCACATGGAAAGACTTAGCAACACCAACGAAACCAACATTTGTCGACCAAACAAAATTTATACTTGCATTTATTGTAATGTGTTTAATCTTTGCAATGGTCGGCGGTGAAAAAGCGTTAACATGGTTTCTCGTTGTGGTATTAGCTTCAATGATTGTTCTTAATGCAAGCCCGTTTAAAAATTTTATTAATTTAATTTTCAGTTAGGAGTGTTTGAAAATGGCGGGAAATATCTACAAAATTATTTCGGGAATCGGAATGTTAATTCTGGTTTATCTTCTTTTATCACATGGCACGACAACAGCAAGCATTATCGAAACTCTAGCAAGCAACAGCATAAAAGGGGTTAAAACTCTGCAAGGTAGGTGATACCATGAAAGGCTATCAGAACGCAGTCACAAAATTCGGCGGCGCGGCGGTGCTGACTAATCCAGATATTCCATTAACTGAATTAGGCGTTGATATGACTGATTACGAAAAGTCATTAAAATCGGGTTACAATTTTATGGGTGTTGAAACAAAACAACCAATGGTCAAAAAAATTGATAACTTTGATGATATGCTTTTTGCATCAAAACAGACATACTCACCAGAGCAGTTTATGGGCGCGGGATGGATGGGAGAAGCATAATGGATATTGAATATAATAACACAAGCGGCGGCGTGGTTAAATCTAGCCGCGCCAGTGGGGGTGCGACAGCTAACAAATTAAAGCAGTTTTTAAAACCCCCTTATGTTTATTTCATTATCGGTGGCGCGGTGCTTGGAATATTTGCGTTTTTCAAGAACAAAAATAAAACCGAAACCGCAGACGATGGGAGCAACGTTATTTATGTCCCAACAGCCAGTTCAACAGATTCGGCGGTTGTTGATAACGGGTCGAATATGTACGGGGCATTACAAGAAATGATGACCCAAAATAATGAAGCGTTACGAACATCAATGCAAAGTCAATCGGCGGCAATGACAGAAGCGTTGCAGAATCAAGCCGCCGCAACAAACGCCGCATTGCAAGCGCAGAACGCAACCATTAACAGCGCGCTCACATCAATATTAAACAATACCAGTAAAACCAATGGAACAGTTGACAGCGTACAAAGCGGAAGTAATACCGTTACAAATGCAAATCAAGAATACAATAACCAACTACTCGCCGCGTCTGAGATTTCCACACTAAAGAGTAATTATAAAACAAAGCAAGATTATTTTATGAGTGATGGAAAAATTGACGCAAGCGAACAAAGCGAATTAAACGCCATACACAGCGAAGCGGAACGCATAGGAATTAACGCGGGTTTTGGGTCTGGCGGCGTGGATGGTAGCGGGCGAAATATTCCCGATTCTATCAGAAAACAAACGGGGGTTTAGGCTATGCAGATTATTGAACACAATAATTTAGACTGGTCGCGCGGCTTAACCCCCCGCGCGAAAACAACAGACTTAATATTACATCATTCTGGCTCTAGTTATGCAACGGTGGAAGATATCGACACATACCACAAGGGCAAAGGATGGAGTGGAATTGCATACCATTATCTAGTTAGAAAAGACGGAACAGTTCACAGGGGCAGACCCGAAAACACAATAGGTGGGCATACATACGGGTTTAATTCCGCAAGTATTGGCATTTGTTTTGAGGGGCATTTCAGCAAAGAAACTATGTCCGATATTCAAATAAAAGCGGGTCAAGATTTAATTGCAGATATCCAGACAAGATACACATTTAAACATATTGGAGTACACAGGGAATATAACCCCACAGAATGCGCGGGTAATAACTTCCCACTTGATAAGTTTAAAAATGTTAGCGCGGGCGAAACGGTTACAAGTGGTAATGATACACTTTCCGCTATTGCCGCCGTTATGGATTCAAAAGGCTTGCCCGCGTGGTTGTGGTTACCCATTGCCAGTGTTGAAAGTGGTTTCGACCCTAACGCGCACGCGCTCACAAGTCAAGAGGATTCACGCGGAATATTTCAGATAAATGTTGTTGCACATCCTCAGTGGGCAAGCACGAATTTATTTGACCCCGCTATAAATGCACAAATAGCCGCAGATAATTTTTTGTTACCCGCGTATAGTTACGCGGTGCAACAGACGAGTGAGCAAGAACTAATTGCCTTAATCGTTTACTCTGGTAAAAAAGACCCGCGCAATTTTGCATCAAAGGGATATATTCCGTCTGGCGGTATTCGCCCCGCGTGGAATGCAACCAGTATGTCAAGATTTTTAACGGCGTACAACAAATACAAAGATACTACCAATATAGGGGGTATTAATACGGGGACTAATTTAACACCAACAAACAAGAACCCTCAAACCGATGCAACAGCCAACACACCAACAAACACAAAGCCGACAATCGTTGACGGTATTAAATCCTCATGGTTAACAACGGGATTTATTATCATGATTGTTATTGCAATGTTTTATGCATTAATGAAGCTCGTTACAATGACCGAAAAGGGAAAGACCGTTATTAATGTCATTACAGAAGCGGGCAAAGGTGCGGCACAGGGCGCGGCAGTAGGCGGCGGCGCGGGCGCGGCAGTAGGTGCGGGCGCGGGGGCAGTTGCGGGCAAGGGAAAAAGTGATGCAGAACGCGCAATGGCACACGCTGAAAGAATGGCGGCGGGTACTCCACAGCCAAAAGCGCTAAACGCGTAAGGGGGTTAATAAATGGCAAGAGTTAACAACGCAACACGACAAACAATAATACAGACAATAGCCGCTAATGTTGTGACAGAAATTGACTTCACACCAAAGGGCGCTCAGTTTCCTAACGTATTTCAAATATACAATTATGGCTCTGCTGATGTTTTCGTGTCTGTATCTCCCACTATTTCCACAATAGGAAATTATGACTTTAATATTGCGGCGGGTGGTATTCAAACGGTTACACTTCCCGAAAGCCCCGCAAAACTTTATTTCTATTCTACAGACGATGCACCAATAAAAATTAATGCTTTTATCGGTGATGTTGTTGATAGCTCGGAACTTGCATCAACACAAATGACCGCGATTATTAATCAGCAAATGGGCAGTAATGCCACACCAACAATTTACACCGTAAATATGACAGATGCTAATGTTGAGTATAGTGTGACAATTAACAACGTGCATCAATTTGGTGTTGCTATTCGCGGCGGCGTATCTCCGAATTTATATAGACTTGCTTTTGAATCGGGACACGTTGACAGCTTGACAGAACCGTTTTTGCAGTTCTCACAAGATTATGTTTATTTCATGAATGCATTGAATATTAAATCTGTAACTCTGTATCTATCTTCAAACATTGCGGGCGTGGTAGCGCAAGTTGAGGTGTGGTGATGGATAGAAAACAGAGGTTTCAAGGAACGGTTATCAAGGCGGGCGAAACTCTTACGAGTTTCCCCGCGCCGTTTACAATTGCAAAAAATCAGCCCGTTATTATCGCAGAAGAATCACAGAGCGGCGGCGGTGCTTTTGGCAAAAAATCAGACCCCGCAGTTTTGCCCTCTGGTATGGGTCGCGGTTGTGGTTTATTGATTGATGGTGCAGACATTTATTTGTTTGTGCTACAGAGCGCCGCCCCGTATCTGACAGTATATAAAAACTTTGAAAAAATCGCTAATCCCGCGACAGTTCCGACAGCAATGCCCATTCGTATGACTACATTAACATTTGGCGGCGGCAAAGCATTAGCCGCGCAAGTGATGGGAAATAATCAATTTATTGTTTATGTCATACAAAGCGGTGATTTACAAAATGTTGATTATGCGCAAATGTTACCCTCTGCATTCCCCGTAACTGGTACGTGTTGCGCAATGAGCGGCTATGTAATACATATAGGAAGTATGACAAGCCCGTATTTTTTCAATGCAGATTTAGGCACTGGACAACCTATTCCAAACCCCGCAATTATGCCGACAGGCATTGTCATGGGAATGGCGCGAACTGGTAACAAGTTAATAATGGCACATCAAACAAGCCCATATATAACGGCGTATGATTGCACTAACAAACCCTATGTAAAAATTGTTGACCCCGCAGTATTGCCAGAGGGCAACGGGTCACATTGCGATATTTCCCCAGATGGGAAATATTTGGCGGTGTGTATAGACACCGCCCCGTATCTCTGTATTTATGACATAACAACAACACCATTTACCCGCGTTGCAAATGCTGACATAGCGCCAACGGGTACACCGCAACATTGCGCATATTCTCCCGATGGGAAATATTTAGCGGTATGCAACACCGCCGCGCCATTTGTACAAATATATGATTGTAGTTCTGTACCATATAAAAAACTTGCTTACCCCGAAGTAGTACCAACGGCGGCGGCGCTCGGTAGTGCGTGGAGTGCTGACAGCAAATTATTTGCCGTAGCAAATGCGGGAGCGCCCGCCATAATTATTTATGAAGTTAGCGGCGGCACGATTAAAGTTAAAGTAATTAATAAAGTTTCTAACAGTCTAACGGATTTAAAGGAATTAGCCGCGCAATTCGGCGTATCACGTACAAGCGCAAACAATGGCGAAAATGTTGACATTGGGGTGTGGTTATGAGTTACAAAAGAAATTATATTAACGGGTCGCGTGATATGGTATTACCCTCTTTCGATGATGGAATACAAACGGGGGATATTGTGCGGCGCGTAAAAGTGCAAGCAAAAATAAATCCGTATGAGGTAACATTTATTAATCCTGTATTTCTAAATGAAAATGTTTATGTAAATCAAACCTATAGCGGCGGGAGCGCTTGCGTAAAATTTATTAATCGGTCTGGTTTTCCTTTTACTGAAATTGACCCTATAAATTTTATTCGTGAGGAAATTTATAATTTAGATTTAGGCGGCTATGGTTACGGGTGGGGCATGGCATTAATCGAAAAATCTGATAAATATTTATTTATGTCAAAACCCACAGCGGGAAAAATGGACGGCACAAGTAGAAATATTTATCAAGCATATTTTCAAGTTTATTTAATGGATAATAAAAAGACTGTACGAACTAACGGCAAAAATCCGTTTCTAGTTTATTCATTTGCAACGATTGAGGGAGCGCCGACATTTATTAAAATTGCAAAAGACAATACCCGCGTTGCAGTTGGTTATACTAAATCATTTTCATATAAGTGGGGAGCGCCGCAACCAGAGAACACTAACGCACACGTTAATATTTATAAAATTATTAATAACGCTTTGGTGTTAGAACGCACATTGACAATCAATAATACAATTGCCGCTCCTTTTATGTATTTTACACCCGATAGCAAAAACATAATTTTACATCATGAATTGATAGGATTAAAAACCTATAATTTAGAAACGGGTGCAGAAGTCAATTTATTTTCCAATTCGCCCTCGGCTGATTTTTGGAATATTGAATTTAGTAATGACGGGTATTATTGCGCGTTAGCAAACCAGACAAGTGTTAGTGTATATCATGACGAAAACGGCAGTTATATTTTTGAAAATACTATAACGGATTTAGTTAGTGCTGAATCAATCGGTGGCTATAGTCTGACATTTTCAAATGATACACAAAGGTTATATATTGCATTGAGTACCGACCCGTATTTGTATTGTTTCAATACTAACGATTATTCACGAAATACCACACACCCCGAAATACCACAAGTGGATAACGCAAGCGGTAAAATTATCTTTATTAACGATATGCAATTCATAAACGGCAATGACTTATATTATCGTGAATGTGTTAAAAAGGTTACGGCACTAACCGACATAAAAACCGATGCAGATATTTTGGGAGTGGGTATTGTTCACAACGCGGCGAACTGGGGACAGTTAACGGGTTACACTGAAATTTGGTATTAAGGAGTTATTAAAATGGATATTAAAAAGCATAGTTTAACATGGGCGTTTCCACTCAGCAAACGAAACTTGACAACGCATTTAATTCTACACCATGCAGATGCAAGTCGCGTAACAGTTGAAACAATACATAACTATCATATATCGCGCGGGTGGTCTGGGATTGCGTATCATTTTCTAGTGGGTAAAGATGGAGTTATTCATGAGGGCAGACCCATTGACACAATAGGCGGGCATACTAGCGGAATGAATTACTGTTCTATTGGTGTTTGCTTTGAGGGCAATTTTGAAGTTGAACAAATGCCCGATGCTCAATTACTCGCGGGTCAAGAATTGATAAAATATATCACTGAAAAATATCCTAACTTGATAATAGGACAGCACAAGGAATTTAATGCCACAGCTTGCGCGGGAAAATATTTCCCATTTGATGAAATATGCAACGGGGCAGACCCCGAACCCGCAACGGGAAATGTTGAAATTATTCCCGCATGGAAAAAATCATTTTTTGACTTTGCCAAACAAGAGGGGTTAATAACTTCTGACGAGTGGTTAAATAAGCTAGACGAACCCGCCCCCGTTTGGCTCGTCTTTGCAATAGCTGAAAGGATAAAGAAACCATGAATAAAAATCAAGCAAAAACATTAATATTTGTTCTCGCTCTCGCACAGCTATATATTAGCTTTGAGTACATGGTTTAATACCGTCTAACGGCGCGTATATGTCATTGTGTTTCTTCTCCGCACAATGGCGCGGGGGTGGGGTAAGGGGTTACCCGCCCCCGCAAATTTATAAAATATTTCATGTAATATTTTGTTGACTTTTGGGGTATAATGCGATATAATTAATTATAACTTGAAAGGAGAAATTTGAACATGAAATATTTGCACGTACAATGGACTTTTAAAGAACAGACCGTTCACGAAATTGACGAAACATTTGGCGGCGCGTTACCATTAACGGAGCATTGCAAAGAATTTGTTAGTAATTATATCCTTGCAACATACAGCGGTTATTATTACTTTAATAAAGATACAAAAGAAGTTTGGCTCGATACTGGTATAGGAAACCACCGCATAAATTTATTAAATTGGTGTGTTTCCGACAAACCAGAATTAGAGTGATTACCGACAGTAATATTTCGGGGGATATCGACAGCATTATTTATTCCCCGACACCATTCGGCAAAATGCACAAAAACGCCCCTCGAATTTTGGCGGGGGGCGCTTGTTTCTGGTAAAAA
>Ga0209340_1001548_pt1 | contig 15968 bp, 12 predicted proteins | sample EPASupsiteSAE323_FD_187266 | JGI IMG/M metagenome (GOLD analysis project Ga0209340, IMG submission 187266) | Bioremediated contaminated groundwater from EPA Superfund site, New Mexico - Sample SAE3-23 (SPAdes) (version 2) | ecosystem: Environmental > Aquatic > Deep subsurface > Groundwater >... | reverse complement strand
CATTTCGCAACTGCGGTTTTGACATGCAGCTAGACCTTCCACTCGGACCATGGACAAGGATGTTCAACGCCCAGTGGGGCGACTACCCGCTGATGGTGTACCAGAACCCGGACAAGATGATGCTCCTCACGCTTTTCGAGAAGCAGGACGGCAAGGTCACTGGCGCGCTGACTTTCCTCAAGAAGGGCTTCGTGATAGACGGCGACACCTCCAAGATTGCGCTTTCGCAGCGCCAGGACGTCATGATTGTCTCCAAGATTTCGCGCGAGCACTCCGGAAAATACCTGCTTTTGAGCTCGTCGCCCTCGTTCATCGAATACAACAAGGACTCGCTTACCAAGACCATCACGCAGCAGGGCGCCGAACTTGAGCACCTGTCCAAGGCGATGATGGAGATACTGCGCGGCTACGAATGCAAGGTCACCGAGTTCAAGCTCGTCGAGGACGAGGAGCTGCAGCTGCTCCTTGGTGACCCGTTCTCGCTCTTTGCATACCTATCGGTGTCCAAGGGAGCAGGCACGCAGGCCGTGCAGAGCAACGTAAAGTGCCTCTTGGGGATAGACCGGGAAAATGAGCAGGTGCTTGTGAAGCTTTCCTCGCTGCGCACGGTGGCAATCACGGGCGGAAGGCTCCCCCAGAGGCTGCACGCGATGCACCTGGTGATGGAATCCTCCCTGATGAACAACATATCCGCAATAGTGTTCGACAGCGGGAACGCATTCACGGGCCTTGCGCAGCCCAACAGCGACTCGTCAAAGTATGAGGAGTTCAAGCTCACTTCAATACCACTGGGTTTCCCATTCAAGACCTACGAGCTTGAGAAGGGGCTTTTCATCGACCTTTCAAAGATTGACCCGGAGGTATTCCTTTCGGTGTTCGGCCTCGAAAAAAGCGACGTGGGCGCGGTCATAACTAGGACCTACGCGGAGAAGCCGGGAAGCTTCTTTGCAATAAGCGACCTTTCGGCTGCGATGGACCAGCTCCACGAGAGCGCCGAAATCACTAGGTACACGATAAACAAAGCAATCCGGGCGGCCACCGTAATCCAGAAGAGCTCGCCCAACGTGTTCGCAAAGGCAGGCATTTTCGAGACAACCGCATCGACGGGCCTGGGCAAGGTCAGCCACATAAACCTGTTTGGCCAGCACCCTGAGATAGCCACGCTTGCGTCCTACTCAATCCTTGAGACGATGGCGATACAGGCCGACTCGGACAGGCCCTCAATCATCGCTTTTGCGCAGGATGCGACCGAGATACCCGCGCCTGTGATGGCAAAGCTGCAGGAAGCCTGCGCGAACGGCTCGCACCTGGTTCTTTCGGCCCAGCACGAAAGCGACCTTTCGGGGCTCTCAGCCACGCTGAGGATAGAGATTGTGGGCGACGACGCCATAATCTCCGAGGAAGGCGAAAAGCAGCGCCGCATAAGGCTGCGGCCCGCGTACTCGCTTGACAGCGAGCTTGCGTAAAAGTGGTTGCCGGTTATTCCTTGCGCTTGTCAAACTCCTCAGCTATGAGCTTGCGCGCCTGCTTGAGGGTGACAAAGTCAAGGGGATTGATGGTGTCAAGGGTGTAGTGCAGCTCGGACACCTCGGATTTTGTAGCTGCCTGCTCGCGCAGCTCCGCCACCTGCTTCTTGAGGGCATCCACCTCTGCGGCAAGGCCTGCGCTTGACTCGCCCTGTGCTGGCGCGGGGCTTCCTGCAAGGGGCGCGGGGCCTGAGGATTCCAGCTTGTGGAGCTTGTCGTTGTGCACAACTATGGTCCTGCCTATGATGTCCTCGTTCTTCTCAATCATCCGGATTTTTTGCGCAATCAGGCTGATTTTGGAGTCGAGCATCTGGATCTCCGCCTTCATGTCGTCGTACTTTTTCTGCGGAGTCGAAGAGTCTGTCATGGAAGTCACCCAAAGGGCTAACTATGGAACTATCATCCAACCGAGCCATAAAAACATTCGGATGGCTGGAAACGGCCAAACCATTTGCGCACATTAAAAAGCAAAAAAGCGGTTTTAGTCTGGTGGAACAACCCGCGCTTTTGCCGGGCCAATCGTTTTAACAACAAAGGTTAGGGAGTGATTCTATGAAGAAGGCATCAAAGGCGTTTCCGCTAAAAACAGCCATTGCGGCTGTTGCGGTCATTGCAGCATTATTTTTGGTCGCACTTTCCGCGCTGCCGCAAAGCACGCAGGAAAAAGCATCCATTGACGTAAAGTGGAACAGCCTTACTGACGCACAAAAGGCGGCTGACTCGGATTCGCCAAAGTCAGTTGAGATTACGGCGTACCAAGTCAAGCAGTCCGGCTACACTCAGTACTGGAACAACGGGTACCGCTCAAGCATCCAGGCGCTGAGCTATGACACTTCCAACGGCCTTGCGCTTGTCAAGGAGACGCGCACAGTAAACCTCCCAAGCGGGGTGGCGAGCCTCGCAATCAAGGGGACTTCGGCCTACCTTGACCCGACGAGCGTGCACCTTTCCGACCTTTCAGGAAAGTCGCTCTCAATACTTGAGCAGAACTATGACTACGACTTGGTTGACGGCTACAAGCTCCTGGGCAAGTATATAGATAAGCAGGTGACAGTCAAGTCCGGCAACGACACGACAACCGGCACCCTCCTGTCCTCAAGCGGCCCGGTAATCAAGACCTCAAGCGGAGTGACTGTGCTCTCAGGCTATGACAAAATAGAGTTCCCGTCGCTCCCGGAGGGCCTCATCACGACCCCGACCATAAGCTGGCTTCTTGACTCGCAGTCTGCGGGAAGCCGCGACATCGAGGTCAGCTACCTGACCAGCGGAATTAACTGGGACGCCAACTACGTGGCCATCGCCAACGCGGACGACTCCAAGATTGACCTGCAAGGATGGGTGTCGCTGCGCAACGACGCGGGCACCACTTTCAAGGACGCGCAGCTCAAGCTTGTCGCTGGTGACGTGAACATCGTCCAGCCCAACGCGTACCCGACTTACGAGGCAATGGACTCGTACGCCGGAAGCGCAAAGCGCGCCACTGGAATGACCGAGCAGACGTTCTTCGAGTACCACCTCTACACGCTTGAGAGGCCGACCACAATCGCGTCAGGCCAGGTCAAGCAGGTGGAGATGACCTCGGCTGCTGACGTCGGCTCCAAGAAGGAGTACGTGTTCGACGGCTCGTCAAGCTCCAAGGTTGCTGTGAAGCTCTCGTTCAACAACACGCAGAAATCCGGACTTGGAATTGCCCTGCCAGCTGGCAAGGTGCGCGTGTACAAAGCAGACTCAACAGGCTCGCTGCAGTTCCTCGGCGAGGACGAAATCGACCACACGCCAAAAGACGAGGCAGTTAGCCTCTCGATAGGCAACGCGTTCGACATAGTTGGCGAGAAGACCACGACTAGCACGGAGTACAGCGGAAGCTGCTCGAACAGGTACTCGTACAACATCACCCTGCGCAACCACAAGGACTCGGCAGTGACGGTCAAAGTCGTCGAGCACGCCTATGGCGAGTGGGAAGTGACCAGCGAGACTGCAAAGCACGCCAAGGACTCTGCCTACCAGCTGTCCTGGGACGTGCCTGTTGCGGCCAACGGCGCGGCTACAGTGCTGTACACAATCAGGACAACGACTTGCTAGAAAGAATAAGTGTGGGGTAGGAAGCGCCTTTGCTTCCTTTTCCTTTCTTTTTTTATTTTTCTTTTCTTCTTTTTCCAAAAATAGAACCAGGGCATCCAGCCTGCTTTTTCTTTCCCGGATTATCTTTTCTTTTTACCTGCAATCTCTTCGAAGTATTCTGCAGTCCTTTCCAGGCCCTGCGCCAAGTTGATTTTGGGCTCCCAGCCAAGCTTTGCCTTTGCAAGCCGGATGTCGGGCTTTCTCTGCTTGGGGTCGTCCTGCGGCAGCGGCCGGAAGTTCAGCTCAAGCTTCTTGCCAAGCACCTTGCCGACTTTTTCCGCAAGCTCCAAGAGAGTGAACTCCTTGGGGTTGCCCATGTTCACGGGGCCGGTGAAGCTTGCGGGGGAATTCTCCATGCGCACGAAGCCGTTGATTAGGTCGTCAACATAGCAGAACGAGCGCGTCTGCTTTCCTGTACCGTACATCGTGAGGGGCTTTCCGGATCTTGCCTGCACAAGGAAGTTGCTGACCACCCTGCCGTCCTCCGGGTCCATGAGCGGGCCGTAGGTGTTGAAGATGCGCACTATCTTGATTGGGTTGCCGGTCTTTCTCCAGTAATCCATAAGCAAAGTTTCCGCTCCGCGCTTTCCCTCGTCATAGCACGAGCGTATCCCAATCGGGTTGACGTTGCCCCAGTAAGTTTCGGGCTGGGGGTGCACGGACGGGTCGCCATAGACTTCCGAAGTCGAAGAGTGGAAAAGCGGGGTCTTTGAAGGAGTGACGTAGTCTATTGCGTTCCAAACACCCCAGACTGACGTGCGGAACGTCTGCATCGGGTCCTTCTGGTACCTTGGAGGTGAGGCGGGGCAGGCGAGGTTATACACAAAGTCGAACTTGCCCATCTCCGGCCAGGGCTTGACAACGTCGTGCTTTTTGAACTCGAAACTGTCGAACTCCTTGAGCAAGTCCACGTTCCGGGCAAACCCGGTGCTCAGGTCATCCAGGCCCACCACCTCGTGGCCTTCGGCGAGCAGGCGCTTGCAAAGGTTCGCCCCCAAAAAACCGGCTGCGCCGGTGACAAGATACCGCATAAGTTTTCACGCACGGGCAACAAAAATTGCCCGGAAAAGGATAACTGGCTAGACTAATTTAATAGCATCCCACTGGCAGATTAGTGCTGATTCTCCTTCATTTTACCACATAACGCCTGATTTTTACCCTAATCTTGATTTCCAGCCACCTGCGGCTCGCTTTTCGCTCCTTCCAAACGTTTATATAGGATATTTTCTTTCCCTTGATGGAAGGGAGTTGGGTTAGGTTTAACGGCCAGTATTCCTACGGCTGAAGAACCTTCGAGCGGAAGCGCAGGCAGCGCCATACACTCGGCACAACTGCCATTCTAATTGAGGTGGGCTTACTGTGGTGTCAAACAAAGACCAAAACGTTGCACGAATTTTCTCCAAGCCGTCAGCACTGCTGATGTTCTTCCTGATGTTTACCGGACTCGCCGTGGCCGCAACGACGCCCACCGTAACAGGCGTATCAGCAATTACGGCTGACGGAAGCTACAACGCAGGGGAAGTCATAAACATATCCGTGACGTTCAGCGAAGAGGTCATGATAAACGCCGGCACACCAGTAGTGCACCTTGAAACAGGAACCACTGACCGGGACGCAGTCTATGCTTCCGGAGCTACAACCACAGTCTTCTACTTCACGTACACAGTACAGGCAGGAGACACCGCAAGCGACCTCGACTACAAGGCTATTGGCTCGCTTGCAGGAGACATCCGCGGCATCACAATTGACCACGTAGTCGCCGACAACACCCTCGCGGCACCCGGAGCAGCTGGTTCGCTTGGAGCAAATAAGGCCATTGTCATTGACACCACCGCACCTACACTCGAGATAACCCTCAGCGACTCAGCCCTCAAGGCAGGCGACACTGCAACCGTGACGTTTGGCTTCTCCGAAGCGCCTGCAGCCGGGACATTCACTTCAGATGACGTTACCAGCCCCAACGGCGCATTAAGCAGCTTTGCAGTAGACGGAAGCAACTCATCAAAATACACCGCAACATTCACACCAACTGCAGACATTATTGCCGCGGAAAACGTCATTACAATAGGAACAAGCTGGACTGACGCTGCAGGAAACGCACCAGCAGCCGAAACCACCTCAAGCAACTACGCAATAGACACAGTCAGACCAGTAGTAGCAATAACTTTGAGCGATTACGCGTTCAAAGTTGGCGACACTGCAACCGCGACGTTCGACTTCTCCAAAGCACCTACCAGCTTCACAGTTGATGACGTCACCGCACCCAACGGCGCGTTGAGCGACTTCGCAGTAGACGGAAGCAACTCATCAAAATACACCGCAACATTCACACCAACTGCAACCACCACTGACGCAGAAAACGTCATTACAGTAGGAACAAGCTGGACTGACGCTGCAGGAAACGCACCAGCAGCCGAAACCACCTCAAGCAACTACGCAATAGACACCCTAAGACCAACACTCGAGATAACTCTCAGCGACTCAGCCCTCAAGGCAGGCGACACTGCAACGGTAACGTTCGGCTTCTCCGAAGCACCTACCGACTTCACAGTTGATGACGTCACCGCACCCAATGGCGCGTTGAGTGACTTCGCAGTAGACGGAAGCAACTCATCAAAATACACCGCAACATTCACACCGACGGCAGACTTCATTGATGGTACCAATTCTATTACTGTAGGAACAAGCTGGACTGACGCTGCAGGAAACGCACCAGCAGCCGAAACCACCTCAAGCAACTACGCAATAGACACCCTAAGACCAACACTCGAGATAACTCTCAGCGGCTCAGCCCTCAAGGCAGGCGACACGGCAACGGTAACGTTCGACTTCTCCAAAGCGCCTGCAGACGGGACATTCACTTCAGATGACGTTACCAGCCCCAACGGCGCGTTGAGCGACTTCGCAGTAGACGGAAGCAACTCATCAAAATACACCGCAACATTCACACCCAGCACAGACACTACCGCATCAACAAACGTAGTGACTGTTGGAACAAGCTGGACTGACGCTGCAGGAAACGCACCAGCAGCCGAAACCACCTCAAGCAACTACGCAATAGACACACTTGCACCGACAGTTGCATTGACATACAGCGCATTCCCCGCAAAGGCAGGGGCATTAACAATCACTGCGACGTACTCTGAAGCCATAGCTGTAACGCCCACAATTAGTATAGACCAGCAGGGAACAACCGACATAACAACACAGGACATGTCAGGTGGTGCAACGGTTTGGACATACGCATACACAGTAACTGCTGCAAATGGAGCAGAATACATTGATGGTAGTGCGACAGTAAGCCTTTCCTCAGTTGCGGATGCAGCTGGCAATAATGCAGGAGCTCCGACAAACACCACGTTCGTAATTGACACGTTGGCACCTAGTGTTGTAATAACCATGAATGATACTGCGTTCAAGATTGGCGATATTGCATTAGTGACGTTCGACTTCTCCGAAGCACCTACCGGCTTCACAGTTGATGACGTTACCGCACCCAATGGAGCACTCAACGGCTTCGCTGTTGACGGAAGCAACTCATCAAAATACACTGCAATTTTCATCCCCAGCACAACTACTACCGCATCAACAAACGTAGTGACTGTTGGAACAAGCTGGACTGACGCTGCAGGAAACGCACCAGCAGCCGAAACCACCTCAAGCAACTACGCAATAGACACAGTCAGACCAGTAGTAGCAATAACCCTGTCTGACTCTGCGCTCAAGATTGGCGACACTGCAACCGTGACTTTCGACTTCTCCAAAGCGCCTGCAGACGGGACATTCACTTCAGATGACGTTACCAGCCCCAACGGCGCGTTGAGCGACTTCGCAGTAGACGGAAGCAACTCATCAAAATACACCGCAACATTCACACCCAGCACAGACACTACCGCATCAACAAACGTAGTGACTGTTGGAACAAGCTGGACTGACGCTGCAGGAAACGCACCAGCAGCCGAAACCACCTCAAGCAACTACGCAATAGACACCGTACGGCCGACAATCATTTCCCTAAGCTCGGACGGAAAGACCTACGACGCGCAGACGACCTACCCGCTGAACATAACGGCGAACTTCACTGAGTCCTTGAGCGTCGCACCGACCATCATAGTCGGCAGGGCGAGCGGGAACGTGACTCCGTCGGTAGGCACCTGTGGGGACGAGAACGCGTCGACTTGGTGCTTTGAAATTGAGGAGGCCGGAACGAACTTGAACGCCACAAGGACGGTGTTCATTTCAGCTGCACAGGACCTTGCGACCAACACGATGGTTGCAAACAGCGCCCACACTTTCGCAGTCAACACGATGGACACCTTGGCTCCAAGCGTGTTCAAAGGGGGATACTCGATTGACACGACCCAAAAGATAGTCAACGTGACGATATACGGAAGCGAGGCGCTCAACGCAAGCACCCTGATGACGACCTTTGACGGGGCGAACATGACATACGCCTTCGGCAGCGGAACGACATACAAGTTCACCTACAATTTCACCGGAAAGACTGACGGCACATATGACGTCACCGTGTCCTCGTGCTACGATTTGTCGGGCAACGCCTGCGTGCTTGAGCCGGTTTACTTCCCGATGAGCATTGACATCACCAAATACGGGCGTAACCTGTCGCTTGCGGAAGGCTGGCAAACCATGACGCTGGCCAAACAGCTTCTGCAGAACCTGAGCCCGGCAAACACGAACAACTACACCGTGCAGAATGTGCTTGATGTCAAGGGTGGCATAGCCGGAAGCTACGACTATATACAATATTGTAACACCACGTTCAGTGGAAGCGGAAATTGCTGGCTTTCCTACGACCCGACGGCTGAGGTAAACTCGATGACTGAATTCAACGATGCCGGAGACCCCACGTACTATATACACATGAATGTCACCGACACCCTGAAGCTCAAGTACAAGTCGCTGGCGTAGTTTTTCCTTTAAATTTTTTTTTATTTTGACGAGGTGTAAGATGTGAAAACGATTAACGTGCTGCTTGTCGCTGCACTACTGACAATCACGATGGCCGCCGCAACGCCGGGTGGTGACACAAACGAGTCGGGAAGAGGCGACTGGGATGGGAGGCTGTATATCAACGGCACCCTTGCATCCGACGGGACGCTCCTTTGCGCGTACGTCAATGGAGTGGAAACGGATAGGACGACGATAGGAGCGGACAACACATCCGGAATGTACCTAGTAGCATTGCCAGGAAAAACAGGAGATTCAGTAACGTTCAAAGTGTTCTGCGACTCGGACTACCCTGCAAAGGAGGGCGCACAGGCTTGGGCCATAAGCCTGCCGAGGCATCACCTCAACCTCACGATAGACCACGCGGCGACGGTTGGGGGTGCGTCGGACATCGTGTCCAACGGCACGGGGACGCTTTCGGTCAAGGTAAACGACGTCGTGCCGGATACGGACACGTACTTTGAGGGAGTTGAAAACGTCAACATAACCAACTCCAACGGCACCATCCTGTCGTTTGACTACAACTTCAGCACCGCGCAGCTGAACCTGTCCAAGGTCAACATCACGATTGGGACTAACGGGGACAAGTCGTACATCACAATCAGCGGAGTAAACCTTACCGGCGCGCAGTCGGGGACCAAGACGATAAAGCTTTACGGCGTGACCACGTCGTACAACGGAATCTGCGTCAAGGACGCTGAAAACGTCACGTACGTCCAGATTTCGTCCGACTGCTCTTCTGCGGATGAGACAAAGCTCAAGTGCGACGGCAGCACCACCAGCGGAAAGACCTGCACCCTGTCGGGGACTACTTTGACTGTGAGCGGGCTTACGCACTCCGCATTGATGCAGTACACTGTTCCGGCAGCGGCGCAGAACACGGTCTACTCGTCTTCAAGCGGGACGATGGTTACGTCTGCCTCGCCCACTCCGACTGCAACGGCCGTACCTACTGCAACGCCAGCTGCGTCCGCAATCCCGACGCCGGTAATCAGCGCCACGCCCATCCAGGAGGTCACTCCGACTTACCCGACAGTCGTGGCCACGGTAACGCCTGCGGCATCGGTTGCGCCATACGCCACTCCAGCCTCAAGCTCGGCTGGAGGGTTCGACTGGACGATTGCAATCGCCATTGCCGCAGTCGCGATAGCTGGGGCGTACTTCCTTTTGCAGAAGAAGAACTGATTTACCAGTCCTCCTTTTTTTTATTTTTTCAACTGCCAGCGTGAGCTTGGTTTGAAGCGTTTTACGCCCAACAGGATTGAATGCTTAATAAACGGGAAAACGTAATAGAATAGGCCTTTCGGGTTGTGGGCCGAATATAGTATTTGCCTTTCCGGCAACTGGTGATATTGTGTTGGCTAGCAGGACTAATTCAGTTGGGTTATTCGCGCTCTTTCTGTTCCTTGCGGTTGGGATGGCACAGGCGGCGCTTGTCCAGACGAGCTGCAACCGTGCAGACTACTGGAACCTCATCGACACGCCTGCAGGCCAGAACAACATAACTATAAGCATAGTGAACGACAAGTGCAGCTACTACGGCTTGGCGGGGACGGTGTACACCAACGTGACCCAGACGCAAAGCGCGGGCTACGGCATAACATTTGCCAACTTCTCCCAGATGCTCAACCTTGCAGGCCTCGGCTCGCAAATCAACCTGACGGTGGAATACTATGACGGAAGCGCGTGGATACTGCTCCAGAACGACTCGGTTTCCTCGCCGATAACAACATCCAACTTCTCCTGGACAAGCGGCGAAATGAAGCAGTTCAGGTCGAACTACGCCATCGCATCCACGTTCCAGTCAACTGCGAAGTTCAACGTGTCGAACACGATGAACTTCACTCCGATAGCCTCGAACGGTTATGAGCTTGAGGTCACTGACAGTGTAAGCCCGCTCTCGACAATCAATTATGCAGGGGCTGCAGGAACAACCGGCCCCATCCTCGTGACTTACAACGAAAGCGGAGTTGCGCCTTTCTTCTGGCACACCACGGACAACGTGAGCGCGTTCGGACCGGAAGCAGAAGGGTTCAACATTTCCTACCCCGGCTCGTGCGCAGCACGCTTTGCAGCAGCCCCTACAGACTTCAACACGACCAACAAGTCCGCGGTAGCGGGATGGCTTTACTGCTTCCCGGTGGCTGTCGGCGCAACCACAGTCGGGTACACCATGGTTAAGGTTACCAACGTCACGACACCCGGAGGCGCACCTGGCAGCAACCTCGTGGGAATCAAGACGATGATGACCGCTACGGCAGTCACAATCATAGCAGAAAGCGACCCGACATTCGACACTTCGCTGCACAACCTCACGGTAATCGTCAACGGCACAACTGGGCTTCCAGTTGAATTCCAGAACGTGTCAATCTACAACTCAACCGGGCTTTTGTACGCGACAAACGTCACCGATGTCAACGGGACGGTGATATTTTCCGACATCCCGAGCGAAAACTACACTGTTTACGGCCACAACAGCACGATAGCTGAATACAACGTCTCAAGCGTAAGCACGCTCAACGGGACCGGCAACAACCCGACAGTGATATTGTCCGGGTACGCTGACACGCCGACTCTGAACGTGACCGGGATGGCCAACGCAACAAGCACTAGGTACGAGTCAACGGTGGCAGTCAACATCGCCTTGCTTGCGGCAGGCGGCTTTGCAGCAAACACCAACTGCAACGTCACTGTGGGAGGCGCGTCCACAAGCCAGATTACACGCTCGGGAAACTGGTGCAACGGCAGCATAACAGTGCCAAACACGCTGGACGGGAACCGGACGCTCAACGTCTCAGTCTGGGACGTTGCTGGCCGCGTGGGGCACAACGCATCGTTCGTGCTTTCCATTGACAACACGCACTACGCAGCGAACACTTCCACGGTGAACGTGACGCACAACCAAAGCTACGTCACCCTGACAAACGGCTCGGTGAACATGACTGTGCTGCTTCCTTCGAACTCGAATGCGACTTACCTCAACATCTCGTCTTACCGGGTGGCCAACGCCACGATGATCAACGCGACGATAAACGTGTCAGTTGTGGCAAACTCAACTGCCTCGTTCATCACAGGCACGGTGTCAGTCGAGTTCCCAGTCAACCTTACGGTGTACGGCCCGACGACTTGGGACGGCAACATCCAGCTTCCAATAATCAAGGCCACGACCACGGAATCAGTAAGCGCGGACACGGGCTACACTTCGGCAACCCATGCGGTTGTGGAGCTGGGAGTCAGCGGCGAGACTTTGACGTTCTCAAAGGCGGTCCGCATCCTCCTGCCGGGCATGGCGGGCAAGCTTGCGGCGTTCGTAAACAGCGCAGGCACCACCAAGATTACGCGCTCCTGTGACGGCGACACCCAGGCAGTTGGTGATGCTCTTGCCGCAGGCACGGAATGCAAGAGGGACGTGGGCTCGGACCTAGTGATTTGGACAAAGCACTTCACGAAGTTCGTGGCATACAACCAGACAGTAAATCCACCATCACCCTCGTACACGTACACAACTGTGACAACGACTCCCACCCCATCGCCATCCCCGACGCCCACTGCAAGCACCACGCCTTCGGCTGCGCCAATACAGACCACGCCGATAGTGCAGTCAACCGCAACGCCCACGCCGACTGTTGGCGCCACTCCAACGGAGACTCTTGGGGCTAACCCGGCTGCGACCACCAACCCGGACGGCTCAAACCCGACGCCGGCAGCATACACTGCAACCACGCAGTCGCAGGGAATAGACATGACTTGGGTAATCGGGTTCGTGGTCGTGGTATTGGTGGGCGCGGCTGCGGCATTGCTTTTGCGCAAGCCGCCTGAGGCGCCCTTGCCCATAGAGCCGCCTGAATAAGGCGCCCTAATTCCTTTTTTTATTTTTTCAGGATAGACAGTAATAAGCCGCAATCGGGCAAACCCGTCCGCACTGGTGAGGATGCAAGTTGTCAATAATCAGCAAGATATTCTATTCCGGCTTTGATTTCATAATAGGCGGCTTCCTGCTTTTCGGGGCGCCCCGCGTGGGCGACTCGGACATAATGGCGTTCTGGCTGATTGGAATAGGCGTGATGACCCTGCTCAAGGCCACGCTGCCGCCGGAAATGCTGCTGACCAAGGTGTTCTACGGCGGGACGGACGTACTGATTGGCCTGTTCATGATTTCAAGCGCAACCGCCCTTGGCGACCCTGCTGGCACGTTCGGGGGCATCCTGCTGGTCCGCGCGGGCGCAACTGCAGCAGGCCTGATAATCGATTAGGTGGGATAATTGTCATTCATTTCCAGGATTTTTTACGGCGGGACCGACCTAGTCTATTCGGCGTTCCTGTTCTTTGCGCCCCAGATAGCCTGGCTTGACATGGTCTCGATGTTCATGTTCGGCAGGGCGATGATGACCTTGGTGGGCGCGTCAATAACGCCCTACACCATAGAATCCAAGGTGTTCTACGGCGGGGGGGACGTGCTGATGGGCTTCTTTCTCACGTCCAACGCGGTTGCAATCGGCGGGCTTGCCGGTAACTTCGGCACGTTCATGGTAATCCGCGGAATAATGACCTGGGCCAACATCGAGATTTGAAAGGCGGCCAAAAACAGGCTCAAAAAAACGCCATGCCTACTTACCCTGAAAGGGTAAGTAGGGTCGCAGGGAAAAAACTCCTAGAGGCATACCGTGGTAAGTACGACTCGAAAGCGGGACTTCGGATAAACGCTGACCTGAAAGGGGAAACGAGTTGAAGATGGAAGCAAACCCAGTAATTGCGGGTTCTAGTATCTTTCAACAACGAGTTGTTGCTTTGGCTCTTCGAAAGTGACTTTTGCTAGGGAAAACAGGGGTTTTCGACCCAATAAGTTTATGCCGCCTTTGTAGTCGCGTCCAAAGAAAGTCTTAGCCTCAAAGACAATGCCGGTGCCGTCTACCTCGTACTCAATACCCTGGCTGGACAACTCTATCGTGCCGCCAATTCCGCGCATTTGCTTTTTTGGCAGCCGGTCAAGCGGTATCCCCAGCTCTTCGGCAAACTCGGAGGTTATGATGGAATAATCTGCACCGGAATCAACTAAAAAAATTGTCTTGAACTCCTTGCCGAAACGCCGTAATTTCACGAAAATATAGGGCTTGGCCTCTTTGGTCTTGGCATAATCCAAAGCAATGGCGGGCATTCAGTAGAACCCCGCGTATTCCTCTGCAGTTGGCACCTTGAATGTGACTTGGGTTTTTGGGTCTACGCCACGGGCCTTTAGGAGCTCTTTCAAGGTTGATGCGACTGCAACTATGCCCTTTTCGCTTAGCGCAACCCATTTACCTGCGTGTTGGTCAAGCGTGGACTGGTTTTTTGACAGCCAATCGTTAATCTGCTTTACCTCCGCCATGAAACCTCGCCTCTTTTCCCCTAAAGAAGTTTACCGCATTACGTATAAAAAACAGGTTTATACCACAGTTCTACTTTTCGTAAACTGTGCCCAATCCCATCTGAAAAGCCTTAAAACCCGTTAATTCCCTATAAGGTTAGCTGATTATTCCCATGAAGATAGGCATCCTCACCGGCACGCGGCCGGACATAATCAAGATGGCCCCATTGTATTGGGAGGCCAAAAAACGCGGCCACGACCCCGTGCTCATACACTCCGGCCAGCACTACTCCGACCACCTATTTGCGGGCGTTTATGAGAGCATGGACCTGCCCCAGCCTGGCCACAAGTTCGAGCTTGGCGAGTGCAAGACGCCTGCCCAGAGCGTGGCGCGGATGATGCTTTCGCTGGACAAGCTCCTGACTACTGAGAAGGACTTCGACATGATGCTGGTGCACGGCGACACGATGACTTCGATGGCAGGCGCGCTCACATCCTACCTATCCCTTGTTCCCGTTGGCCACATTGAGGCGGGACTTCGCACTTTTTCACGCGAGCCGTTCCCAGAGCAGCTTGACACGCGCTGCTCGGACGCAGCTTCGGACCTGTTCTTTGCTGCGACCAGGACCAACGAAAAGAACCTCCTCAGCGAGGGCTTTGCCAAGGAACGCCTATACACCGTAGGCAACACGGTTGTTGACGCGGCAATATGGGCTGCAAAACGTGGCGAAAGCGGCAAGGACTTCTTCCTCTCGCACGGGGTTGACTTCTCCAAGCCCACGATTTACTATTCAATCCACAGGCGCGAGACTACGCTGTGCAAGGAAAGGTTCACTGCTGCTGCCAAGGGCGCGGTTGCGCTTGCAAAGAAGGGCTATTGCGTGGTGTGGTCAATCAGGCCGGGAACAAAGGCAGCCATACGCGACTACGGACTTGAGGCAATAATCAAAGCCGAGCCCAACATCCACCGCATCGAGGAAATCCCGTCGTACCCGCACATAATGTTTTTGATGAGCAAGTGCCGCTTTGTCTGCACCGACTCGGGCTCGATGCAGGAGGAAGCCGCTGCCTTGCATATCCCCTGCATCACAGTTCGTTACGTCACCGACAGGCCGGAGAGCGTGGAGGCTGGCGCGAACGTGCTTGCGCACCCCGACTCTGCCGAAAGCATCGCCAAGGCCGCGGATTACGTGGAGAAGAACCACTCCAAGATGTCCAAGGCAAAGAACCCCTACGGCGAGGGCAACTCAAGCAAGCTGATTTTTGATGCCATCGAGTCCTGGGTTGCTAAGGGAAAGGACAAGCTGATTGGCTGGGAACACGAAAAGAAATAACAAAAACCAGACAGCATAAAACGGGTAACCCAGTCATCTACGTGTCCGCTAAGGCCTGTTGTTAGCGCCTGTCGTCAAGCACCAGTTCGCGCGCCTTCTGGTCAAAACCCACTCGGTATAGCACGAAAAAATTGTCCCGGCCCAATATGCGGTCTTGATGAGCAAACTCGTTGGATATGAACACGACGCTTTCAAACGGCTTGTCAAAGCCTGGCACTGCCAACTTGACGCGCTTTTCTACAAAACCTACCTTGTGCCCCAGGATACCGTTTACCGGCCGGGTGCGGCCTTGTGAAAAGTCCATGCCCAGCTTTTGCGCGCAATCCCTTGAAAGCAGGGAAAAATCAGCCCCGCTATCGACTAGGAAGTTGAAGACGAGTTTCTTCTGGTTATGCTCTACCTCGGCTGCAATCAGGGGCCGGTAAATAATATCGTTGGGCGTCGTGCAGGGTTGGAATGGAAGGGTTATCTTCACACTGCACCAACCCATTCAGACAACAAAGTTGGCCGCTTCCCTCTTTGTGGGTATGCGGGTAAGGAGGAACTCGGACTTTTGGGAGTCATCCAGCTTTTCGTACAACTGGTCAAGACTGGACGCGCTTGTGACTACGCCCTTGCTTGACACTGCGACCCACTTGCCGGCGTATTTCAACATTGCAGGGTGGTTCTTTGAAA
>Ga0209340_1001547_pt1 | contig 15970 bp, 11 predicted proteins | sample EPASupsiteSAE323_FD_187266 | JGI IMG/M metagenome (GOLD analysis project Ga0209340, IMG submission 187266) | Bioremediated contaminated groundwater from EPA Superfund site, New Mexico - Sample SAE3-23 (SPAdes) (version 2) | ecosystem: Environmental > Aquatic > Deep subsurface > Groundwater >... | reverse complement strand
ATTATAACAGGGACTTTAATTCCTTTAAAACTTCGTCTCTGTTTTTGACCGATTCCAGGGATATCTATTTCAAAGGGGATAAACTGGGGGCTTTCCAATTGGTTCTTTCAAAAGAGGCGTTCCAGGAAGAGCTGAGAACGACTATCTTGAGTATTATTTTACTAACAACGTTGATAGTAATAGCGATTCCCCTGACGACTATTTTCATTACCAAGCGGTATATCTTTCACCCATTGCAAAAATTGGAATTGTCTGCAATCACAATTGCAGAAGGTAAACTTGAAACTGAAATCGACACATCAGGGGAAGACGAAATCGGGGTCCTGGCCCAGGCATTTAACGAAATGCGCGAATCGATAAAAAAGTTGGTTGGAGAATTGACGAAAACAAATCAGGAACTGGACGACTCAAATAGAACCCTTGAACAAAAAGTATTGCAACGAACCTCTGAACTATACAAGTCCGAAAAAAAATTGGAAGCGATCCTGGATCATTTACGACGACGGGTATACTGGAAAACTCTTGACGGAGAGATCGAGGGGGGAAATAAAAAACTGGCGAATGATTTGCGGTTAAGAAATCCGTCAGAATTGAAGGGAAAGAAGGAATCCGATATCTGGATAAATCGGGAAGTTGTAAAAATATTTGAGGATTTGACACGTGAAGTAATCGAAAAAAAAATTGAAAAGCTTGATGAGAAAAAACTTTTAACGGATAACCAGGGTGAGAAAGTCTGGTACAAAATCGAATGCGTCCCTATTTTGGATGAAAAAAGCAATGTAACCGATGTTCTTATCACTTTTCGGGATATGACAAAAGAGAAACAATACGAGGATGAACTCAATGCAGCAAAAGATGACGCAGAAAACGCAAATAAAGCAAAAGATCAATTCCTGGCAAAAGTCAGTCACGATATTCGGACTCCTATGAACAGTATCAACGGGTTTATCAAGGAACTCCTGAAATCAAATTTAACCCCTGAGCAAACCCGATACATGAATATCGTAATTTCCTCGGCGCATTATCTTTTGGGAATAATCAACGATATTCTCGATTTTTCAAAAATGGAGTCCGGAGAATTTTCAATACGTCAGATCGTATTTAAATTGCCAAAAGTCCTTGATTCGGTAGATAATAATTTTATCCCCCAGGCCCAGCAAAAAGGAATCAACTTCTTAATTGAAAAGAAATACAATATACCCGATTTACTGGTTGGTGACGATATCCGGTTGGAGCAGGTGTTAAATAACCTCGTCGGTAATGCCATTCGTTATACAACCGAAGGAGAAGTAAAACTGGAAATTTCCTGTAGCGATAGAATAGAAAAAAAAGCCACCATCCAATTCTCTGTGAAGGATACAGGTATCGGCATTCATCCCCGGGACCTGGAAAAAATATTTCAGCCCTATGAGCAGGTAGGAAATATTAAAACTAGGGGGGCGGGGCATGGGGTTGGACTAGGATTAACCATTTCCCAGCAATTGGTAACAAAAATGGGTGGAAAAATTCATGTTAAAAGCGAACCGGGAAAAGGCAGCATATTTTATTTCTCAATACCATTCGAGATAAAAAACGAAGTACCTCAAAATTCAAATACAGCATCCGATACTTCCGGTGCAAAACAAATCGATTTGACTTTTTTTAAAGAGCGCCATGTCCTGGTGGTGGAGGATGATCCCGGCAGCCAATTCTTGATGCAAATCATTTTGTCCGGTGCCGGTATGGTTGTCGATTGCGCAGAAAACGGATCGATTGCGGCCCAAAAAATACTGGCTAATGCCTATGATATTGTGTTGATGGACATGAATTTACCCGAATTGTGCGGTGAAGAGGTCATTAAACAAGTACGCCAGGAATCAAGATTGGGAAGCCTTCCCATCGTTGCAGTAACTGCTGACGCGATTCTTGGTGATCAAAAAGCTTATTTAGATATGGGGGCTAATGACTATATCTCCAAACCCATCGATGCAGAGAATCTTTTGCGTATTATAAAAAAATGGATAAAAAAAGGAGGAATGTAATGAGTGTTACTAACCATCAAGAAAAAAATGCCAGGCTAATAAATTCCACTTCATGTCAACCTCAAAATCTTCCTGGGATAAATATGGATGATGCTTTAAATCGTCTAAAAATAAGCCGGGAAAATTTTTCACAGTGTTTGTCGATTTTTTTTGAAAGCAATGCCACTATTGTGGCAGATATTTGTAATGCGTTAAAAAGAGGAGATGAATTAGAGGCTCGAAAATTACTTCATCGCCTAAGAGGCTCTTCGGCAAACATTAGCGCAGATGATGTTGTTCAAAAAGCAACAGAATTGAGTGATGCAGTTAAATCCAAAGAAAAATGCTTAGAGCCTCTAGTAGACTCATTGGATAACTCGTTGAATATCGTTATGAAATCTATTACCACTTATACTCAATCTAAAAAAGTCGATTCTAATAATGCTAAGCACGTCGACAGAACTATATCGGGATCAAAATAAGGAGGAATAATGGCTTCCAAAAATAAGAAAAAAATTTTAATTGTAGATGACGATCCAGTTACCCTCTTTTCATTAAATGAGATGCTGAAGGACTCCTATACTATTATCCAAGCTGATAATGGTATACAAGCCATTTCAATGGCTTTGGAAGATAAAACCAAACCGGACATCATTCTTTTGGATGTTATTATGCCTGAGATGGGGGGCCATAAAGTATGTGAGCAATTGAAAATCAATCTAAAAACTAAAAATATCCCAATTTTCTTTTTGACTATTGCTGATAACCCCCAATTAGAAGTGTATGGTCTTGATATAGGGGCAGTGGATTATATTAAAAAACCAATTCATAAAGATATTCTTATCGCCAGGATTGAAACACATCTCGAGCTTAAGGCATACCGTGATAATCTCGAGAAAAAGGTTGCTGAAAGAACAAAAGAGGTAAAATCCTTAAACAAAGAAATTATCGATACACAAAAGGAGATCATCTTCACATTGGGGGATGTAGTCGAAACTCGATCTAAGGAAACATTCAATCATGTTCAACGCGTTAGCGAGTATATTTACCTCTTCGCGCAGCTTCTGGGATTAGGAGGAGAAGAGGCATCAATATTAAAAGCAGCCGCACCCATGCATGATGTTGGGAAAATAGGTATCCCTGAAGTCATTCTCAATAAGCCGGGAGAGTTAACCCCGGAAGAGCGTGAAATTATTAATACACATGCCAGAATAGGTTATGATATCCTTAATAAATCCGACCGCCCCATTTTGAAAGCGGCATCAATTATTGCGTATCAACATCATGAACGGTGGGATGGAACTGGTTACCCACAAGGTTTGAAAGAAAAAGAAATCCATCTCTATGGACGTATGTCTGCAATCATAGATGTTTTTGATGCTCTGATAAATAAAAGGTGTTATAAACCGGCTATGCCCATAGAAAAAGTAATTAATGTAATGCAAACTGGAAAAGGAACTTACTTTGATCCGGTTTTATCCGATTTTTTTTTGGATAATATTACTCTATTTGAAGCAATATTGAAACATTACCCCGACAGAAACTAATGAAACTTTCATCAAACATACAATTTGGGGACTTGATTTATTTTGAAAAATCAAAAATAAACTTGACTTTATTCTTTGATTATGTCATTATTAATATGGTAAACCACTTTTCTTATACATGTTTAGTTCAGCAATATCTCGATGAAGGGAAATTTTTTTATTTCCCTCCTTACCCCCTCTTGACAAATCCAAAAATCTTGATATAATATTATATCGGAGGTTTAATAGAGGATAGAATGCACACTTATAAAGACAATAATGATCGATTTTTTAAATGCAGATATAATCGTGCAAAAAATGTGCTTCAAGCAAATAATTTCTATCTTTTATTAAGCCTACGAATTTCAAAGCAGAAAAAGGGAGATGGATGGAAAAATGACCATTATTTCTTGGCAGAAAACAATCGAGCTAATCATTTTCCAATCCTCAACATTCATTCCATGGGAATATGGAAACATCGGCATTCATATCCCATTGGATTAAAACCAAATTCAAATCACTATTGGAGCGAACTAAATGGAGCAAGCGAAAAAACTGTCAACTTTTCTAACGGTAATGTTTATGCTCGTTACCGTAGCTTACGGATTCCAAATTGGAAAACCAGAAAAAATTGAATTTAAGGATAAAATACCTGTAAATCCTAAATCGATTGTAGTTATGGACAATGAATGGTTAATTGTCACAGATGGTCAAGAAGGCGATATTAAAGTCTATCAAAAAAACAAGAAGCTTTTTGAATGGCAAAATACGATTGGTCAGAAAGGATATGGAGTAGATGAGTTTAGTGAGCCGATCTGTAGCGATTTTTCGCAAAACAAGCTATCAATAATGGATATTGGTCTTCGAAAGATATTCATCTATGACCGTATTGGGGCTACTGATTTTAAACGAATAAGCGAGGTTCCTTGTATTGGCAGTGGAAATGCTATAAAAATGCTTGGAGATAAAGTTATTGTTTCAGGCTATATTGAAGATGAAAAGAATCAAAATCAGCCATATGAAATCTATTCCATTGACTGGAAAACCAATCAAACGGATTATATATTACCATTCCATATAAAATATGGTTTTAAAAATATGCAAGAATATAATGCCCAGTATTACGGGAAGCCAGATATGATTGCAATAGGTAATAATGGATGGTTTGACATTCATGATTCTACCCTTTTGTATGGATGGGAGGGGAGCCTAAGAATTATTAAGTCCGATTTGAATTCTGCTAAGAAAGATTGCAAGGTTATAGACGGGACCAAACCGAAAATAGTAAAATATTTCCAACCCTACGCTTCCAAAGAAATGTTGGAAGCGCGGAAAAAACGAAATTTTGTCGCTTTGAGAAATGAGAAGAAAAAAATGTCGTATATTAGGAACATTTTTACTACTTCGAGCAATATTCTGATTGTTATTGAAGGTCCAGGAAAGCAAGAAGGTGAAACATATTTTATTGTACAAAGTTATACATTTTCTGGTCAGTTAGTTGGAGAAAAGCTCTTATCTGATAAACCCGGAAATATTATGTGGTTTGACAAATCAAAAGGCTATTTGTATTCTCTGACAAGTGAACTTACAAATGATCTTAATTTCTATATTTTAAGATACAAAATCTATTAAATTACATGAAAAATTATTTAATTGGTTCACTTTTAGCTATTATTATAGCAGAAGCTAGTTACATCTATAAATTGGAAAAAATGCCTCAAGTTAGACAAAAATTTCAAATTTCAAAAAATGAAACGAAACGTGTAAGAAATGATGTAACGCTTTTTCTATATATGTTCTTTTCAAAGCATAATTGCCAAGACTGTCTCCAGGTAATAGAAGTGTTGAACAAGCTTCCTTCGCAATTTATAGTCACAGGAATAGTTCCAGATAATGAACTATCTAATGAGGAAATACTAAGAGGTTTGACGGGGGCTACATTTCCACTTGTATACCGTTCTAAATACAATAAAAATATTCCTTGGTACTCTCCTACCATTATTGGTGTTTTAGAAAATGGTGATATTTTATTTCAAATTTCAGGAGTTCCTGGATTAAAAACATATTTGGAAAATTTTCTTGATGCGATTTATAGTAAAATATACCCAATAATATTTGAGAGAAAAAACAAAAAAATTTGTCTTCTAAAAACGAGGTAACCTATGGTAAATAAAATATTGAAGATTGTATTGATTCTCATAATGATAGTGAGTTTTTCATTTACGATTGCAACTTTTTTTTCAATTGACCTAAAATCTACATCTTTTTCTGAAGGCAAGCGCGGAACATATAATGATCAAGGGAAGTGTGTTGCTGGGCCTTTAAATGAATGTGATATTGAAACAGATCAATCATATTAATTAAGTAAATTTTCTCTTTAATGAATTCAAGCATTAATTAACTCTTGTTTAATGAATTGGAATATTCAATTTTTTTTATTTTAAATATACCGTTTAACTAATGTAATTTTTTATAGTGATAAAAATTAAGTTTATTTGAATAATAAGTCTAAGACTTTTTAAATCACAAATTTATTGATGAAAGTGTTTAGGTTTTTCTTATGGGAATCACTTATAATTATCTCTACTTACTCAAAAGTGCCAGGCTTTTGAATTTTTTTAAATGTTTTTCGATCTGAGCAGGAGAAGCATATCTAATGAGGAAGTCTTTATAATGCGGACCGGATCCGGATATACGACCAATTAATGCCCCAAGCCCCCCTGCCAACAACGCCGTGATTGCTACCCCCCATATCCCAAACGAATACCCTATAGTACGCACACTCCTCGAATTAGCACCTAACCCGGCAATAATCCCAATCCCTCCTCCAATCAAAAAACCTTTATCGGCTGCTTTCTTCCCATTAATGCCCCGCTTGTACCGGATCAATTCAATATCAGGGATATAACACTTTATCCCGGTTCCTTCATTCTCCACTACCAAAGACCTTTCTTCAAGATCAACATCTGCCAATACAATATTAATAGTCAAGCCCCACTGAGAAAATCACATTATTTTGGCATTACGTGTTTAACTGAGGGAAATAAATCGACAGTTCTACACAAAAAAAGAGCATTCAACACATTAATCTCAGCCAATTCTCTATCCAAATAAATTAAAGGGCGTTTATTCTAAAAATACCACCCGCAAATAACAACCACCTATTCCCTCTTTTTTAATAATAACGTAGAACATACAAGCTTGTTTTCCAATAAAAAGATTTCCTCTTCCTGGCTTTTGATATAATTTTCAAATAATTTCTTTTTTTCCGGGTATTTCAACATTAACTCATTTGAACGACGAGTTATTTGTTCCTGCATAAATTCCTCGGAATACATCATATCGTCCAAACCTCCGATTAATTCATCCACGATATCCATCCCTGCCAATTCGATCTGTTTCTTCATCTCAGAATACGTTGTGTAACTACTCGAACGAAAATCACTTGCGTCCGGAATATACCCATCATCATACAACACATACCTGCCTGGCTTCAAACTCCTCGAAACTGATGTAAGTGTTTTATAGTGATTCCCGAAAACCGGCCCGATCGAACCCAATACAACAAGATCAAAACCGTTCCGTTTTTTAACTTCTTCTCGAATGTCCCCAACCTCAAATGTACACAATCTGTTGACTTCATACTCTTTTGCTTTGAAGCGAGCCTCATCGATGAAAGCAGAAATTCCATCAATTCCCAGAACTTTCCATCCGAATTTATGGGCCAGGGCAACAGATACAGCACCCTTTCCACATCCCAGGTCTAAAACGTTAAATTCCTTTTCACCGGAGAATCCATTTTTGCGAAGTATATGGAGAACAGCAGAAGATGATGCACCAATCTCCCATAAATCCTGTAATATATAAGGCAAATAGGGTAAAATTTCCATATCTCTTCCATCTAATGCTTCCAGGACACTTTCGTTCAACGACTTCATATTATTCTCCTTCCATTGAATTAATTCTTCATCGATAAAAATAAACGGATTTCCTGGTTTTGAGGATTTATATTCAGGGCCTGAAGAAACAATTTTCTCGCACGCATCCCTTCCCCCTGACTGTAAGCAAGAACTCCTTGAGTAAAAATTAATTGACCTTTCACATACAAATCCAGGAGATAGGGATCAGGAACATCATAAATCATCTGGGCAGGATGCTGCCGTACACGTAATAATTCCGCTATATTGTCAAAATGATGCTGCACCTGCGTACTACCTACAGAAAAATACTCGAGCATGGAACGATTGTCCGTATCGATGCCTTTATGATCTGCAACAAAAGACTTTATCCCATTCTTATCCAGTACAAGAGTTGATGCCAATAGATAGGGATCCTTGAAAAACGGATCATCAATACGCTGAATACCAGAAAGGATATCACTGAACGATAACCGGAGTTCCCTGTTGGACCCGATCAATACACCGTGCGTCTGCGCTATCCATACCATCGAATCGGGGAAAACCGTATAAAATGTATTGAGTAATGTTTTCAAATCGTTTAATGTTAATTTGTGAAACGGCAGATATTGGCTGATTATTCCTCCAGGGTTCAAATGGTTTTTGCATAATTCAAAATATTCTTTTGTGTACAAACTCCCGCTTCCCAATGTAGGATGAACCGGATCACACGAAATAATATCATACATTTCTCGCGTAACCAGCAGGTAATTTCGCCCATCACCTCCAATGTAATTTAGTTTTGGGTTTTTCCAGACTCCCGCATTGAAATCTTCAAAGAAAGGAGCCGATTCTTTTACACCCGGACAGATTTCCACGCAATCGATTTTATCCAGCGGATGCTGCGCAATCGCCGACGTTGTCACACCGATACCGAAACCTATAACGAGAGCTGTTCTTGCTTCGGGATGAATAAAGAAAGGCAAATGCCCCATGTAATGCACTACTTTCAATGCATCATACGTCGTCCCGCATACCGCACTGTTATTCACATAACAGCTCCGGATTTCCGTATTCATATCTTCCACCACACAAACCGTTCCTTCTGCCGTTTCGTTGTAGTATTTAATTTCCTGCGGATTCTGTATGTTTCTCAATACCGACGGTGGTAATATATAGGAAGACTTTCCCAGTAAAAAAGGAGCCAGGATTACCAGGACCGCCATTCCTCCCATGACAATTGCCTGCTTTTTTCTTAATCCCGCTTCTTCCAGGAACAGTGTCCCGTATAACGCAATGAAAAGATTAATTAAAGCAGTTGCGACCAGACCTTTTATCACGCCCAGCACCGGGATAAGAATGAACCCCGCAATCATCGGACCTGCCATACTCCCCAGTGTATTCACAAAGAAAATCTTTCCCAGTCTACCTCTTAAATGGATAATGGAACGGGCATACAACCCGGAAAGTAAAGGAAAAGAAATCCCCATTACAAAAGTGGGGATAAACATCAGCAGGAAAGAGAGAAAGAGACCGGGGAAAATTATGCTCATCAGGGGATAGGTTAGAAGACCGCGGAAAGGAACTATAAACGCAGGGATGTCGTTTAAGAATATTGCTGTAACAGCTACGGATAGGAACAGGACGAATTGAAGAAAAATCAAAAGCGAAAAAGGTTTGGTGTAATTGGATAAGAACCTGGTATAGATGAAACTACCCAGCCCGATACCTGCCAGGTAGACCACCAGGATGCTGCTGAAACTGTAAACTGAATTTGAAGTAAATGTTGCGATGGCACGACTCCAGAGGATTTCATATCCCAGCCCCGCAAAACCTGTTAGAAAAGCGGCAACCAGGAAATAGCGAGACATTTTCGGATTTTCGTCCGGTAATATATCTGCTTGTTTTTCTTTTTTCGGTTCTTCCGGTAATTGTTCACCGTCTTTCATAAAGTAAAAAGAAATCCCGATGAGAATATTTAAAATTATCCCTATGAGGTGGGTTTCATCCTGTCCCATCAGTCCCACCAGGAAGTAACCGGTAAGCGCCGCACCAAGTATACCCCCTGCCGTATTCACCCCGTAAAGAATCCCGATCCCTTTTCCCAGCCGTGAATTATCACGTATAAATAATTGAGAAATAACCGGGAATGTCCCCCCCATCAGGAATGTAGGGATAAACATCAATAGTGCACAAATTAGAAAAACGAGGATTAAAATCAGCGGTTCGGTGAGGTTGGAAGGGTTGACCAGGGCTTTATAGATTTGAGAGAGGTAAGGGAATATAATTAATAATAGAGTACTGCCTCCGGCAATCCCCAGTTGGAGGAAAGAGAATGTCCTGGAAAGTTTTCCATGTGGAATGGCGCGTCGTCCCCAATAAATGCTGCCAAGTCCTAAACCAAGCATGAAAACAGAAACAACAACAGAGATAGCCGCATTGGTTTTACCGAATATAACAGAGAGTTCGCGTATCCAGACTACCTGGTAACATAGCCCGACGAACCCGGAGAAGAAAAAGAGCAGGAGGTAAATGTAATTAGTTTTTTTGGATATAGAAGGTTTTGAAATATCTTTTGTTTTTTTTTTTGCTTTATTTTTCATATTATTTTAGCCTGTAGTGGAAGTGCCCACGATCAAGATTATAGCGAAACTTCCCCATGAAGTCAATTAGAATTCAAATATCTCCCTGCTTCCATTTCTTTGAATTGATTTTTTGTTTTTAACAACAAATTAACGCGAATGAACGCAAAGAACTGATAAATCATCACCTGGACACTTCCTTGCTTTTACTTTTTTAAATTTAAATTGTATCGTTCGACGCTGAAGTATTCAATTTTAGTTTAAACCAGAAAAGAGACAATCAAACTATCAAAAATATTACTTTTAAGCTGAAGCTTTTTAAGGTTTCGGGGTTGTTTATCAAATTACTTCAAGCCTTTTTGACACCTTACATAAGCTGGGAAATAACAAAAGCCCGGGAGTTTACTACTCCCGGGCTTCCTCCTATTATACTATAGATAGGAGTAAAAAATGCTGAACCAATTTTCTATGCCAAGTTAAATTTTTGATCGGCATATTTAATCGGGTCTAATTGCTGCCATTCTGTACAAATTTCCCTGGCGCAATTGAGCCTGGAATCCGCTGTTTGTACATATACAACGGAAGTCGGACAACTATATGTCCCGACACTGTGAACAGCTTCACCTGCACGAAGGTCTTTCATTTCGGTGTTGTTCAGGTTAACCACTGTCCTTTTGTTTAACACAATCGCTTTACTAAATTTTTTTGTCTTCATTTTAATTTTCTCCTGTTTTATAATTTTTATTTGAGTGAGCGCGAAACTAAAATAGTTAAAAGAAACATGCGAGTTCGATTCATTATTATAGGGCTAACTTAAAAGCAGACATCGATCCCAGCAAGGTTCGATGTGAGCAATAGAAGAGAGTAAAGCCAATCCGATACCTGCGATTCCTTCAAGAAAATCTATTTTATTTATAAACTGATTTTCCCCATACCACTGTTTAAAGCCAGCACATCCATCTTCAAATCGAGCTTGTTTCAGTGTTTGATCGAACCAGTATATACTTTGCTCCTTAAATACAGGAATTCCAGTATAATGATACATTCGATTGAAGATATGCGCAATTCCTGCTGTACCGTGGCACAAACAGGCATCATGAACAGAATTACTCCCCAGGTCCAATCGTCTGGCAGAATGCTCGAGAATATCGATCGATCGTTTTTCCCAGTCCGTATTTCCAGTTTTTTGAGAAGCCAACCATAAGATAATCCCGATCCCAGGATCTCCATAACACCAGCCCAGGCGACTTGCGGTATGTATTACATTTTCTCCCACTCTCGACGGGAAATGAGATTCATAAATTGCTGTATCCAATGACTGATCCAATAAAAAAGAAACAGCACCATTTAGCAATAATGAAATCTTCTCCTGATGTATTCCATGAGAAAAAGCAAGAGTAAGAAATCCGATTATCCCAGGTATTCCATGAGCTACACCAAGGTCAAAACCAGTTTTCTCCCTCTCATACCCGAATGTAGATGTCCATTTTATTCGGGAGTTCTTTTCTTTGTGGCTTATATTATCAAGTCCATCAACCAATCGAATTAAATACCCGGTGGAATCTTCACGTAATGTCTCAAGCCGGTTTAAAAAATATACCCCGGTGCCTAATGCACCGTGCAAAAACTCGTAATTACCCTGTTGGATATCTCCTTGCATCGCATCGAAAACAAACGGATCGATCTCTTTCAAAATGTCGGGGGTATCTGCTTCAATAAATTTTTGCTGGGCGAGGTGTTCGACTATCCATCCAATTCCGGAAAGTCCCGCATATAATGTATGGGCATCAAAACCGGCATTCACGTCATCTACAACATCCGATAGTATTTGAATCGCTAAATCATAATGACTTTCTTTTTTAGTGAACCGGGAATAATAAAAGAAAAAGAGAGCGATACCGGTTTTGCCTCCGAATAATCCAATATTTTTTCCCAGGGTTGTATAATCATTCTCAAGGCAACTCGATATTTCCTCCAGCCGATCAATCAAATTCCTTGTAAGTGCAGGTTTATCGATGAGTATTTCCCAGTTCATTAAAATAGCCTCTTTTGGTCTCTTTTAAAGCAGAAATGTATTATATCACACAATTATAATTAAAACAATATTCGATACCTTCTTCTATATTGGATCATTTGCTCGTAAAGCTCCGGTGGGGCACCGGTTGATGCATTGCTTGCAATTAATACATACCACATCCCCCAGCCATTATTATTGGTCGCACGTCCCTATCTTCTGTCTATATCTTACCTGCTTTATTCTCCCTTTCAGGAAAAGAAAATAAAAATAAAAAAAAAAAATGGGCTTCGTAACAATAAAACCCAACGATTTTTGACTATCCATATTATACAACTTTAGTTGTACATTTTTCCAAAATCAAATTCCACCCAAAAATACAACCATTGACCGATTGTTTTCTATAATCTCTTGTAATATAGTTATCACATGACAGATTTTATAGGTACAAAACCCTGCTTTATTTCCTTTGAAAAGAATGATAATAATGGGAATAAGAGAATTTATTATTTCCAATCAAACCGCACGCAAAGAATACTATATAAAAAAAGGAGAAATTAAATGTCTCAAATTCGACGTAAGTTTTTTAAAGTATTTGTTGTGTTACTGTTTGCTTTTGGTGCTTTTTCTATGATTTATGGCCAGGCAGATAATGGCCCGATCAATATCAAAATCAGTAACAACACGTCGGGAGTAATACTCCTGGACCAGAACGAAACCGGTATGACGGTTCGTATGGATGTCGGGACGATCGAATTAATCCCTGTAAACACCAAAGGAGGAGTTTTTGTCCTGCCCCGTATCGACGGATTCTCCCGTTCCTTCAAGGATGGAGAGCCGACCCTGCCGGTAATCAACAAATTAATCGCTATGCCCTATGGTGCAACGCTTAGTTATCAGATCCTGGATTCCAAGACGAAAGATGTAAAATTGTCCGATTATTACATAAACCTGCCATTTATGCCTGTTCAGCCTTCGCTGCGCAAATCGGATGACTACACAAAAGTACCCTTCGTCTATAACAAGGATAAATACAAACTCACCAAATACGCACTTCCCCTGATCGATGCCAAACGCTCCGGTATCATGAGGGACACTACGATCGGACAGATCGCGTTTTCACCTATCGAATACAACCCAGTCGGGAATACCATTAAAGTTTACTCCACCCTGACAGTGAGAATAAACTATGTCAATGGAGACCTGACCAAAACCAAAGCAATGAAGAAAAAATACGGGTCTTATTTATTCGATACGGTCAACAACCACCTTTTAAACTATGATCCCTATGTGGCTGATGTAAAAGCCGATCTCCAGAAATACCCCATCAAGTACCTTATCATCTCGGATCGTATGTTTGAATCTCAATTGGCTCCTTTTATTGCATGGAAGACCAAAAAGGGTTTTAAAGTTGTAGTCGGATATACTGATACAATCGGGACAACGACCACAGCTATTAAAGCGTACATCAAAAGCGTTTATGATGCAGGAACCGCTTCGGATCCCGCACCTTCTTTCGTATTATTTGTCGGTGACGTACAGCAGATTCCCGCCTTCGCAGGAACTGCCGGGAGCCATATCACTGATCATACCTATTGCGAATTCACCGGAGATAATTACCCTGAAATTTATTATGGACGTTTTTCTGCTCAGACAACTACCGAACTACAGCCCCAGATCGATAAAACCCTTGAGTACGAACAATGGACAAACCTGGATCATACCTATATGGCAAACTGTGTACTCGTTTCCGGTGTCGATTCCAGCTATGCTCAGACCTATGGAAACGGTGCCATTAATTATGGAACCAACTATTATTTCAATACAGCTCACGGATTCACCTCCACTGTTTGGTTATATCCCGCTTCTGCTGGTTCCACTGCCGATGCAAGCATCCTGACAACAGTCAGCAATGGCGTCGGGTATTATCATTATACCGCTCACAGTTCTCATGACGGCCCGTCCGATCCTCACTTCCTTAAAACGGACATCGCCTCTATCTCTAACAATCATAAATACTTCCTGGGTATCGGTAACTCCTGCCAATCGAATACATTCGGCAGCGATTACTCCACCCCCGCATTCGGCGAAGCAATTATGCAAGTAGCCAATAAAGGCGCTATCGGCTGGATCGGTGCTTCAAACTATACCTACTGGGACGAAGATTATTGGTGGGCAGTCGGAAACGCAACAGTTTCCGAAAGCGGCCCGACCTATGCCGCTTCCGGTATTGGTCAGATGGACGGTGTTTTCCACGATCACGGCGAAGCCGTTTCTTTACATTATACTACCAATGGTTCTATGTTATTTGCCGGTTCAATGGCTGTTTCAGAAGCTGGTTCTTCCAGGATCAAATATTACTGGGAAGAATACCACCTCATGGGTGATCCTTCCGTTATGACGTATATGGCTATTCCGACCACGAATACCGTTACTCACCCCTCTTCATTGTCCACATCAGCTACATCAGCAACAGTAACCGCTGCTGCCGGGTCTTATGTAGGTATCACAAAAGGCGGAGTATTGTACGGCGCAGGTTATGTAACCACTTCCGGTTCGGTAACCATTACCCTTACCCCGTTCGGGTCCTCCGGTACTGCCGATATCGTTGTTACATGCCAGAACAAAATCCCGTATGTTTCAACCATCTCTGTTGTTTCCGGTAATGTCCCCCCAGTTGCCAATTTTACAGGTACACCTACTTCAGGGATTGCACCTTTAACTGTAAACTTCACCGACACATCAACCGAAGGCCCCACCTCCTGGTCATGGAATTTCGGTGATGGTGGAACGTCTACTTTACAGAATCCCTCCCACCAATATACAGCAACCGGAACATATACAGTCCAGTTAACTGCTACAAATGCGTATGGTTCCAACTCAGTAACCAAAACCGGTTATATCACCGTCAGTACACTCCAGGCTCCTGTAGCTGCGTTTACAGCAAGTGCCACAACCGTGACCGTGGGCGGTTCGGTAACCTTTACCGATCAATCGACCAATTCTCCCACTTCCTGGTCCTGGACATTTCCAGGTGGAACACCTTCCACGAGCACAGCCCAGAATCCGACAGTTACCTACAGCACAGCCGGGACATACAGCGTAACACTGACCGCAACAAACGCTGCAGGAAACAATACACTTACCAGAACAAACTATATTACTGTTTCAGGTGTAAGCTATTGCGCTTCTCAATCCACTGATTACAGCGATGAATACATCAAAACGGTAAAAATCGGTTCAATGACCAACACATCCGCCGGTTCTTATTATACCGATTATACTTCCATTTCAGCCAGTATGACTCGTGGGGCTTCTGTTTCCATTAAACTCACTCCAGGGTTTACCGGCAGCTCATTTACCGAATACTGGAAAGTATGGATCGATTATAACAAAGACGGTGATTTCCTCGATACAGGTGAACAAGTTTATAAATCAATTGAGAATAGTATGGAAGAATATTATAAAAATATTTTTGGATCAATTGCTGAAGATAAAAGAGAACAGGTGCTTGAAAGTTTACAGTTACTAACTGAAGCAGTTAAAGATAATAAATGCTCCGAAAAAACAAAATAGGGAGGCTTTGAAAAATGAAATATAATACTAGGCTAGCAACAATAGAAGATATAACTAAAATTAAAGAAATATATAATCAAGGGATAGAAGATCGAATTGCAACTTTGGAAACCACACTTAGAACTGAAGAAGTTATGAAGGAATGGTTTCTAGGAAGGTCAGAAAGACATAAAGTAATTGTTATTGAGAACGAAGACAATATAGTTGTGGGATGGGCTTCAATAAATGTATTTAATTCAAGGTGCTGCTACAGTGGAGTTGGAGATTTATCTATATATATTGATAGGGAGTATAGAGGCAAGGGATTAGGAAAAATACTAATAGGATTTCTTATAGAAATAGCGAAAGAAAAAGAATTCACAAAGCTAGTATTGGG
>Ga0209340_1001539_pt1 | contig 16042 bp, 17 predicted proteins | sample EPASupsiteSAE323_FD_187266 | JGI IMG/M metagenome (GOLD analysis project Ga0209340, IMG submission 187266) | Bioremediated contaminated groundwater from EPA Superfund site, New Mexico - Sample SAE3-23 (SPAdes) (version 2) | ecosystem: Environmental > Aquatic > Deep subsurface > Groundwater >... | reverse complement strand
TTCATTGTCAAAACAGCATAAATGGTAAACTATTTCAATATCACTACTGGTAAACTAATTCAGTATCAGGTGGTAAAGAAATTCATTGACATTCACACTAAAATTTGTGAAGCATTTTTGTATTCTGAAACCTACGTCATTACACCACAAAAGATATATGATTTATCAGAAGAGCAGGATGAAATGTTTTTTGATTTCCAGGCAATATTCGCCAAAATGGAATACAAGATGATCAAAAGACGTATGAAACAAGGCAAAGTGGCTGGTGCTAAAAAGGGTATGTGGACGAATGGTAGACCGCCTTATCCGTATATATATAATTCAGCAATCAGACAGGTAGAAGTAGATGAAGAAAAACGGAAAATATATCGATTGATTATTGAAAAATACTTGGGTGGTATTAGTGCTCAAAAGATATCAGAGTGGTTGAATCAATGTAAAATCGCTCCTCCCTATGCAGGAAAGCGTAATAAACATGGGTGGTCAAATAATGGTGTCATTAGGTTGTTAATCAATGAAATCCATTTAGGATACGTCATATATGGAAAAACGCGCAATATTCGCGGCTCTGTTCAAGTAGTAGAAAAAGAGGATTGGATCAAGGTCAAAGGCACCCATGAACCCTTAAAGACAGAAGAAGAACATGACTTGATATTAACGAAAATTGCACAAAACAATATTATTCCCAAGAAAACTCGTAACGGTATATTACCGTTGTCAGGATTGTTATATTGTGCAAGATGCGGTAAAACAATGCAATATAAGCGGTTTGTAGGAAAGAGTGAAACCTATTGGAATGCTGTATGTGTTTATAATTATCTCGATGGAAGAAAATGTGATCAGAAGGGAAGAAAACTGGATGTTGCTTTCTATCATGCTTTGTATAGTGTAATAACCAAAATTGATAAGCAGACATTAGAGCTGATTGATGAAACAAGTGCCCAGTATAGCGAAATGGAAACATTGCTGTCAATGAAGCAAAAGGAATTAGTTCAGATGGAACAGGCAATAGAGAAGTTATTTGAGTTATATGAGGATGGGGCAATATCAAAACAGCGGTTTTCAGATAGAATGACAGTTCATGAGAAGAAGAAGAAAGAAGCGCAGGGTGATATAGAAAAATATCGACAGATATTGGCTGCTAATGCTGATGTAGTGACGATAGACAATATTCAAAATAGGGTTAGTGAGTTCAAAGGAGTGTGGTCTGCTGCTGCTACACCGAGTGAGAAGAATAAGGCTTATAGGTTGTTGATTGATAGGATTGTTTATGATCGTGAGAATAATGGGGTGGCGTTGGAAGTTTTATACAAATAGTAGTTGGAAAAGTATATATTATGAAAACAATTAGAAAGTTCTGCCAAATTTTGCAGGAATTTTGTACTTTTTTGGTAAATTACTATAAATATAGTTATGTGTCTATATTTATAGTAATTTAGAGGTGAAATTATGGTTAGTCAAGATAATACTTTGAAAATGCTTGGTTTTATCTATCAGGCGTATATTGCACTAATAAAATGTTTAGAAATGAATGAAAATGACAAAGTAATTATAGAAAAATTAGGTGACGTTACTTTAATTTCTGCAAAAGGTATATCTGAGCAAATAGAAGTTAAACATCACCTAGAAGCTAGCCCTATTTATGATCGTAGCCATGAGATTTGGAACACGGTTTGGAATTGGTACGGTAATTTTGATGAATATACAAATATTGAAGAACTTATTTTATTTACCACAGCCGATCTATCGTCTACATCTGTATTTAAAAACTGGGATACTAAAGATATTGACTGTAAATATGATACATTTAAAAATATTGGGATTGAAATAAAGGATGAAGAAAAAGCTTTTAGGAAAACATACGATAAAATTTTTAAGAATGGACATGATGCTAGCAAATTAAAAAGTGTTTTAAATAGATTTAAAATCCTGCTAAAGCAGCAAACCATAAAAACAATAATCAATAAATATGAGACAACAACGTTTAAATTTTTGGCTGAAAAAGATAAAATGGAGAGATTTGTTTCTTCGTTAATCGGATTTCTGTTATCAATCCCAATTAAAAACAATAAATCTTGGGAGATTTCCTATAAAGAGTTTGATGATTTGTTTGCGGAATATGCCAAAAAATTTACAGGTGATAGTCGTACTCCTCTTCCAACTGAATTCGAGGATTCAGAATTAACTTCAACTGAGTGTGAGAGCCTTAAAAATAAAAAATTCATTGAAGAAATTGAAAAAATTAATTTAATTGATGAAATAACAGATGCAATGAATGATTATTGTTGCACATATAAGACAATTATAGCCCACTTCAACCATAACATAGTGAAATCACATGATTTGAAAGCGTATAAAAATGATCTGGCGAAAACATTATCCTCTAGAAGAAAAATTTATAAAATAAAAGCTAATAATGATGAAAATTGTTTAATACAATCTCAAGCACTGTATTTAGAGTCTATATCTATGGAACCTAGAGATTTTAAAGGAATTAGTGATAATAGAGTTTTTTTTCAGAGAGGAGTTATACATATAATAGTAGATGGTGGAAATTTGACATGGTATGTGGGGGATAAATAATGAGTATTACGCATATTGAGACTTTAATGTATAATCCTATTTTCTTGGGTAAAGTCATTCAAAGTTTTATGACAGGCTATGAAAAAGATGTGGAATTAAAAACTCTGTTTTATGTTTTACCTATTATAATGTATAAAGACTCTAGAGAAAAGTTAAACAGAGCAAGGTCTAATAGTACTCTTTACTCCTTGTTTACTAAAGATGAAGATTTTAAAGATTATGGTGCCAAGTTAAATACAAAATTTTGTCTTAATCAGATAAGTGACATGTTTTATGATTACATAGAAATTACTAAGAAAAGCGTCATAGTTTTAGCTAATCAGCAAAAGATTTTTTTAAATGGAAAAGTAATCCTAATAGAAGTTTTTGAATATAAGAAAACATCTACATTAATACGCGAATATTTTAAAGCGGCCTATTGCCTGGGAAGGATTTTAACTCAAATAGACTTAAGAGAATTTGAGAATTTTATAGAAATAAAGTTAGAAGTGTAGGTGAAATATTATGAAAAGCTATATTGAAGCGATCATTTTGTTAAATGAAAAAGATAAAACAAGATATGTGGATTTTACAGAAGGCGTTAATATTATTACTGGTGAATCAAAAACAGGTAAAAGTGCTTTAGTAGAAATTATTGACTATTGTTTATGTAGTTCGCGATGTACAATTCCAAAAGGCAAAATTACTGATTTCGCTACGATATTTTCTTTAATCATTATTATAAACTCCCAACGATATATAATTGCAAGAAAAAATTCTTTTATGGAAAGAAAAAAGATGTATTTTTCTCATATTACCGACAATATTACATACCAATCTATTAATAAAGACTTTTTCGATGACGAAAAATTTTATGATTATAAAACTGTGCAAAAACAAATTGAAAAAATACTGGGATTAAATGTTAGCAATTTTAAAGAGGATAGTGATGAAAAAAAAGAAACAGCTTCTTTAAGGCATATGACGTCTTATATGTTTCAACATCAAAATCTAATGGCTAGTAAATTCGCACTATTTTATAGATTTGATGATTATCAAAAGAAAAAAGATGTCATTCAACAATTTCCAATTTTCTCAGGAATAGTTGGTCAAGAATTTTACTCTACACTAATGTTACTCGCTGGCTATAGAAAAGAATTAAAAAAATTACAAGTTAACCAATTAAGTAATGAAAAGATTAAGGACGATATTCGAAAAAATTTAATGAATAAATTTGAAGATTATTATGCATTAGTTGGGAAAGAACTAGATAAAAATATAAATTTAGCACAATTAATGCAATTAGCAAATAATTTGCCAGGAATTAACGATGATACTTATGCATCTGATAAGATAGTTATTAGATATAATAATTTAAAACAAAAACTTGAAGAATTAAGAGAAAAAGAGCTTTTATTAAAAAATAGAATTTCGAAATTGGATTTAGTAGACCAGAATAGTAAGGAATATATATCATCACTAGAAATATTACAGCAAAAATCAAATGTGTCATTGGACAAAACTGAAAATTACGTTTGCCCTTTATGTGGTGAATCTTGTCAGGACATAAATAATATCTCTGAAGAAATTCAAGAAGCAACTTCATGGTTATCTAATGAAATGTGTCTAATAGTACAAAATTCTGATCGTTTTTCGGAAGAAAAAAGGAAGCTTACAGAAGAAGAAGGAAAAATAGTTAAAGAGATTAGGACGATATGGGGGCAAATGAGAAGAATTGAAAGAGAATATTTATCGAATAGTAGTCAATTTTATTTAGAAGATAAAATTAATTATAGTAAAGTTGAAATTAAAGTTTATATTGAAACAATTGATAAAGGACTTTTAGAGGTTGAAGACAACGACATTGTGGATATACAAAATAAGATTAACGATTGCAATAAAAAACTCAGCGAATTTAATCTTGATGAGGAAAAAGTATTAGCTAAAAAATTTATTGATAAAAATATGAATCTCCTAAAAGATAAATTGGATTTTGAAGAAGAATTTAAGCAATATAAATTATCTTTTAATTTAGATGAATTTGAACTTGCATTATTTGGGAAATGCGGCGAAAAAGTTACTTTAAGTGAGATGGGAAGCGGAGCAAATTGGGTATCATGTCATATAGCACTTTTTCTTAGTCTTCTTCGTTATTTTGCATCGCAAGGAAATAAATCACCTATGCCGTTAATTATGTTTTTTGATCAACCGAGCCAAGTATATTTTCCTGAAGATTCTATTGGCCGTGGGAAAAAAGCAAGTGTTGAAATAGGAAAGGATAAGTTAGCAGTAACCCAAATGTATAATGTTATGTTTAATGAGATTGAAAAAATTTATAAGGATACATCAATTAAACCTCAATTGATCGTTGTAGATCATGTTAATTCTACAACGATGCAAGGTAAGTACGAAAAGACACTTTTTGATGCTTATACTCGAAGAACTTGGAGAAATAATACAGCACTAATTTAATAAGAATTGAAGATAAGAGGTGTTCAAACTTTATAGAGAGAGTTGCTAAATAAGCATAATTCAATGCATAATATAAAGTAAATCTTAGATTTTGTTTGTAACAAATTTAGATAACCTGCATGGACTTTATTTCTATGCAGGTTATTTCTTATAAGTCGTGGCAGTAACGGACAACCTAATCATATAAAATATTAGGAGGCGTTATTCATGGACAATAAACCTTATTACGATCCAAAAACTAAAAATCACGACATCAACAGCCAAAATACCAATAAACCTAATCGTCTAATTCACGAAAAGAGTCCATACCTACTCCAACACGCCAACAATCCAGTAGATTGGTATCCATGGGGAGCAGAAGCCTTTCAAAAGGCACAACGCGAGAATCGTCCTGTGTTTTTATCCATAGGCTATTCCTAGCTTAGCTTAAAATAATGTAAGGATGTAACCTATATTTACATGCCATTGGTGTCACGTCATGGAACGAGAATGTTTTGAAGACCAAGAGGTAGCTGATGTCTTAAATAACTACTATATTTGCATTAAAGTAGATCGGGAAGAACGTCCAGATGTAGATGGTATCTATATGGCAGCATGTCAGGCTATGGTAGGGCAGGGAGGTTGGCCTTTGACGGTGTTAATGACACCAGACAAGAAACCTTTTTTTGCAGGAACTTACTTCCCAAAACATAGTAAGATGGGGAGGATGGGCCTGATGGAACTTTTACCAAGAATACATCAGGGCTGGCACAGTAACCGGGATGAAATCCTAAAATCTAGTGAAGACATTGTAACCATGTTGCAGGGGTCTAAAGAGGTAAGGGAAGAAATATCCTTATCAAAGGACATTTTAGAACAAGCTTATTTACAGCTAGCAGAGAGATTTGACCATAAATATGGGGGATTTGGTAAGGCTCCTAAATTTCCCACTCCCCATAATATGCTGTTTTTACTTCGCTATTGGCGACTTTTTGGAGAGGTGAAAGCCTTAGCTATGGTGGATAAAACCCTTACTGCTATGTTGCAAGGGGGAATTTATGACCATTTAGGTTATGGCTTCGCTAGATATTCTACAGATCAGAAATGGTTAGCGCCTCATTTTGAAAAAATGTTATATGATAATGCACTGCTGTGTTATACCTACCTCGAAGCGTATCAATGTACTGGTAATAAAGAGTTTGCGAGAGTTGCAGAAGAAATTTTGACATATGTTCTGCGAGATATGACAGCAGAGGAAGGCGGCTTTTATTCTGCAGAGGATGCGGATTCTGAAGGCCAAGAAGGGAAATTCTATGTTTTTACTAGGCAGGAAGTGCTGGATGTTTTAGGTGAAGAAGAAGGTGGAATTTTTGCAGAATGCTATCATATCACCCAGGAAGGCAACTTTGAACAGGGGAAAAATATTTTAAATCGTATTGGAGATGATGTGGAGGAATATGCTAGGAAGGTTAATAAAAGCAAAGAAGTAGTTGAAGAGTTACTAAGACGAGGGCGAGAAAAATTATACCAAGTACGAGAGGAACGCATTCATCCATATAAAGATGATAAAATCCTTACAGCATGGAATGCATTGATGATTACAGCTTTTGCCAAGGCTTCGCGCATATTAAATAATAAAAAATACGCTAAGGTAGCAGAACAAGCCTTGGGATTTATATATGAAAAACTAAGGCGCCATGATGGGCGTCTGCTAGCTCGTTATCGTGATGGGGAAGCTGCTTATTTAGCTTATCTAGATGATTATGCTTTTTTATTACTAGCGCTGATTGAAGTGTATGAAGCGACTTTTGTATCGAAGTATCTAGAACAAGCTGTGAAGATTGCAGCGGATATGAAAGGACTGTTTTGGGATGCAGAAGAGGGTGGATTTTATTTTTATGGTATTGATGGTGAAGAATTAATTACACGTCCTAAAGAATTATATGATGGCGCCATTCCTTCAGGGAACTCTGTTGCTGCATTAGCCTTGCAAAAGCTAGCTGATCTTACGGGTGATAGTAAACTCGGTGTAATAGCAGAGCTGCAGCTACACTTTTGTGCTCAGGAAGCCTTTCTTTATCCTGCAGCCTATACTTTCTTTATGATGGCAATTGATTATTATATTGCAGATCGGACGAAGGTAGTGATTGTTGGTGTAGAGGATAGCAGCAGACAAGCAATGCTAGAGGTTATAAACAAGAATTTTTTACCTAATGTTGTTACCAGAGTTTTTGATAGCAAGGAAGGGGAAAATAAGGATTATAAAAGTATTGAGGATAAAACCACTGCTTATATATGTAGAAATTTTAATTGCCAAGCACCGATTACCGATATACAATTATTTATCAATAATATTACTAATAAATAATTTATATTTATTAGTATGAAAAATAGATTGCAAAGATTAGCAGAATATGCTAAAATTGCATTAAGAAATAATTGGTTTACATGAGAGGGGAATAATAATGATTAGTACAAAAATGCAAGAAGCTATCAATAATCAAATTCAAGCGGAAATGGAATCTGCATATATTTATTTGGCTATGTCCGTATATTCAGAAGGAAAAAATTTAAGAGGTTTTGCTCACTGGCTTAAATCTCAATATGAGGAAGAAATGACTCATGCTTTTAAACTATTAAACTATTTGGTAGAACGTGGTGGTGTTGTAAAACTGCAATCCATTCCTGCACCAGCAGTTGAATATGGTTCTCCAATTGAAGTGTTTGAAAAAGTATTGGCTCATGAGATTCATGTTACTAGCTTAATTCATAAATTGTATGAACTAGCTGGCAAAGAGAAAGATTACGCTAGTCAAATTTTCCTACAATGGTTCATTGAAGAACAAGTAGAAGAAGAAGGAAATGCTTCCGCTATTTTAGAAAGATTGAAAATGATTGGCAGCAGTAATGGATCGCTTCTGTATATTGATAAAGAACTTGGCAAACGCGCTTAAGACCAAGAAGGTCCCACGAATGGGGCCTTCTTTTTTTGTCTTTTTAGAGGATTCTTAAGGGTTTATGAAGAAATATAAGAGTGATAAAGATAGAATGAGGCTAGGAGGGTGGTAACTTGGCAGGTATACTCGATAACATTATAAGAGCTGAATTGACACACTCTTTGACAAAGATAGAAATTATACAATTATTGAGTAGTCATGAGTATGATAAAGAGCTATTCTTAGCAGCCGACCGAGTACGAAAAAAATATGTAGGTGAAGAAATACATCTACGAGGACTTATAGAATTTACTAATGTATGTCAGCAACATTGTTGTTATTGTGGCCTACGAGTAGATAATGCTAAGATTAATCGATATTGGCTGAAACCTGATCAGATTATTGAATTGGCAAATAAAGCTAAGGGTTATGGGTATAAAACAGTTGTACTGCAATCAGGAGAAAATGCTGTTTATACCATGGCTGATATGCAGTATATTATTACAAGCATTAAGGCCTTAGACTTAGCAATCACTCTCAGTGTAGGTGAAAAAACTACAGAAGAATATCGAGCATATAAAAGGGCGGGGGCTGATCGTTATCTGCTAAGAATCGAAACGACGGATAAGGGCTTATATGAAAAGCTACATCCTGGTATGAACTTTGCCAATCGAACTCGATGTTTAACGGATTTAAAAGAACTGGGCTATGAGGTTGGGACAGGCTGTCTAGTTGGCCTGCCTGGACAAACAGTGGAATCTTTGGCAGAGGATATATTGTTTTTTAAAGCACTGGATGTAGATATGGTTGGACTTGGCCCATTCATACCAAATGGAGATACACCCTTAGGGAAAGAAGTGGGCGGCAATTTTATTCTAAGTCTTAAGATGATGGCGATTACTAGACTGTTATTGCCCGATGGGAATATACCTGCGACTACCGCAATGGAAACTTTGCATAAGGATGGACGAATGATTGCCCTACAAAGTGGCGCTAATGTGGTAATGCCCAATGTTACGGAAGGCGATTATCGCAAAATGTACGCTCTTTATCCTGGTAAAATTTGCATATCGGATACGCCTGAGCATTGTAGAGGATGTATTACTAAGAAAATTGAAGGGATAGGTCGGAAAATATCAAAAGAATATGGGTATCGAGTAAAAAAATATTGAGAGTTTGCAGGAAAATGCAAAAAAAAACTGAATAATGTAAAAGGTAAATAACAGTAGATCTTATACCCATAAGCTAAGACTATGGGTCTAATTTAGGGAGGCTATAGTTTTGGAAAAATCAACAGTTATTGGTATGGTTGTCGGAGTTTTATCGGTTGTTGTGGGGATGGCATTAAAAGGTGCGAGTCCGATGGCGTTGGTAAATCCTGCGGCATTTATGATTATTATTGGTGGTACAATAGCTTGTCTATTCAATGCATTTACTATGGATATCCTTAAAAATTTTCCGAATTTAATTAAGACTTTATTTAGAACACCACAACTTATGCCCAAAATCGATATGCTTAAAATGTTTGTAGAATTATCTCAGGTAGCGAGACGGGAAGGAATTCTAGCCCTTGAAAGTCGTGTAGATGAAATCAAAGATGATTTTCTGCGAAAAGGCTTGAGCATGGTTATTGATGGTCTAGATCCAGATTTTGTTGGTGATGTATTGGATGCGGAAATTCAAAGTATGGAAGAACGTCATCGCATTGGGGCGCTAGTTTTTAGCCAAGCAGGTACTTATGCTCCGACTCTCGGCGTTTTGGGAGCCGTTATTGGTTTGATTGCGGCCCTCGGGAATCTTGATGATATTGAAAAATTAGGACATTCCATTGCGGCTGCCTTTGTGGCAACTTTGCTAGGTATTTTTACAGGATACGTTATTTGGCATCCTTTTTCAAATAAATTAAAAATGATGTCCAAAAAAGAAGTGGATAGTAAAAAAATGATGGTTGAGGGGATTTTATCCTTGCAAGCTGGTGATTCACCAACGGCTATTGAAGCAAAACTTATGGTGTTTATCCCTCAGACAGAACGTTTGCTGTTAAAGGCTAAGACGGAGGAAGCATAATGTCGAGAAAGAAAAAACATCATGCTGTACATCACGACGAGCATATGGATGAATCTTGGTTAGTGCCCTATGCTGATATTTTGACATTGTTGTTGGCGTTGTTTATTGTACTGTTTGCATCCGCCCAAATTGATCAAAAGAAATTTGATATGATTGCCCAATCTTTTAGTGCTGCTTTTAGTGGAAGTCCTTCGGTGTTTGATAATAATCAAGCCATCACACCAGAAGTAAATGCTCCTAGGCCCGACCAAGCAGATCTAGATAAAACAAAAGAACAGGAACATCTAAAGGAAACCATACAGCTTTTAGAAGTGAAAAAGGCTTTGGATAAATATATCCAACAAAATAATTTAGTAGGACAATTAAATACAGCTTTAACGGAAGATGGTTTAATGATTCGTATTAAGGATACAGCGTTATTTCCTTCTGGAAGTGCGGAGCTTCGTCCAGAATCCCAGCGTTTTGGGACGGAAATTGCCAAGATGTTAATGACCTTACAACAGAAAGTTGTTATTTCAGGACATACGGATAATGTACCGATTAACACTCGTGAATTTCCTTCCAATTGGGAGCTTAGTTCCATGCGATCGATAAATTTTATGAAGTCGCTGTTAAAAGAAGGGAATTTAAAACCAGAACGGTTTAGTGCCATTGGCTATGGGGAATATCGACCTGTAGCGACAAATGATACCGCAGAAGGGCATTCTCAAAATCGCCGGGTAGAAGTACTTATTATGCGTAATTATAAGATGTAATTATAGGATTAAAGGGGGGGGCTTGGCTTTGGCTAGGCCTCCTTTCGGATTGCTATTGGCAAAATACTGTAAATACTGGTACAATGCTTAATAAAGAATAGATGGAGTGAGAGTAGTGATTATTGGGACTGGCATCGATATTATTGAAATTAGCCGCATTACAGAGGCTGTCAACCGTTCCTCCTTTGTACGCAGAGTGTTTACTCTTTCTGAGCAGCAGTACTGCGAAAGTAGAGGTGTACAAAAATTTGCTTCCTATGCAGCACGTTTTGCGGGAAAAGAGGCGGTAATGAAAGCTTTTGGGACAGGCCTTGCAGGTGGGTCCTTACAAGATATAGAAATTCTAGTGAATGATAAAGGCTGCCCTTATGTAGAACTTAGTGGCAATTTTGCAATATTAGGCAAGGATATGGATGTCACTGCAATTCATATTTCCTTAACGCATGCCCGGGAGTATGCAGCAGCTCAGGCTATTTTATGGGGAGGACGATAAAATGAAATTTGTAACAGGCGCTGAAATAAGAACCATTGATCAAAAGGCGATAGAGAAATATGGTATTCCGAGCATAGCCCTCATGGAAAATGCAGGAAGTGAGGTTGCCCGCCAGATTGGTTGTATTCTCGGAGACTTGTGCAATAAAAAAATAGCCATTTTTGCTGGTAAGGGGAATAATGGCGGTGATGGTTATGTGGTTGCCAGACATCTTTATAATCAAGGTGCAAAGGTAAAAGTATTTCTAATTGGCAGTAAAACTGATATAAGCGGAGATGCATTGGTAAATTTGCAAATTATTAGTTCTATGGGAATTGATGTCACCGAAGTCGTGAATGATGGTGATTGGGATAAGTTGAAAATTGCTATAACATTTACAGATTGCATGGTAGATGCCTTAGTGGGTACTGGCTTTACGGGTCAATTAGGTGGCAATATGGCTCAGGTTGTAGAAAGTATCAATAAGAGTAATAAAGTTGTGATTGCCATTGATGTACCTTCCGGTGTAGATGCAGATACGGGACAAGTTGTGGGAATTGCGGTAAAAGCGAATCACACCATTACTTTTTCTTTACCTAAACAAGGACTACTCTTGTATCCGGGAGCCACTTATGCTGGTGATGTATGCGTTGTAGATATTGGGATACCTCGTATGCTGCTAGTAGATGGAAATATAAAGCAAAACATTATTACAAGTACTAGTGTTGGAGAACTTTTTATAAAGCGGAGTCCCAATCTTCATAAGGGCAACTGTGGAAAAGTATTCCTAGTAGCCGGTTCGAAAGGCCTTACTGGTGCAGCGGCCTTGGCTGCGGATGCGGCTCTCCGAGCGGGAGCTGGCCTTGTAACCTTAGGAATTGGGGAAAGCTTACATAATATTATGGAAAATAAATTGACCGAAGTAATGACAAGTCCATTAAGAGAGGTGCTACCAGGCACTATTGGACAAAGTGCGGTAGAGGAAATACTAAAAATAGCAAGTAATAGTGATATCGTAGCGATTGGACCAGGGCTAGGTCGTCATGAGGGCACCATGACTGCGGTACGTCAAGTTATTAAAGAAATAGAAAAACCTTTGGTGATTGATGCAGATGCTTTATGCGCTCTAGTAGATTATACCCATATCTTAGCAGAGGCCAAAGCGGTGCCCGTAGTGACCCCCCATCCTGGGGAAATGGCTCGCCTTCTTGGCTTAACAGCTGATGAAGTCAATCAAGATCGAGTGTATATTGCGAGACAGACGGCTATGGAGTGGGGCAGTATTGTTGTTTTAAAAGGGGCACGCACTTTAGTAGCATTTCCAGATGGAGAAGTATATATTAATATTACAGGTAATGCTGGTATGGCTACAGGGGGCACAGGGGATGTTTTAACGGGAGTAATTGGGGGATTAATGGCCCAGGGGCTATCAAGCCATGAAGCGGCCTTAGTTGGCGTTTATATTCATGGACTAGCGGGAGATATTGTAGCGCGAGGGGGGATGGTAGGCATGGTTGCTAGTGATGTAATTAGAGCCCTGCCAGCAGCAATTCTTGCGATTCAAGAAAGAGAGTAAGCATAATTTGTCCTTTTTTCATGCATACTTAGTTAGAGTGGAGGGTATTAGAAAACATCTTGTACATATAAAATAAAAGTATATATGAACACGACTGATTATCATTCGCCAATTACTAGAATAATATATAAAAAAATTGACATTTGTATATAAAAAAATTATAATTACTCTATGTGATAGCATGTGTTAACTGGCGGGGGTGAAGGCGTGGCAGAATTGAGGCGCATTATGATTAGTATTCCAAATAGTTTGCTCCAAGAAGTGGATGGTATTATTGCGATGGAGAAATTAAGTCGTAGTCAATTTGTGCGTGATGCTATGCGCTCTTGCATTGAAGATCGTAAACGTAAAGCAGTACGTGATAAGATGCGTAGAGGATATCAGGAAATGGCAAATATTAATATGGAATTAGCCGAGGAAGGATTGCTGTCAGACACCGATATGTTTGAAATGCCTACCTTGCTGGCGGAGCGTGAATAATAATGGTCGTAAAACGTGGGGATATTTATTATGCCAATTTAAGCCCAGTAGTAGGCTCAGAACAAGGCGGACATAGACCTGTTTTAGTAATTCAGAATGATGTTGGTAATAAATATAGTCCAACGGTGATTGTGGTAGCCATTACTTCGCAGATTTCCAAGGCGAAGTTGCCTACTCATGTAGAAATAAGTTCCAAGTATTCTAATTTAGAAAAGGATTCTGTCATCTTACTAGAACAGCTGCGTACGATTGATAAACGCCGCTTAAAAGAAAAGGTTACTCATCTAAGTGATGAGGTAATGAGTATGATTGACGAAGCGATAAAAGTCAGCTTAGGTTTAGTTGAAGTATAAATCATGATAAAGAATAGGCAGGTAACTGTCTATTTTTTTTGAGTATTAGGTGGTAGTAAGCAATAAGGAGGAGTAGGTTATGCGTAAAGGACGATGGTTAATGTTCTTAATGCTTGTGGCGATGCTCATTGCTAGTGCTGGGTGTAGTACTGAAAAAGTGGTAGAGCAGGGACAAGTATCGAGTGGACAGGAACAAGGAACGCTACAGGTTAAAGTCTTGGATATTGGGCAAGGAGATGCTATTTTGATTCGTGGGGGAGGGCAAACCGTCCTCGTTGATACAGGGGATATAGAGACGCGGGATAAATTGGTTGCCTACATAAAAAAAGAAGGCATCACTGCTATTGATACCGTCATTATTACCCATCCTCATGCTGATCATTTAGGCGGTATGCTAGGAGTATTAGAAAATTTTAAAGTCAAACAAATCTATGATAGCGGACAAACAGCAACGACAGCCCTATATCGTAAATATTTATCAGAAGTGCAAAAACAAAAAATACCCTTTAATTTGGTGACAGCAGGTGAGGAAATAAGCATTACCAATGAAATTAAACTTAAATTTTTGGCGCCAAGTAAGCCCTTTATAACTGAATCCGCAATTAATAATAATTCTATCGTTGCCAAATTGACCTATAATCAATTTTCTATGCTGCTGACAGGGGATGCAGAGAAAGAATCAGAAAAAAGCATGGTTAAGAATTACGCAAAAGAACTTAAAAGTACAGTGCTCAAAGCTGGTCATCATGGCAGTAATACCTCCTCTTCCTCTGGATTTTTAAAAGCCGTAGGACCTGAGGCCGTTATTATTTCTCTAGGTGCGAATAATGACTATCATCATCCCCACCCATCCACATTGAAGAAATATGTGGATGCTCAGCTAAAAGTATATCGTACAGATCTTGATGGTACTGTGACCATTACTAGTGATGGTAAAACTTATAAGATTGTTAAGGAGAAATAGTATGGAAATTCAAGCTGTTATTGATCGCTTCGAAGGCAGTAAAGCTATAGTATTCCTTGGTGAAGAGGAAGTGCAAGTAGTATGGCCCCGGCATATTTTGCCGAAAGAGGTAAAAGAGGGAGATATTCTCCAAGTTACACTACAAATTGATCATGGGGCAACGGCGGCAGCAAAAGCAGAAGCTGAAAATTTATTAGAGCAAGTACTCGGAAAGAATCAGGAGAGCTAACAGCTTTCCTGATTCTTTTTTTAGAAGAAAGATTCAACTTAATTATAAGATTTTAAATATTCTCATTTTTATGCTAATTCAATGCAGGAATTTAAAAAAATATGTAGAAACTATAAAGTAAACGTTTACAAGGGAAAATGTGGGAGAAATTATGGAAAATAATAAGCAAGAATCAAGAGATATAACGATTAAAGATGTTGCGCAAGAGGCAAATGTATCTATCGCAACAGTATCCCGTATTTTAAATGGTAAGGGTGGGGTTTCCTTAGCTTTAACGAAGCGGGTACAAGAAGTGGTAAAACAATTGAAATATCAGCCTAATAATGTTGCTAGAGCACTTAAAATAAAAGAGTCACGCAGTATTGGACTTATTATTCCTGACATTGAAAATCCTTTTTTCCCAGCCTTAGTAAGAGGTGTGGAAGATGCAGCGCAGCGACATGATTATGCTGTGATTTTGTGCAACACAGATGGCCGGGTTGAGGAAGAAAAGAAATATATTGAGTTTTTATTTAGTAAACGTGTCGATGGAATGGTATTTACTGAAAGTCTGGACAGCAAAAATAATATTGCTCTATTGGCTTCATCAGGCATTCCCATCGTATTATTAGATCGCCGGGTAGAAGGAATGCAGGCTAGTGCCGTTGTTACTGATAATCAATTAGGAGCTTTTATGGCAACGGAGCATTTGATTCAGCTAGGGAAGAAAAACATTGCTTTTCTTAATGGATCCTTAAAGCTTTCGTCTGGTGCCGAACGAGCTAATGGATATCGGGAGGCTCTTACAAAGTATAAGTTAGCATATAAGGAGCAATTGGTGATTAATGGAGCATTTACTTATGATAGTGGTTATGAAGCCACTGAAATGCTGGTGAGAAGCGGACAGAAATTTGATGGGATTTTTGCTTCGAATGACATGATTGCAATTGGAGCCATTGAATGTCTAGCAAAGCATAATATTAAAGTCCCCGAAGATGTGGGAGTGGTTGGTTTTGATGATATACGTATGGCCACATGGTATAAACCTGCCCTTACGACAATTCGCCAGCCTGTATACGATATGGGGAAGTGCGCTATGAATATTCTGGTAGAACAGATTAGTGGTGTGCGAGAAAAATATTGTGAACAAATATTTATGCCCGAACTTATTATTCGTAAATCGTCGGGAGCAAAGGAGGTAGGAAAGTGACAGGAGTA
>Ga0209340_1001538_pt1 | contig 16043 bp, 14 predicted proteins | sample EPASupsiteSAE323_FD_187266 | JGI IMG/M metagenome (GOLD analysis project Ga0209340, IMG submission 187266) | Bioremediated contaminated groundwater from EPA Superfund site, New Mexico - Sample SAE3-23 (SPAdes) (version 2) | ecosystem: Environmental > Aquatic > Deep subsurface > Groundwater >... | reverse complement strand
CGGGCTGGGATCTTCTGCCGCCGTCACGGTTGCCACCCTGTCGGCCATCAACGATGAGTTCTCCCTGCACAAGACCCGGGAGGATATCGCCGATATGGCCTTTGAGATCGAAAAGACCGTGCAGAAAGGGCGGGCAAGCCCCACGGATACGACGGTATCAGCCTATGGCGGCATCGTGCTCATCAGCGGGGGTTCCCGCAGGCGACTGCCCCCGCAGAACATCCACCTTGTCATCGGGGACTCGCTCGTCTCCCACAGCACCGCAAAGATGGTGGAGCAGGTGAGCGAGCTCAAGAAGAAGCATCCCAATATCGTGGACCCGGTGCTCGATGCGATCGAAGGCGTGAGCATGAGTGCGATCCACCATCTCAACAATCCCAAGGAACTGGGGAGATACATGAACATGAACCATGCCCTGCTCGAAGTGCTGGGCGTCGGACACCCGCAACTGGGAAAGATGGTTCTTGCAGCCCGCTCGGCCGGGGCATTCGGGGCAAAGATCACAGGAGCCGGGGGCGGTGGCTGCATGGTTGCACTCTGCCCCAAGCCCATCAAACACCGGATTGCCAGTGCCATCGAGGCGTGCGACGCCCGTGCAATCATTACCGGGATTGATACGGAAGGCGCACGCAAGGAGAAAAATGTCTGATCACCTGATTTTAAAGCTCGGCGGAAGCGTAATCACCGATAAGAGTGCCGACTGTGCGATCAACCGCGACCAGCTGGCATCCATTGCCGGGGCCATTGCCCGGGCACGCACGGATGGCATTGTGGTCATCCACGGCGCCGGGTCCTGCGGGCATCCCGAGGCCAAGCGGTACCATCTCGATGTCGGTGCGGCGAAGGGAGAGACCGAAGGGATCTACGTCACCCACCGGGCAGTCAGCCGGCTCAACGATGAGGTTGTTGCAACCCTCCGCGAACAGGGAGTCGCTGCGATCGGCGTTCACCCGCTGCATACTGCAATTGCGGATAACGGGCGGCTGGTCAACTTCGAATGCCGGCACCTTGAAACAATGCTCAGTCTCGGGATGGTCCCTGTGATCCACGGCGACGTGGTGATGGACCTTTCAAAAGGAGCCTGTATCGTATCGGGCGATCAGCTCGTGCGGTATCTTGCGGTTGGTCTGGGGATCAGCCGCGTGGGGCTCGCCACCGATGTACCGGGAGTGCTGGATGGAGAGCGGGTTGTTCCGGAAATTACCCGGGACACAATGCCAACTCTCCGCATCGGCAACTCGATGCATACCGATGTCACCGGTGGAATGAGAGGCAAGATCAATGAACTGCTCGAACTTGCAGATGCAGGTATCGGGTCAGATATCTTTCACGTCTCGCGGGTAGCCGACTTCCTTGCAGGAGCCAGCCACGGCGGGACAACCGTAAAGGGGAATAAAAAATGAGTGATAAGAAGCGGTTTACCTCCTCGCGCAAGCTCGACCACCTGCGCATCTGTGCAGAAGAAGCAGTCGAAAGCGGGGATGCCGGGTTTGGAAGCATCAGGTTCGTGCACAATGCGCTGCCGGAATGTGACATGGGATCCATTGATCTTAAGGCCCGCTTCCTGAAGCATTCATTCTCTTCCCCCCTGTTCATCTCGGCCATGACCGGTGGTCACCCGGGAACAAAAGATGTCAATGCCCGGCTCGCCCGGGCAGCAGAACGCTACGGGGCCGGCATGGGTGTCGGTTCCCAGCGTGCAGCGCTAGAGAACCCACAGCTCGAAGATACGTTCTCGATCGTGCGGGATGAGGCGCCCCATGCATTCCTGGTTGCGAATCTCGGGGCCGTCCAGCTCCGGGATCACGGTATTGAATGGGCGGAGCGGGCCGTCTCGATGATCGAGGCGGATGCACTCGCCATTCACTTGAATTTCCTGCAGGAAGCGATCCAGCCGGAAGGCGATCATAATGCCACCGGCTGCTTTGCGGCAATCGAGACACTCTGCCGGGAATTCAAGAAGCCGGTCATCATAAAAGAGACCGGCTGCGGGATCTCTGCACCCGTTGCCCGGCAGTGCTGGGGTGCGGGAGCAGGTGCGATCGATATCGGCGGCTGGGGCGGAACGTCCTGGGCTGCTGTCGAGAGCGTACGGGCACACGAGAGCAAGAATACAAAAGACCATGCCCTCATGTCGCTGGGGCAGGACTTTGCCTGCTGGGGCATTCCCACGGTCGTCAGTCTTGCCGAAGTGCTCGCAACCGGCAGCCCGGTGATTGCATCGGGCGGCGTCCGGAGCGGCATCGATGTCGCCAAAGCACTCGCACTCGGGGCGGATCTCTGCGGCATGGCACTGCCCCTGCTCAAACCCGCGATGGAAAGCGACGAGGCACTCGCCAATGCGATTGAAGTGATACACCGGCAGCTTAAGGTTACCATGTTTTTGACCGGCTCTGCCCGGGTATCGGATCTCCGGAAAGCCCCGGTGTATCTCACGGGCATGACCCGCCAGATGATCGATAAGGACAATCCGGCGCGTATCAAGCGATAATCAATCCAGAATGCTTCATCAGGATAATCGATCGGGCAGCTGATCGAACCGGGGCATTCTTCAGGCAGAATAACATACAGACAAGTAAGGAGATAAAAAAATGGATATAGAAATTATAGCAGTGGGCGGTTACGACGAGGTCGGGCGGAATATGACCGCTGTCCGCTGCGGAAAGGAAATTGTCATCTTTGACATGGGCCTCCGGCTGGACCAGATAATGATCCATGAGGACGCGGAAGTAGAGAATATGCATTCCCTTGATCTGATAAAGATCAAGGCAATCCCGGACGACACCCTGATGAACGGGATCGAAGGCTCGGTCAAGGCTATTGTCTGTTCACACGGGCACCTGGACCACATCGGGGCCATCCCGAAACTGGCACACCGGTACAATGCGCCTATCATCGCCACCCCGTATGCGACAGAGCTCATCCGGCAGCAGATCTCCGGCGAGCAGAAGTTCGGCGTCAACAACAAGCTCTTTGCCCTCAAGTCGGGACAGCGCTACACGCTCTCTTCGAACCTGGTGCTGGAGTTCGTCCGCACGCAGCACTCGATCATCGATACCGTGACGCCGGTGCTCCACACCCCCCACGGTGCGATCGTGTACGCCTGCGATTTCAAGCTCGACCGGACGCCGGTCATTGGCGAACCGCCGGACTTTGCCCGCTTCCGCCAGATCGGCAAGGAAGGCGTGCTCGCCCTTATCGTGGAGAGCACGTATATCGACCGCCCGGGCCGGTGCCCGAGCGAGCGTATCGCCCGCGACCTTGTCCGGAACGTCATCACCAGTTACGAAGATGACAAGAGCGCGATTATCGTCTCTACCTTCTCGTCGCACATTGCCCGGGTCAAAACCATCGCGGAATGCGCCCACGAGATTGGCAGGAAGCCGGTGCTGCTCGGCAGGTCCATGGAGAAGTACTCCGTTACCGCAGAGCAGATGAAACTCTGTTCATTTCCCGAGACCACCAGTGTGTTCGGGAACCGCCGGACCGTTGACCGGACCATGCGCCGGATGATGAAGATGGGCAAGGAACAGTTCCTCCCCATCGTCACCGGGCACCAGGGCGAACCAGGGTCCATTCTCACCCGCCTTGCCCTCGGGGATACCCCCTACCAGTTGTCCAAGGGCGATAAGGTACTCTTCTCCGCAAACGTGATCCCCAACCCTATGAACTTCGGCCAGCGCTACATGGTCGAACAGCACCTCCGGCATGCCGGTGCACGCATCTTTGAAGACCTGCACGTGTCCGGTCACGCCTACCGTGAGGATCACTATGAATTCATCCAGTTGCTCCAGCCGCAGCACATCATTCCTGCGCACGGGCACCTGAAGATGACGGCCGGCTACACGGACTTTGCCACCGAGATGGGCTACACGGCCCAGTCCACGGTCCACATGCTGAGGAACGGCCAGCGGGTCAAGCTTAACTGAATCGAGGAATCACAATGTCGGAACTATCCCCGTACCTGGAATCGGTCGCAAAAGAGATTGACCGCATGATCGACCGGTATTTTGTTGACACGGTCGGTGAACTGAACAAGGCATCAGCCCATCTTCTTGCAGCCGGCGGCAAACGGCTCCGCCCGGCAGTGGTCATGCTGGCGGCAGATTCCGTGAAACACGGAAGCTCCGACGAGATCATGCACGCAGCACTCGCGCTGGAGATCACGCACACGTTCACGCTCATCCACGATGATATCATGGATGACGACAACCTGCGCCGGGGTGTCCAGACGGTCCACACGAAATGGGACATGCCGACCGGTATCCTTGCCGGCGATGTGCTCTATGCCCGGGCATTCGAGTATATCTGCCTGGCAACTGCCACCGATGCGGCAAAAGTGCGGTCGGTCACCATGCTCGCCAAGGCCTGCGCCGATATCTGTGCAGGCCAGCACATGGATATGTCCTTCGAGCACCGCAATGACGTGAGCGAGTACGAGTATATCGAGATGGTCAGGAAAAAGACCGGGGTGCTCTATGCCGCAGCAGCCGGTATCGGCGGCGTTCTTGCCGGGGGCACAGCCCCGCAGGTAAAAGCTCTCTATAACTTCGGGCTGAACACCGGTATCGCGTTCCAGATCCAGGATGACTTAATCGACCTGCTTACGCCTTCTGAGAAGAGCGGCAAGGACCAGGCTTCCGACCTCCGGGAAGGCAAACAGACGATCATCATGATCAAGGCCCGGGAGAAGGGCATCGATCTCCAGAAATACCGGCGCGAGCTCTCGAAAGCCGATATCGATGCGGCGATCAAGGAACTGACCGATGCCGGGGTAATTGATGAAGTCAAGAAGATTGCAGCGGATCTGGTTGCGGACAGCAACAAGCACCTCTCCCTGCTCCCCCCCTCCAAAGAACGCCAGCTCCTCATGGACATCGGCGAATTTTTTGTTACCCGGAGTTATTAAAAATGGCCGGGGACGATCCAAAAGAGCTCCTCTTTTTGTGTGCACTCCAGAATGCCGTGAAACACGGCGGTATCCCCCAGGCGGGAGCCGTTATCGGCATGGTGATGGGGGCACACCCGGAACTACGGAGCCGGGCCAAGGAAGTTTCTGCGTTTGCAAAGGAAGCGATTGCTGACGTTGCGGCGCTCTCACCTGAAGAACGGGTAACGACCCTCCAGACCCGTGCGCCGGAGATGTTTGCGGCCCTCTCCGAGAAGCACGAGCACAAGAAGGTGCTGCCGGATCTCGAAGGAGCCGAAAACGGTGTCGTGATGCGGTTTGCTCCCAATCCGTCCGGCCCCCTCCATATCGGGCATGCCCGGGCAGCAGCGCTCAATGATGCGTACGTGAAGCAATACGGCGGGCGTTATATCCTGCGTATCGAGGATACCGATCCCAAGCGGGTCGATCCCGAAGCCTACGAGATGGTGGTCGAGGATCTCAAGTGGCTCGGGCTCGGTATCACGGACACCGTGACGCAGAGCGACCGTCTGCACCTGTACTATGCGCTCTGCACACAGCTGATCGAGCGGAACGGCGCTTACGTCTGCACCTGCGACAACGAGGTCTTCAAGGAGCTCAAGAACAAGAAGATCGCCTGCCCCTGCCGGGAGCAGTCCGTTGAGAAGAACCTTGAACTCTGGGACAAGATGCTCACCCACGGGTTCAAGGAAGGCGAGGCCTCGGTCCGGATCAAGACCGACCTGCTCCACCCCGACCCGGCCATGCGGGACTTCCCCGCGTTCCGTATCCTCGATGCCCCGGCGCACCCGAAGGTCATCGCCCACGTGTACCCGCTGATGAACTTCTCGGTCGTTGCGGACGATCACCTGCTCGGCGTCACCCACGTAATCCGGGGCAAGGATCACATCGCCAACACGCGGCGCCAGCGCTACATCTACGATCACTTCGGCTGGAAGGTGCCGGTATACCGGCACTATGGCCGGATGGGCATCGAGGGCGTTGTACTCTCGACGTCCCAGATGCGGCTCGGCATCAATGACGGCACCTACAGCGGCTGGGATGATATCCGGCTCGGGACCCTCCGGGCACTTGCCCGCCGGGGGATCAGCCCCGAGGCCGTCAAGAACGCGATGCTGGCGATCGGTATCGGGGATACGGACATCTCGTTCTCGTGGGACAACCTCTTTGCCGAGAACAAGAAGATCGTTGACCCGGTGGCAAACCGGTATTTCTTTGTGCCTGAGCCGGTAACGGCAAAGATCGAAGGGGCGCAACCCCACACGGCACATGCGATGCTCCACCCGAGCGATGCTGCCCGGGGCACCCGGACGCTGGAGTTTACCGGCACGGTTCTGCTTCCGAAGAAGGAGATCTCACCGGACGTGACGATGCTCCGGCTCAAGGATCTTTTCAATGTGAAGATTTCGTGGGATAACGGGACGCCTACCTTTAGTTACGCGGGGGATTCGCTTGCGGATGCCCGGGCGGCAAAGGCGCATATCGTGCAGTGGCTGCCGGCGCAGGCAACGGTTGCTTGTTCCCTTCTTACTCCTGATGGGGAGATGGTGGGGGCTTGTGAACCTGCTGTACGCTCAGAGTTGGGGAAGGTTATCCAGTTCGAGCGGGTCGGGTTTGTGAAGATCGATGCTACCCGGGATGACGGGGTTGTGGCGTATTATACGCATAAGTGACCGGATTGAGCCGGGTTGGGGAATTTTTTTTAAAATACATTTTTACTATTCATAAATCTATTACAAAGCATATAATCTAATATTTACCAAATCTCTTCAAATGCCACGAAGTGCAACGGCAAAAGTCATCGCATATATCGGTGCTTTAGTCGCAGCATTTTGGGGTTTCATCGAATTATACCAAGCGTTGAGCCGTATTAAGATGATATTCGATGCCATCAATTTCATAGCTGATGGATACTATTCGGTAACTTCAACGGTCACCAATTTTACGCTCTGGAAAAGCAACGCTACATATCTGCTTACACAGCCGGTTTTTAATGCGCTTCCCTTCTTACAAATAGTACCAGAAGTTGTTTGGGATATTTGTAAGGCCATTATTCTTTTTTACATCGCGCTTTTAATTCTTGAATGGCTGATGAGATGAAGTGTAAATTCACTTTCACCCCGCACACTCCATGTGGATATAAATTGATAAATGCATTATGATAATTATATGACGATACAAAAGGGGGAATTCGAGATAGATGCGGTATTGGAGAAAATACACCATCCCTTAACCGCAGAAGGTCATGGGTTTAATGAACTAGTTTTTTCTATTACAAATGTTGGTAATGAAATCAATGCATCGGAAGTATCTATGGCAATAATATTTCCGGGTCAACCCGACAAACATCATCTGCCATTTCCAGAGGGTATTTCGACGCTTAAAAGGAAGCAATCTGTTATCTTCAACTTATCTCCAAATTTGACTGGTATAAGTCCGAGATCAATCATTGTTTTGATAAGAATTGTAGACGGTGTGGAGATTGCACGAACAAGAGTTCGTGAAGTCTAAAAGGAGAGATCGATGTTAAAGTACTTGCAAGAAATTCTAATCTCATGTGTTGTCGCAATCATCTTTTGTGCGATTACTATTTTTTTCTCTGGTAATGTTATTGCAGGCATTTCCGTATTTACCGCTGTACTCGTTACATTCAATTTTGTTCTGAGTCGGTACGAAACCAGAACTGAAGCTCCCGTGGAATTAAAAGTTATCGAGAGGGATAACACTCATTTCTTTTTGGTATCTATAACCAATACCGGTGGGAAAACAATTTACTTGGATAAAGGGGGAGTGAAAACTAAAGATGGAATCATCGTGGACTTCGATGAGGAGGTAAGCGTTAGACTTCCAGAAAAACCAGAACCAAAAAAATCGAAATATGGCTTTCTATCCATCATGGATGACTTACACTTAAATCTTAAACCTCTTCCGATGATAAAATCTCACTGGGCAAACATCGTACAACCCGGAGATGCACAGAATACACGTAAAGAAGTATGGAAGGTTCTCTCGCTCCTTATCGACAAGAAAACCCCTCCAGGCGAGAAATTAGAATTGAAGGGATTTTTTACTGATCAATTAAACCACGAATACGAGTCCGAATGGATGCAGTTTAATCGAGTGTCACTTGTGGAAATAGCTAAGGCAGATATAAAAAATAAAACAGGATGACTCTGGGACATTTAAGAGAGAACAGATTTTATCTATCACTTTTCTCAATTGCATCAATACGTTTTTGCTGGCATTTTTATAACCGATGGATAATGAACGATAATGGACTGATTACAAAGATGGGGGCTGGTGCCCCCATACCTCCGGATGCGATGAACGCCGCCGCCCCCGGAGGGACGCCCCCGCGGCGGTTCAGGAACGGGCAATCAGTTTGAACCGACCTGCCCAGCGAGGTCCCGACGTTGGGGCCATTATCAAATTGATGAAAAAACGGGGTAATTCCCACAACCTGCCCTTCTTTCTTTCGAGCTCTTCCATGCCCAGTTACATTGGCCGATGACTTCCTTGTGTAACATAAAATCAAAAATTTGGTACACAACGCCCACTTGTGTATCACCGGCGTTACGCAAGGCATCCCAGCGTATCATAGAATGGTGACGATGGTACGCAGGAATTCCCCCCTCTTGATCCTAAAATCCGGGAGAATTTACTCGGTGCTCGTCTCTGTGATCGAAATCAAACGGGGGAACCGCAGGATCGTCGGGCTTGTTCCTTTCCCTTCCCGCGTTACAATAAGGATTCCTCCGTCAGTCAGTTTACGCAGGATACGGTGTGCGCTCTGTTTTGGGATTCCCGATTCCGTAATAAAATCGGCGGTTTTGAAGATCGGGCGCGAGAAGAGCGTATCGATTGCCCTGATTGCGTACTCCGAGTGCGTCACTTCCGGGACATGTTCTTTCATTTCCTCGTACAGGTCGATGATCGCTGTTGCCTTCTGGTTGTTCTCCGTTGCCTGCTCGATGAGAGTTTGCAGGAAGAACGCAATCCAGCCGTTCCAATCGTCGTCGCGGGAGATCGCAAGAAGACGCCGGTAGTATTCGTCCCGGTGCTGTTCCAGGTATGCACTGATGTAGAACATCGGTGTTGATAGGATCTGCTTGTCATAGAGGATGATGGGGACCAGCATCCGCCCGATCCTTCCGTTGCCATCGCGGAACGGATGGATGAGCTCGAACTGTGCCTTGAGCACTGCAAGCTGCACGAGCGGATCCTTTTCTTCGGTGTGCAAATAATTCTCCCAGTTTGTGAGCGCGTCCATCACGAGGTTAGGGGCGGGCGGGATGAATGTGGCCCGTTCGATGGGCGTTCCGTACGGAGCGATGTAATTCTGGATGCGGCGGATCTCACCGGGCTCCCGGTCCCGTCCGCGGACACTTGCCAGCAGGACGCGGTGGAGATCCCTCACCATGTTGGTGCAGATCGGTCGGTTCCCGAGGTCGACGACTGCTGCCTTCAGCGCGGTCCGGTAATTGATGATCTCCTGGATGTCGAGGCGTTTTTCCGCAGTGATTTTGTGTGCCTGATCCGCTTCGAATTGCAGGACATCTTCGAGTGATGCCTGAGTACCTTCGATCCGTGATGAGAGGACCGCTTCACGGATTGTGAGGGGGGAGAGAAGAATTTCGGGATTGATGATGCCCTGGAGCAGGCCATCGTACCGTGCGAGTGCCGCATTCGCTTTGCCGATGCGGGAGATGTGCGAGGTCCAGTCGATGTCATCGATCGGCAGGGTCCGGGGTATGTATGGCTCCATTCTGGTTCAGTATAGTGTTTTGGATATTATTATCATTGGCTAGGGGCTGAAAAGATATCATAGACAAACCCGCCAAACCCGCCACGACCCCGTCATAATCCCGCCAAACCCGTCATGAACTCGATATTTCCACGTAATTGTCACAGTTCCCTTTTTTTAAAACCACTTTCGAATATATTCACCCATTTTGCTTCTATTATCGGCGCCCGCCCCCCTTCCGCGAAATCCCACCGCTTCAAATTAAAAACACAAAACAGGTTTGCAGGATTGCATGACGTAAGGAAGGTCACGCGATTTGTGGAGGAAGTGCCAGCAATTTTTCCGATGAGTGCAGGCCGGGTTCGTTAATCGTAAAAATCCTGAATTTTAGTCAGGGAGGATAGGGTATTATGCACAATTCCGGTCAGTCACCCATAATCGCTTCGATCACTCTCCTCTCACCGTTCCGCCGGATATCTTCGTTCCCAGCCACGCGATACACCCATACACGAGAGTGGCGACGACAACCTCTGCCACCGCAAGGTACACGATTATCATCATCATCCCGTATTCAGTGGCGGGTGGTTTCTGTGCATCCCCTCCCATAAATCCGAAGGCCACAAGGAGAAAGAACGTCACGACCAGAGTAACGGGGATCACAATATAGGGGGAGTATGCCGCGGTATATTTGCGGATGAACGGGAATGGTGCGAGTATCAGCAGTGCATTCAACAGGAAACTGGTCAGCATACTCAGGAGCCAGGTATTCTGGTACTCTTCCGGTGATTGGGGGATTCCGCTAAAATACACAAGCGTGACCGCGAGCATCAGCACGGCCCCCACTGCTGGCAGGAAGAGCCGGACCCGCCGGAACGGAACCCGTTCGAGCAGAAAAAAAATGATAAGAGATAAGAGTGCTGTCGGAATCCCGAGTATGACCGTGATGAGAAGTCCGTTGACAAGTATCGCGGGATATTGGATGGGTTCTAAGATGGGTATCATCATCTGATGTTTTATCGGGACATTTAATATATTCACATGATTTGACTGGATTCATTATGGGACAAAAACCTCGCCGCAGACCCTTCCCCTGGCACCTGGCCTCCGCTGGGACGCCCCCAACGGCATTTCAGGGATTGTTTTCCCATTTCTTGTGCAAATCCCCTATGCTTAATGAACCGTTTCACCAGACTTTAACCAAAATTTTTCAACCAGACCCTGCTCGAAAATTTCACATCGCGATCCCGATCGCGTTTGAAAATCTGATCCGGATCAACCAGACTTTGATTGAAAAATTAAAATCGGACTTTGATTTTATTTTTCCAGGCAGACTTTGATGTTAAAAAATAAATCAAACCTTAATTGAAATTTCAAAACCAGACTTTGATTTTATTTTTTCAAGCAGACTTTGATTGAAAAAAAGAGATCAAACCTTGATTGAAATTTTAAAATCAGACTTTGATTTTATTTTTTTAACCAGACCTTGATGTTAAAAAATAAATCGGATCATGATTGAAAAATGGATTTGCAGTCACACTTCCGGCGTGAACATGCCTCCAGCAAAGCAACCGGATCATGGTTGAAATGTGAAAATCAGACTTTGATTTTATTTTTTCAAGCAGACTTTGATGTTAAAAAATAAATCGAACCTTGATTGAAATTTAAAAATCGGACTTTGATTTTTAAAAATAAAACGAACCTTGATTGAAAAAAAGAGATCAAACCTTGATTGAAATGTTAAAATCAGACTTTGATTTTATTTTTAAAATCGGATCGTGAATGAAAAAAATAATCAGATCTTGCCTGAAAATTTCGCATCGCGATCCCGATCGCGCTTGAAAAATAATTTCAGATCAACCAGACCCTGGTTAAAATGTTTCAACCAGACTCCAATGGAAAATTTTTGAGCAAGCAGTGATTGAAAAATTACGTTCAGGCAGTGCCTTCGTGTTGAGCCCCATCGCATTGCGCACCGCTTGGGGGCTGGTGGCACAAGGGGAGGAGTTGCCTGTCATTGAAAAGACGATCACACTCATGATCCAGGGGAAATTGCAGTAAACAGCCGCTATCCTAAAGTTTTTTTTAGTATTCCCGTCATCATATACAGACATACATGGAAGCCGAAGAGAGCAGCAATGGAAAAGGCGAAAAGGGGGAATCGCGCCACCAGCTGGTCTTTACCGGTCTCATCATCGATCTTCTCGTCCTGATCCCCGAGTCTATAGCAGTCATCCTCTCCGGTTCCATGACCCTGTTTGCCGACATCATCAAGGGGATAAACGAGATCATAGCCACCTCCTTTGCCCTCATCATCATCCGGCGTGTGACTCTCGGCGGGAAATTCACCTACGATTACGGCATGGGAAAGTTCGAGTCGTTAACACGGATTATCACCGGCGGCGTGATGTTCGTATCCCTTGCGATCCTGCTTTTCTTCACGTTCCACCGTATTTTGAATCCTGAACATTTCGACATGGACGCCGCAATTATCGGTATCCCTCTCATGCTCCTTGTCAGTATCACCGACTCGTACCACTGGCAGAAGAACTATCGTCTCAACTTAAAAGAGCCCTCCCCCATCATGGAGGCCCAGTGGCGGCTCCGCCGGGCCAAGACCTTCTCCGATCTCCTGATCCTCTTTGCGCTGGTACTCTCGGTCCTCCTCGTCCATTACAGCTGGGCGGAATATATCGATCCTGTTGCATCTCTGGTTATTATCGGGTTCCTGCTGTTTGCCGGATACCGGGAGATCTCCTCCTCGCTGCCGGATCTCTTTGACAAGACCCTGGAAGAAGAGCTCCAGATTATCATCTTAAAGGAACTGGTCGGCTCATTCGAAAAGTTCGATGAATTCCACGGGGTCCGGTCGCGCCGGTCCGGGACTAGGATATATATCGATATCTTCCTTGGGTTCGATGCGGAGCAGAAGGTGGGGGATATGCAGGAGAACATTGACTTCCTAAAGGGATCTCTTGAGACCCTGATTCCCGGCAGTGTTGTCTGCATTATTCCGACCAGCGGGAAAGATACGCGCTCTGCTGCCTAGTGACGGGTGGATATCGGTTTTTTTTGGAAAACGGTGGAAGTATTGTAAAAAAACGATTGAATTATATACGCGGCCTTCTCAACAATAGTAAGTACCTTGCACTGCAAGATACTGTGTTAAGCAATTAACACGCAGCCCGGCGATTTCACCCTCTCCCCGGTATCGCAGGAAGTTCCCATTGCGGGAAATCCTGTGGCACCGGGACCGGGCATGCAACGGGCATTGGAGATCCCATGAACATCCAGTTTAAGAAAGGCGTACTTGAGATCTGCGTTCTCTCGGTCCTTGCACACAAGGACTGTTACGGATATGAACTCGTCAACGAGATCTCAAAGCAGATCGATATCTCGGAAGGTACGATCTACCCGCTCCTGCGTCGCCTTAAGGATGAGGGTTTTGTCACGACCTATCTTGAGGAGTCCGTAGAAGGGCCCCCCCGGAAGTATTACCGGTTGACCGAAAGCGGGAGGAAAGAAGAACATGAACTCAAAGAGGAATGGTTGCGGTTTACGACAGCGGTAAATACGCTTCTCGTGGGGAAAAACAATGCTGCAGAATGAACAGGAATATATCCGGATATTAACCGATCGGCTCTCGGGAATGCTTCCGAAAGAAGATCTTGAAGATATCCTTTCCGATTACCGGGAGCATTTCAGGATCGGAAAGGCGGAAGGCAGGGCTGAAGACGAGCTGTTCCGCTCGCTTGGCTCTCCGGATGATGTCGCAAAGGAGATCCGGGCAACGCATCTCGTGAAAAAAGCCGAGGAGACCCGATCCTGCCGGAATATCGTCCATGCCGTTGTAGCAACCCTGGGACTTGGCCTGTTCAACCTGGTATTTGTACTGGTGCCGTTCATCATTCTCATCGTCCTGCTCCTGGTAGTATTCCTGGTCGGGATTGCATTCTCGGTATTCGGGCCGGTGGCCTTTGTCTTTGCATTCCTCCAGATGCTGGGATTTTCGTCGTTTGCCATCTGGTTGTCCCCCGCAGCAGGAATTTTTATCTCGATAGGCTTGACTGCTGTCGGGCTTCTCCTGGTAATCGGTGATCTCTACCTGGCCCGGTTCTTCTACCACCAGGGCATTCGTTACCTGAAATGGAATATTCATTTGATTACCGGGGCGGTGTGCGAAAGATGACTCCCGATCAGCCAGAAGAAGAAAAAAAGTATTGTCTTCACGGCATCCTGACCCTTTCCGGTATAAACCCGACACGGGTAATCCTGTGGCTGGTTGCCATTGCGATCGTATCATTTGCCATCGGCTTTGGCATCCTTGCGGTCTCCGGCGTGTTTTCGCCCGGAACAAGTCACCCGAACTCACCGTTTATCCAGACTGCGTGGGTTACTCCCAATACCATCGATATCCCGCTGGATGGTGCCGTTTCCGGAAATATTTCCGTCATCATGGGTGCCGGAAAGGTTGCACTTGATAGCGGTACACCGGAAAATATGCTGATGGAAGCAACAGTCTTTTCAAAAGCCCCGGAGTGGCAGCCAACGTTATCGTCCGCACTTGAGGACACAACAAAGACCGTCACCCTGACAGACAAGGGGCATACCGGGAAAGCCTGGTTTGCCGTGCATTCCCCGAACAGCTGGGATATCCGTGTAACAGACCGCGTCCCGGTGGTGCTGAATGTGAAAGTCGGTGCCGGGGACTGCAAGATGAATGCCGGTTCGATCAATCTCACGTATCTCACGGTCCACTCCGGTGCCGGGGATACTGAGATCGATCTGGGCCGGTATCATGGCGGCAGGTTTGATGCGGCAATAACCAGTGGCATTGGCGATCTCACCCTGAAAGTTCCCCGTTCGGGCAATACCCGTATCACCGTTCACCAGGGTGTGGGCGAGACCTCCGGATTCGGGTTTACCCTGAATAATGGAGCCTATGTTACCCCCGGTTTTGACCCGGCGCTCCCGGTCAACGAAATCGCCGTAAAGCAGGGTGTTGGATCCTTCATCCTTGAGATGGTGTAATAATGTCAACCGGTCGGAATTATTTAGTACCTGAAAACATAAATGTAGCAAAAATCTCTCCCGTCAATAGAGCGATCACTATGAAATGGACATTATCATTTGCAATTATTATTGCGCTCCTGTGCGCACTCCTGATCCCTGTATCAGCAGCAGGAGCACCCACCGTAACGATCAGTGATTTTAAAGTGAGCCCGTCTGTGCTTTTACCCGACAGTTTCGGGACCATTGCCATCACGGTAAAAAATACTGCCACCACTGCTTCAGTAGTTCAAAAAATTGGACAACAGTCGGATTTGGCGTATGATACCACAAAAACAATGGATATCAATGTCAACATCGAAAATATCAAACTCGAAGGAAATGGCATTGAAGTCCTGAGCAAGGATTACAACCGCGTCGGGGAGATTGGACCGGGACAGTCGATCCCCATCACCTTCTCGATCCATTCCCCTGCACAGAGCGGGATGTATTATCCCGAAGTCTGGATCGATACTACTAATGGACAGAGTACCCGGTTCCCGATACCGGTGAATGTCAACACCGCAGTAGGAATCCAGAGACCGGCGATCCTGATCATGGACTCGTCGCTGGTCTCAGTTGCAAACCCGGGAGAGGAGATCCCGGTTACCCTGACCGTCAGGAATGCAGGGCAGACCCTGGCAGATGAAGTAACGGTGAAGATAGAAAATTTGAGCGCCGTGGTAGCGCCAAAGAACGCCGATCTCTATCACCTGGGAATCATCAGTCCCGGAGAGCAGCAGACCGTCAACCTGGTTTTACTCTCCGATAAGAAAGCAAACTCGGGGCTCGTCCGGATACCGGTGACTATAGGTTATACTTCTATCGACGGGGTTCCTGTCACCAGGACAACCGGCATCGATCTGATGATGAAAGGCAAAGCCGAACTGGGTTTTGTGTCCGTGGATACGAACCCGCCACGGCTTTCCGAAAATGTTCCGTTTGACCTGACCGTGCGTATAGAAAACACCGGGACCGGCGAGGCAAAACAGGTATCTGCAAAGATCGACCTTCCGGCTGAGGGGACAAAAGAGGCGTTCATCGGCAAGATCAAGCCCGGGAATGACGCGCCTGCCATCTTCCTGCTCGAAGGTGCAAAATCCGGTACCCACCCCTATAACCTTTCCATAACCTATACCGATGACATGGGGGTTCATACGCAGACCCGGCAGATGGATCTGCGGGTGCCCGTATCAGACAATTCAGGGAGCATCATACTCATGCTCATCATCCTCGGAATCTTAGGATTTGTTGCCTACCGCTACTGGTATCTTCCTAAAACACATGGCGATGGAAAGTTCCCATGGGACAAAAAGAACTGAA
>Ga0209340_1001535_pt1 | contig 16077 bp, 11 predicted proteins | sample EPASupsiteSAE323_FD_187266 | JGI IMG/M metagenome (GOLD analysis project Ga0209340, IMG submission 187266) | Bioremediated contaminated groundwater from EPA Superfund site, New Mexico - Sample SAE3-23 (SPAdes) (version 2) | ecosystem: Environmental > Aquatic > Deep subsurface > Groundwater >... | reverse complement strand
CCTCTCGTCCTCTTCGAGACGGAGGCTGACGCTATAGCGCTCCCGCCCCTTATACATCGTCGAGAGCCCCATTCCGCCGATTGCGGCCGAGGTGTAATCGAGAAGTGCCTCTTTGCGGAGGTTATAGCGCGCCAATGCCGCTTCGTCGATATCGATATCGATGTAGTATCCGCTGTCGCTGCGGTCGGCAAAGATGCTCTGCGTATCCGGAATCTGCTGCAGGCGGCTTTCGATTTCGCGCGCCGCTTTTTGGAGCGTCGAAAGATCATCACCATAGAGCTTGATCCCCAGCGGGGTGCGGATACCGCTGAGAAGCATGTCGATCCGTCCGCGGATCGGGTAGGTCCAGGAGTTGACCAGTCCCGGAACCTGCAAGGCACTATCAAGCTCCTGCTGAAGTTTCTCGGTGGTCATCCCCTCACGCCACTGATCTTTGGGTTTGAGGGTGATAATCGTCTCGATCATCCCCAGCGGAGCGGGATCGGTCGCACTGTCAGCCCGCCCCCCTTTACCGAAGACGCTCTGAACTTCCGGAAAGCTTTTGATGACTGAATCGGTATACTGGGTCAACTGTTTGCTCTGATCGATACTCACCCCGCTTTGGGTGACGGGCATATACATCAGCGTCTGCTCATCCATCATCGGCATAAATTCCCACCCCAACGTGCGATAAAGATACGCGCTATACCCCAAAGCGACAATGACCAGCCCGAGGACAAGATAGCGAAACTTCATCGAAGCCAAAAGGATCGGATGGTAAAGCCAAATAGAAAAACGGCTCACCGGATTGGCCTGCTCGGAGAGGATACGCCCCCGTACGATCATAAAGATCAGCACCGGAACGAGCGTCACCGAGAGCAGTGCCCCTACCCCCATCGCGAAACTTTTGGTAAACGCCAGCGGGGTAAACAACAATCCCTCCTGCCCCTGAAGGGCAAAAATAGGGAGGAACGATACGACGACGAGAGCCAGCGCAAAAAAGATGGGACGCCCCACCATTTTCGACGAGTAGAGTACGGCATCAAGCCGCTGTGCGGTGGTAAGAGTTCCTAATTCGCTTTCGCGCTGAAGCAGTACTTTATGGGCATTTTCGATCATGATGATCGACGCGTCCACCATCGTCCCCACCGCAATGGCGATCCCCCCGAGCGACATGATGTTTGAGCCGATCCCAAAAAGTTTCATCAGCAAAAAGGTGATCGCTATGGTGAGCGGCAGGATGATCAAAACGATCAGCGCACTGCGCAGATGGAGCAAAAAGAGGGCGATGACGGCAATGACGATCAGACTTTCGTGCTCTAACGTCGTCGTGAGGGTCGCAATGGCGGCTTGGATCAGGTTAGAGCGGTCATACACGGGAACGACTTCGACCCCTGCGACATGGATCGTTTCTAGCTTGTCCCGTATCCTCTGAATGACGCGATAGACGTCTTCACCGTATCGGACGACGACGATCCCCCCTACACTCTCCCCCTGACCGTTCAGATCGGCAAAGCCCCGACGGTTTTCGGGGACTTTTTCAATACGAGCGATCTGGGAAAAGAGGACGGGGACACCGCCGCGCGTCGCAATGACGAGGCTTTCGATCGAGTCGATGTTTTGAAGATACCCTTTGGCCTGCACCATCCACTCATACCCGTTTTGGACAACGATCCGCCCTCCGACGTCGTTGTTGTTTCCTCGGATCGCCGCGGCGACTTCGCTGACACTGAGGTTATATCGCACCAGCGCGTCGTTGTTCAGCGTCACCTGATAGGTTGGGACAAATCCCCCTATCGAAGCGACTTCGCTAACTCCTGAAACCCCCTGCAGCGCATAACGGTAGGTATAGTCCTGTAATGTCCGCAGTTCGGCGAGATTTTTGGTTTTGGAGACCAGGGCGTACTCGTATACCCACCCTACCCCCGACGCGTCGGGCCCGAGGGAGACTTCGAGTGATCTTGGAAGCTGCGACTGCAGGGTTGAGAGCTGCTCGAGTACACGGGAGCGTGCCCAATACAGATCGACACCGTCGTTAAAAATAATGTAAATCAGACCGTTTTCATACCCCGAAAATCCCCGAACCGTTTTGATCGCGGGGAGAGAGAGAAGTTGACGGACAATCGGATAGGTCCCCTGCGCTTCGATGATCTCGGGGCTTTGCCCTTTCCATTTGAGCTGCAAGATGACCTGCGGAGGGGAGAGATCGGGGATGGCGTCGAGCGGGGTATGCCGTATCGCCCAGACGGACAACAGGCTCAGTACGATAGCCGCCGCTATGACCCAGTACCGAAACCGCAAACTCCACTCTATCAGACGCTCTACCATGACATTTCCTAAAAGTTCCCGTTGATCTGGGCATCCGAATCGATCATAAAGAGGGCATTCGCGACCACTTCATCCCCTTCGGCCAATCCGGAACGGATCTCATACCGATCATTCCCGACCGGAACCACATTCACCGCTACCGGCTCATATTCCCCCTCGTATTCCCCTTTTTTAAAGCAGAACCATTTCCCTTTCTTACGGATAACGGCGCTGCGTGGGACGACCAAAGCTCCGCTCGCGTGCATCATAGGATTAATCGCCGCATACATCCCAGGGAACAGTTTTCCGCTCGGATTGCTGAGATTAAGACGCATCGTCAGCGTCGATTCGGAGGGGTTGGCATTCGGATATATTTTGCCCCGTTTAGCGTACAAAGGACGCTCGAATCCCGTTACACGGATTTCATAGGAGTCCACTTTTTGAAGCGCTTCGAGCGCTTCGGGAGGAAATTTCATCTCCAGCCAGATCGGATCGAGTCTGACGATCCGAAACAGCGGCTGCATCGCACCAAACGCTGAGCCTTTGTTGATCTTTTTCTCGAAAATATAGCCCGTTACGGGAGAGCGTACCGTCGTCGTGGAGCCAACCGTCCCCGTTTTCTCGATTGCCGTTATCTCGGACATCGGGACACCCAGATAGATCAGCCGCTCTTTCGTACTTTGAACCATCCCCGGATTGGGGCGGATGGCACTGTATTTGAGCGAACTGAGGTACTCTTCCTTGGCCTGCAGCACTTCGGGGCTGTAGACCTCGGCGATCACATCCCCTTTGGAAATATGCTGATAAGTCTCGGTGGCTCGGAGTTTTTCGACGTATCCGCCGAAACGGAGAGCTATGATCGATTCGAGCCCTTCGTCCGCCCTAAGATAGCCGTAGTTTTTACCTACATTCGCCGCGGTATTGGAGCGTTTGACTTTGATTGTCGTCACATTGAACTGCTGGGTGATCGGAGCGGGTTTCGCCCATAAAATCGCCCCGGCCATCATCAGACCTAAAAAATATTTCATGACTCTTTCCCCACCAATAGATCAAGTTCCGCCTGAGCGCGGTAGAAGGCGACTATCGACCTTGAGAGCTGCAGTTCAAGCTGCAATTTCTGTTTGAGCAGCTCGGTAAATCGGAACAGATCTTCGCCTTTACGGATCGAGGCTTCTGAGAGTTCGAACATGTGATTGAGCTGCGGCAGACTCTCATCATGGATCACCCTCCATACCTCGGACGCTTTGAGCATCTCCGCGTATTTCTGGCGCATTGATGCTTCCAACTGAAGATACGCCGCCTCTTTGTCACGGCTCCGCTCCAGCACCTTTTCGCGGCTGATCTGCTGCTTCACCGACTCCGTTCCGTAAATCGGAAGGGGGATATTGACCCCGACGCTCCAATAGTCGTTGAACGCTTCACGCTGGCTGTATCCCACCTGTACCGTTACATCGGGATAGACGTCGAGCTGTGACTGGCGCAGCTGTGCCCCCGCCGATTTGAGCTGAGCTTCTTTGGCACGGTAGCCGAAATTGTTTTGCAGCTCTTTTTCATACGATTCGATCGGCTCGATCGTCCCCATTTTCAGATCCGCATCCACCTTCTCCACACGCCGTGCGCACAGCTGAGAAAGAGCCGCATAGGAGCGTTCCCTCTCCAGCGCCAGATCGGCCTGAATGATTTTTACCTGCGAAAGATCCATCTGTGATGCCATAATCCCCATATGCCGCCCCGAAGCGGCAGACGAAGAGAGGGCCGTATAAAGTTCGCCGTTTTGGCGGATAATGGTCTCGAAATTACGGTATATCCGTTCCTCTTCGCCGATCTGCCACAGACGGTAAACCTCTTTTTTGATCTCGCTGGAGAGCAATGCCCTCGATTGGCTCAGGGATAGCCCCGCATACGCTTCCTGCGCTTTGGCATCCTCGTACCGCAGATCCCGTTTTCCGGCAAACGGCACTTTCTGCTGCAAAGAGAGGGTCGTAAACTGCATCGGCTCAATCGAGCGGTTGGAGATGTCCTGCGTCTGAATATCGTTAACGAAAAGTTGCAATGAGGGGTTGTCGAAGTTTTTCGCGATCTCTTTTTGGTATCGGCTCTGTTCGACCCGCGATTGCGCACTGACAATAGAGGGATTATTTTGCAATGCCTGCCGTATCAGTTCCTCTAGACTTTCGGCATAGCTTAATGCCGCCACAACCGAGAGTGCAAATGCCGCGCGAATCATCCTCTCTTCCTTAGAAGTTCAACGATGTTTTCATACGGTATTTTTTTCCCTCTTTCGTGGTTACGAAGATATGAACCTGCCATGTTCCGCTCATATCCAGATTTACCGATGTTTTATAAAGACCGTGTCCCTGAGCCGCCGCTTTTCCTTTGGATTCCATCGCGGGCATCCCCGGCATTGCCGGCATAAACGCTTTGACTTCTACCGCCGCATTTTCGATGGGGGCATTTTGCTGATTCAGTTTGACGAGAAGCGTATTGTTTCCGACGATAAGAGGTTTTTCCGAACTGACCACCGCTTTTACATTTTGCACCGATGTACTTTGTTCCCATGCCGCACCGAATGACAACGCGGCAAACACCATTGATAAAAGGATAACTTTGAATTTCATGATGGACTCCTTTGAATAACTTTTTATTATTGTAGCGGTATTCTGGGGCGATGAGTGTAAACACTATATTAATGCGGAGCAGCGAGCTTTTTAAAGGATAGTACTTTAAGAAGCTCTAAGCGTTGTCTGAGCGTTTTTGTCGGTTTGGATAGTTTCAAATGCCGCCTGGATCGATTGAAAGGTCATGGTGTATTTGTCGATAAGCTCTTGACCTTGATTATAAACTCTATCGGGATGGTATTTATGCAAAAGTTTTTTGAATCTTTTTTTGATCTCGGAAAGATCTTCCTCCGGTGATACTTTAAGCAGTTTGTAGGCTTTGTCAATTTTTGCTTGTTCACTCTCTTTTTGCGGCTCAAAGTAATTGTTGGATGCAAGAAGTTGCGAGATGTGCTGTCGGTTATACATAAAACTGACGTGATACTGCATAATGCGATTACGCTTTAGAAGCATGAGAAGTTTCTCCTTTACCGCCTCATTATCGACCTTAATGAGATAATGATCTCTATCCCCTGCAAGGCTGATGATATGGGTTCTGAAATAAGCGCGCAAAAAGTTATGCATATACGCTGTGGCATTCTCTTGTTGAAAGCTAAACTTTATATATATCTTGTTGATAACCTCGATTGAAATCGGAATATTGGTGATGATATTGGCTTGGCTTTTTCACTTGATCTTTATCGGACGCTGCGGTTTTGATTCGATCTCTTCGCGCAAATCGTTAGGCTCTTTGCCGTGCATCTGTTGATAGCTCCAATAGAGCCAATGAAAGAACCTGTTTTTACTGTTTACTTCTTCATTGCAGTGATGGATGAAAATACCCGATTCGCCCTGAACCTTGTATTTGAAGTGGCGGTTTACAAAATCCACAATCACTTTCTCTTGTATAGAATCACGTCTAGCATGGATCAGAATCATGTTTCTATTGGCAAATATCCGCATTTTTAGAGACTCCGCTTGATCTGTTTATAGATTAAAGGATCATAAATTTTCCATATTTAAGCAAAAAACATTCCCTATATATAAGAAATAAAAAACTGCCGATACGGATTGAAAAAGGGGAGATTGGATAAACTGTCACATGGAAAAAACATCGCTGATTTTTGAAAATGATAGGTTCGTCGTCGCGCTCAAAGACGCCGGAGTCAACTTCCACTCCGAAGAAGAGGCGGGATTCGTCGTCCGGGTGAGCGAACAGCTAGGATTCCCCCTGTTCCCCGTCCACCGTCTCGACAAAATGACCTCCGGGCTCGTCATCCTCGCCAAAGACTCTGCAACGGCGGCCGTCTTCGGGAAAATGTTTGAAGAGCGCAAGATCGAAAAATACTACCTCGCCATCAGCATGCGCAAACCGAAGAAAAAAATGGGGTGGATAAAAGGGGACATGGCAAGTGCGCGACGGGGAGACTACAAACTCCTCACCACGATGAACAACCCTGCCATCACCCAGTTTGTCAGCTGTGCGCTCCGCACCCATGAGCGGGGATTTTTGATCAAACCCCATACAGGCAAGACCCATCAGATCCGTGTCGCCCTAAAATCCCTCGGCTCGCCTATCGCGGGGGATGAGCGCTATGCGCAAGCCGACGAAGCGCGCAAAGAGGAGCGGGGCTATCTGCACGCCTATGCACTGCGGTTTCGTCTGGGTGAGGAGGAGTTTTGTTTTGTCTCGCCGCCCGATGAGGGGGAGCGGTTTGTGAGTGCGGAGTGCAGAAAACAGCTTGAAACATGGTCTCAGCCGTGGGAGTTATTTTAGAACTTATTCAAAAATACAAATTTTTCATTATAATATAAATAAATATATTTTCATTTTATAACAACAAAATAATGTTATAAAAAAATTAAAGTAGAAACTATGTCAGTGACTAATAATAATTCTATTCAAGTAAAAATAACAACTTTTCCTCCTGATTCAGCAAATGAGGGAAAATATAATATAGAATTTTTAGAAGAAGTCTATGAGGTTAAAATCTATAAAACAAGTTTTGAATATTTACCATCACAATCAATGCAAAAGATTAGTAAAGAACAATTTATTGAATATTTAACCGATAGTTTTAAAAAAATACTAAAACAAGAAAATGAATCATTTGAATATGAACATATTTTAAAAATAGAAAATATTACTATTGCCTTTGATTTTAATTTTCTTGAAATAATAGATAAAGCATTAGAAAATATAAAAACCCAAAAAGTTACTCTACTTAAACAATATTTCAATGCCAAAGATAAAGAGATTAAATTGTTCAATATTGGTTTTAGCTTTGACAAAACCACATTCTCTACCTATCCATCTTTTGACATATTACATTGTCATAAGTTAAGTTTTAAAGACACCACTTTCAAAAAAGGTGCCAGAATAAGATCTGTAATAATTAATCACCTGATTTACGAACCACGTTTTATTGGTGCAGATGTCAACTTTGCTAATGGAGGTTATGCAGTTGTTGAAGATAATGAGTTTTGGAAAGAAGGGATTGGATTAATCAATAAATTTCAATTCAGACATCAGCTAGGAGGGGATGCAAAAACATACTTTATTGGTATGATTTTTAAAGAAGAAGCAAATTTCACAAACTCAATACTTGACAATGTTGTTTTTTGGGATACAGATTTATCAAATTGCCGTTTTTTACATTCGAAGCTTGATGAAGCTAAATTTTATAATTGTAGATTTCCATATCAAAAAGACTATATCATTGATCCATCAGGTAAAGAAAAAATAATTTTATTGCTAATATTAATATCCACAATAGTCATATGGACCATATTTTCACATATGCAAAGTTTTGAATCTAAAATAGGAGAATTTTTTCAAGCATTCATAGGTGTTCTTGCAATTTTACTTTCTTTATTTTCTATTGCATCTTTTAATAGATTAGTTATGATTCAATATATTTCTAAATTAGTAATATTTTTTCTTTCAAGGAAAACTCGTTTTTCACCATTAAACCCAGAGTTTTATTATCATATTTCTATTCTTGATGAAAAAAAATTTTTTGAATATAAAGATCAAATAAAAAATGAAAATAAGCAATATGCTATTCTTCAAAATATTCGTGAAGTTTATAAAGAACTAAAAATAAATTTTGAAAAAAATGCTGATTATCAACTAGGTGGTGAATTTTTTTATTCTCAACGTCTCTTAGAATTATCTACAAATTTCAAAATGTTAGATGGCTTTCATCAAGTCATTATGTATATTCACCATTTTGTAAACGGATTTGGAGAAAGACCAATGCGAGCACTAGTATCTTTTTTAATATGTTCTTTCTTCATTTTTCCTTTTTTAACAAAACCAAATATTGACTATATTTCAACACATAACACGCCCGAATTTTTATTAAAAGTATATAATTCCAAAACACCTATCTTATCTTTTGATCTCAACTCTACAATTAGTGAATATAATTCTTCAACAGAATTTGATAAAGATTTTCTATGTATTGCCAAAACAACTTATAAGTATAATGAACTTAAAAGTGGAAATGATAAAAATGTTAACGCTTTCGATAATCGTTTTGATTACCATTTTACACGACAATATATTCCCATTTTAAGTGATAACTACACTACAGAAATTATTTTTTCACTTTCACATATCATTACTCCATTCGCATCAGAAGAAAAAAAATGGTTTCTTGAAAAAACTAATCATGCTTCCTTCTTTGGCTTTATCGAAACATTTTTTTTATGGATCTTTATGGGTGCATTTTTATTAAGTATCAAAAATCGAATAAAACGTTAAAGGCAAAATATGACTTCATTATTGCAAACAAATTTAGTAATAGGTATTTCATCGCGAGCATTATTTGATCTTGAAGAAGCTAATACAGTTTATGACAATGAAGGTTTGGACTCATATGCAAAATACCAAAAAGAACACGAAAATGAGCCTCTTGAAAAAGGCACTGCATATTATCTTGTCGAAGCACTACTGAAACTGAATACTTTGGGTGTTGGAAAACTTGTAGATGTGATTGTTATGTCTAAAAATTCCCCCGATACGGGGTTAAGAGCATTTTATTCGATTAGCCATTATGGCCTTGAAATCACCCGAGCCGCCTTTGCTGGAGGAGCATCACTTTCGCCTTACCTCAATGCATTTGATGTTGATTTATTTCTTTCAAAATCAGGAGAAGATGTACAAATGGCTATCGATTCTGGAGTCGCATCTGCTATGATTTATAGTCCACCTGAAGGTTATATCTCCAATACAAACCAAATTCGAATTGCATTTGATGCTGATGCAGTTGTTTTCTCAGACGCATCAGAATATATATATAAAACCCAAGGAATAGAAGCATTTTACCAACATGAAAAAGAAAATGCATTGAAACCACTACCGGAAGGACCGTTTGCAAAATTACTCAAAACATTATCATTTATCCAATCAAAATTTAGCAAACAAGAATCACCAATCCGTCTAGCAATAGTCACAGCACGAAATAGTCCCGCTCATGAACGAGTTATTCTAACTTTACGTGCTTGGGAGGTTGAAATTGATGAAGCATTTTTCCTCGGTGGGCTCCCTAAAGACAAAATTTTGCAAGCATATAATCCACATATTTTTTTCGATGACCAACATCGTCATTTAGAACATTCATCAAAACTCGTACCAGCTGGACAAGTTCCATATAAAACGTCTTCACCTATGAAAACTATAGATATATAATTTTTTTTCGAAAAGAATTATCTCAAACATTTTAGCAATACCCCTTAGATGATCACTCATCGTGAGATCATAAGAATTGTTTTAATCCGAATCGTTTTTATCCATCACACGTCCAAGCCCCAATAAAAGGGCATAAGGGGTAACAGCTTTCCGTATCAGCTTTTCGAGCTCATCGGTATTTTTTTCGGAAACATCGTTCCATATACATTCCGCAATTTCAATAAATGAAGTCACGACCGTCGGATCAAAGTGTCTTCCGCTCCCCTCACGAATAGATTCGATAGCGTGTTCAAACGTAAAAGATCGTTTATACGGCCGTACGGACATGAGTGCGTCAAAAACATCGACAACCGCAAATATTCGTGCTGCCAAAGGGATTTCATCCCCTTTTAAACCGTTGGGATAGCCACTGCCGTCAAATTTTTCATGATGAAATCCGATAATCGCTAAAGCGTCATCGCACCACGGGATCTTTTTAATAAGCGCTTTTCCTAAATCCACATGCTGTTTCATGATGCTGAATTCATTCTCATCCAAGCGGCCCGGTTTCAACAAAATCGTATCGGGGATTCCGATCTTGCCGACGTCGTGCAAAAATGCCCCTTTGATTAATGCAGGCAATACTTCCGAAGAGAGATCCATTTTTTCCGCAAGCCTGATAGTGTAATAGCTGACGCGATAATTGTGTTCCGATGTATCGCTGTCTCGCATTGCCACCGCATCCCCTAAAACCCGAACCAGATTGATATTGCTGTATAACAGCTCCATTTTATCCGATTGAAGTTGCCGATATTGCCGGTAAATGATCGGAAAAATTGCCATGATGACCAATAATAAAATAATTGTCGTACCGATGAATACGCTCCTCATCCCCTGCCGCATCGCCAGCACTGTTTCGGATTTCAGCGGAATGGCGGCTTTCAGGACAACCGTCGATGCATGATTGATAGGGAGACTTTTTGCGAATATCAATATTAAATTGTTCGGATCGGCAGGGACTAAATGGTAACTTATTGTTTTCGAAACATCGGGGTCAAAGCGGCGGAACAATTGCACCATTTTGGTGTCGGGTGTTTTGGTAACCGAAAACAGCACTTCCCCATCCGTTTCGCGTATATCCAGTATCAACATTTGATGAGAGTCCATCAATTCGTTCATACGGGAAAAAAATAACTTTCGGGTTTCCGGAGTGCCGAGTTCCAACCCTTTTAAGTGTTTTTCAAAATCGGTGAATTCTTTATTGATAAGCGCATCGATCCGTTTTGCATTGTCTTGTTCAATGTACCAATAAATCCCACCGAATCCTATAAGAGTTACTGTGACAGAAATAACACCCAGTCGAAGAAAAAACAAAGCAAGAACATTGTTCTGAAAAAATCTAATGATAGGATTTTTCTGCTTTGCAGATGTACTCATTATCTAAGTCTCCGTTCCCGATTTAGTATAAGAAAATGTCAGCGCAGCCCTTTTAGCAACACCCCTTGGCTGTAGCTGTATATCTCTTCGAGATTATCGCTCATCAACAGATGCCCGTCGATCAACAGCGACGCGAGGCCGTGGATCGATGCCCACACCGTTGCCGCCTGTACCATCGGATTTTCGCGGGCAATAATCCCCTCCTCCTGAGCCTCGGTTAGAAGACCGATAAGGGCATATAGTCCCGTTGCCTGCGTCTCGTCTTTGTAATCGCAGATCTCCGCACGTTCTTTGCGGTACATCTCCCCGAAAAGGAGACGATAGAGGTTCGGATGCCCGATTGCAAAATCAAGATAGGCTCTCCCCATCGCTTCAAACCGTACATCCACACTGAGGGTTTTATCCTGAAAAATGGGGGTAAACGTCAAATCCAGCTGTTCATACCCTTTTTCGATTACCCCGAGTATCAGCGCCTCTTTGCTCGCGAAATGGCGGTAAACCGCCGTTCGTGACGTCCCGAGCCGCTGTGTCAGATCGCGTAGGGTAATACTGTCAAGTCCATCCGTATCGATCATCTCCAACGCCGTTTGCAACAGCTCTTCTTTGAGATTTCCGTGATGGTAGGGGGCGGCTTTTTTCTCTTTCATACCGGTATTGTATCAGATTATTACCTAGATGTTGACATTGTCCACATTTAATGTTAACATTGTCAACATTAAACCCGTCAAGGATAATCATGAGACCCGTTATTCTCCTCTCTTTCACCCTTTGGCCCCTGATTGCATCTAATCTCACCTCTTTATTGCCGCAGGCGAAATCAAATCTGCGCGTCGAATCGGCACGCCTCGAAGCACAAAGGGTAAAAGAGCAGTTGGAACAGGCGAAAACCGCTTATTTTCCGACGCTCGACGCTACCGCCCTGTATCAGAAAAAAGACAAAGCAACCGCTTTCGAACCTCGAACGGTCCAGGGGTTGGAGCTAGGGACAAAAATCACCCTCTTTGACGGGTTGCGCCGTGAATCGACTATCGACGCGATCCACTCATCGATTGATTCGGCACAGCAATCCCTGCAGCAAAAAGAGCAGGACGTATTGCTTGAGACGATCCAAGCCTACTACGGCTATTTTAACGCCAAATCGTCGCTCGACGCCATCCAAGACAAAAAAACCGAACTCTCCGCACAGGTTGAGCGTTTTAGCGTCCTTGTCCAAAACGGCCTCGCCACTTCGGATATTCTCAAATCGCTGATCGCGTCCAAACTCCAAGCCGATTATGACGAACAGAATCAAAGAGTCATGCTGGAACGGAGCCGTAAAAATCTCGAACTCCTCACCGGCGGTTCCGTCGACAGCCTCGAATACACGGAGCTTTCCGTTCCGCAGACAAAAGAGATCGAGCGTCACGATCTAAAAGCGGATATCTCATCGGTCGAAACGCTCCGACACTCGGAGGGGTTTTACACCTATCTCCCTACCCTCAGTGTTCAGGGAAAACACCGCGAAATGGATTACAACGATTACGATACGATGGGAGGAAGCAACATCCAACCCTCAAGCCAAAACGAAGTTATCGCATCGCTCTCGATGACCCTCTTTGATATGGGGAGCATCGCAAAAGAACGCGAACAAGCCCGCCTATCGACACTCAAAGCGAAAAAGCTGATCGAATACAAAACCAAAAGCATCCAAAACGAAGCCGATATAGCCCGCCTAAGCCTCCAGGCCTCACAGAGTGCTTACAATGCGGCAATGTCCGAAGAAGAGGCGCGAAACGAGGCATTTAGCTTTGTCAAAAAACGCTTTGTTGCGGGTTTAGTCAATACCACAACCTATCTCAGCGAACTGAGCGATCTCAGCACATCGCGCGCAAAAGTACAAAGCGCACGCCACAGCCTCCAAATGGCGAAAGCCAATCTCGCCTACGCCTACGGAACCGATCTAATGACACTCATCGAGGGGAAACAATGAAACTTTTACTAATGACGGCACTCAGCACATTAAGCTTATGGGGCGATGTCTACGCCACATTTGAAGCACAAGCGTATCGTGAAGCCTCACTGGGGATGAACGCGTCGGGGATTGTTAAACATCTCTATGTCCAAAGAGGCGATCATGTCAAAAAAGGCACCCTCCTCCTCGAACTTGAGCGCGCCGAAGAGCAGCTTTCGCTTCAGATGGCTAAAGCCGATTTGGAGGCACTGACCAAAGAGACGACGTTTTTGAGCGATCAGTACGCCCGCTATGAAAAAAGTGCTCAGGTATTCGATAAAAATACCCTCGACAGGCTCAAAGCCGAACTGGGGACAAAACTTTCCCAGCGCGACCGTGCCCGTTTATCCATCGCCTATGCCGAGCAAAAACTCTCCAAGATGAAACTTACGGCTCCGTTCGCCGGAAGCATCTCGGAGAAAAATATTGAGCTGGGGGATATGGTCTCTTCGATGGGGGGGACGCCGCTGTTTAAACTCATCAGCGATCAAACCAAACTCCTCATCCAATACGATTCCAAATTCGCTTCCCAAGTTAAAGTAGGAGACCGTTTTTGCGCCTCCATCGACGGCAAATCGACGGGAAAATGTTCAAAAATCATTAAAATCTACCCCTCTATCAACACCAAAAATCGTCAAATGACCGCCGAAGCCGACGGCTCAGGTCTCCGTCCCGGCACGTTCGGTGACGGCATGATCACGGCAAAATAGGAGATACTATGCATAAAACCGCCATTCTCCGCCCCATAACGACCGTTATGTTCGCCCTTGCTTTGATCTTTTTCGGGCTGGTCGAACGCAACGGTATGCCCTCGGCGCTCTACCCGAACGTCGATTTCCCGATCGTCATCGTCACCACTACCTATAAGGGTGCCAATGCCGACATCGTCGAGAGCAAGGTGAGCGACAAGATCGAAGAGGCGGTAAGCGGAATCTCCGGACTCGATACCCTAAGCTCGGACAGTTCCAAAGGGATCAGCATCGTCGTCGCCCAGTTCAAGCTCTCCAAAAACCTCGATGAAGCGGTTAATGACGTCCGCGACAAAGTCTCCAGTATTCAGCTCCCTAACGAAGTGGATAAACCCTCGGTCGACAAATATGCCCTCAACTCTTCTCCCGTCATCACCCTCTTTTTAGCCGGCAGCGATACGCAAAAAGTGATGAAACACGCCGACGAGATACTCAAACCGCGTCTTCAGCGTATCGAGGGGGTCGGCGGCGTCACCCTTAAGGGTTTGCGTAAAAAACAGATTCTCATCTCCCCGGATCCCGCCCTTCTTGCCAAATATTCGCTGACGATGAATGATCTGACCAACATCATCAAAGCCCAAAACGTCCGTATGGACGGCGGGAAAACCGTCGATCCCGCACACGAATACCAAATACTCATCGACAATGACAGCAAAACGGCGCAAGCTCTCAGTGCCCTTCGGATACGTGAGGGGTTAACACTGGGCGATGTCGCAACGGTGAGCGATACGTTGGCCGAAGAGCGCAGCTATGCTTCCTTGGACGGCAAATCGGGGGTTCTGCTCATGGTCAAAAAGATGACGGGGGCCAACGAGATCGCGATCGCCGATGCGGTTCGTTCACAGCTTCCCGCATTGGCTGCATTGGAACCGACGATGCGCCTCACACCTCTGCAAGATGCGACGGGATATATCCGCGACACCCTTAGCGGGGTTCAATTCGACCTTATGCTGGGCTCCGTCCTCGCCTCGCTCGTCATCTTTCTCTTTTTGCGCAACTTGACCCTCACCCTCATCGCCGCTATCTCCCTCCCCGTGTCGATTTTCGGGGTATTTGCGATCATGGGGTGGAGCGGACAGACGTTCAATCTCCTCACCCTAACCGCCCTCACCCTCGCCATCGGTATCATCATCGACGATGCCATCGTCGTCATCGAAAACATTTTCAAGCGTCTCGAAGCGGGGCGTGACCGCCTCAATGCCGCCATCGAGGGGGTGAGCGAAATATTATTCTCCATCATCGCCATCTCCGCGATGCTCCTCGCCGTTTTTGTCCCGATCGCCAAAATGAGCGGGATCGTCGGGCGCTTCTTCACCAGCTTCGGGGTGACGATCATCGCGGCCATCGTCGTCTCCTTCGTCATCGCGATCACCCTCATCCCGATGATCGCCTCGCAGATCGCCAAAGGGGAGCATAGCCCTTTTTACCATAAGACCGAACACTTCTTTGTCCGCATGGAAGAGCGATACCGCTCCCTCATTCACACCGTCTTGAAATACAAAAAAACGACCCTCTTTAGCGCATTGGGTATCTTTATCGTCTCCATCATCCTCTCGGGGACTCTGGGGATGGTGTTTATGCCCAAAGAGGACAAAAGCCAGTTCGATATCACCCTCAAAGCTCCGGCAGGGACCAGTGTGGGGGGGATGAAACGTCTCTCGCTCGACGTTCAACGCCGTATCGGAAAAATTGCCGAAGTGGAATACTGCACCCTCTACGTCGGGCGGGGCGATGATCAAAAAGCAAACGAATCGGCACTGTATGTCCGCCTCAAACCTCTGCATGAGCGTTCCCGAAGCCAAAGCGACATCATGAAAGAGACCCGTGCCATGCTCGATAGCCTCAAAGGGTTCACGATGACGAGCGTCACCGAAGTCAACGACATCGGAGGCTATGAGATCAACACCCCCTATCAGGTGATCCTCAAAGCCCAAAACATGGACGATGCCGAAGCCTCTGCCAAAAAGCTGATGAAACTCCTCAAAAATATCGAGGGGACGACGGACGTCCAAAGCAACATACAACCCAAGGCCCCTCAGCTGAATATCACCGTCCTCACCCAAAACGCTACGCGGCTCGGGGTCAATGTCGATGAGATAGCCCGCGTAATCGCCGATGGCTACTCCGGAGACGGAACCATCACGTTTATCCGCGAGCGGGGGAAAGAGTACGATGTCGTGATGCGGCTGAGTGACACCAAACGTCAAAGCATTGATACCCTCAACTCCCTCAACGTCCGCACTTCAGAAGGGGGAACGGTACCGATCTCGGCGGTCGTATCGATCACCCAGGATTACGCCCCGACGACGATCAAACGGTTTGACCGCTTCAAAAAGGTGATCG
>Ga0209340_1001534_pt1 | contig 16107 bp, 10 predicted proteins | sample EPASupsiteSAE323_FD_187266 | JGI IMG/M metagenome (GOLD analysis project Ga0209340, IMG submission 187266) | Bioremediated contaminated groundwater from EPA Superfund site, New Mexico - Sample SAE3-23 (SPAdes) (version 2) | ecosystem: Environmental > Aquatic > Deep subsurface > Groundwater >... | reverse complement strand
TCACATCAGAATCGGTTTCTTGTTCCTCCTCGACTACTCCCCCGCCCATCCAGTAGTAGGTATTGCCGCGCGGGTCCCGCCTTTCTTCAAAGAGGTTGTCGTAATTCCTCAAGCCTAATTTAGTGATTCTAACCCCCTTAATTTTATCCGGCGGCAGAACCGGAATGTTGACATTTATAAGAGTTTTCCTTTCTATTGGCTCTTTCATAAGTGTTTTTATCAATTTAGCGGTAAAACTTGCCGCAAAGGTAAAATCGTTCTCACTATCGTGCGAGTTCAGCGACACTGCTATGGAAGGAAGGCCCAGCAACACTCCTTCGGCAGCGGCGGAAACCGTGCCTGAATAGAGAACATCCGTACCCAGATTGGGCCCATGATTGATACCGGATACCACCAGATCAATATCCTCAGTCACCAAACGGTGGACGGCTAGCTTGACACAGTCTACCGGAGTCCCCCCTACCACCCAGGAACCTCTGGTGCAGGCTATATTGGCCGGGACTGCCCGGATGGGATCGAACACGGTAATGGAGTGCCCGGTTCCGCTCCTTTCCCGGTCAGGTGCCACCACATATATCTCTGCCCAGGCAGCTAATTCATGGGCCAGGGTATGTAAACCCCGGGCATGAATGCCGTCGTCATTGGTCAGGAGAATCCTCATTCAAAGCTAACCCCCCGCGGAAGTAGTTTCATATGTTTGATTGGCCAATAGGTTGCAAAGGCCTTGCCCTTCAGACGATCCCGAGTAAGCCAGGCATTCCACATATGGCTGTCATAGCTGTTATTGCGATTATCGCCCAGAACCAGCAGGGTCCCCGCCGGTACCACCACCGGTCCCCAGTCATAACCTACCGATTCGGCAATATACGGTTCCTTGAGCGCCTTATCATTAATATAAACCTTATGGTTTTTCATCTGGACCTTTTCGCCGGGAATACCGATCACCCGCTTGATATAATCATTACGAGCATTCAGTACCTCCGGGGGTTTAAATACTACAATATCGCCCCGCTCAGGTTCCTTAAAATAGTAGATGAACTTGCATACCATGACTCGATCGTATTCCACAATAGTCGGTATCATGGAACCGGTCGGTATCACCCGGGCTTCTACCACAAAGGTTCGTAAAAGCATGGCCAGGATAAAGGCTATTACCACTATACTTACAATATCCTTGATAAAATCGCGCCACTCTTTATCCATAGAAGAAACCTTCTTTATTCAATTTCATATATGGTTAAGGTCATTTCGTTCTTTTCTTTATCTTTAGTCAGGCCAAACATCACGGCCTTATCTTTGAGACTCTTGTTTAAGAAATCAACCAACTGAATCATTTCCGGACTGGCAGGAAAACTCCTGGCTGCAATCAACTCCAGTTTGCCCTTATCTTCAGACAATGATTTCTCCTCCCTGTTCAATAATCACGGTACTATATGGACTAGACTGAGCGCACCTTGCATCGGGCATCATAGATTTGTTCGATTTCCCTGGTATAGCGCATCATTATATTTTCACCCAGGGCGCGTATGTCAGCTACTCCCAATTGGGTAAGGCCGACAGTTTCTACCGGGGTCCCCTCGTTATTAACGTTCAAGCCTACATGAATCAGGGTGGATACGGTAGTGGCAGTAGCTATCGATATTGATAGTTTCCCCCGGTGTACAAATAGATTGTCTCCGCGCCGGGTCACACTTATCCCCAACTGCTGCAACTCTTCCATTATACATACCATTAACAGTCTTTGGCGATATATTGCAAGATTCAGATCATGATCAAAGTGTTCAATGATAAAATTCAGCATCGCCGGAGAATAAATATAGCTCTGATCTAAGGCTTCGCTCAGATCAATCATTTTATCGCGGGCTACATTGACCTCACCCACAAAGGCGACTATAGCATCTCCTAAAATACCAAATTTCCGGTATATCCAATGCGAACTGAGTTCTTCACCGTTATAGATCGTCATATTCTCAACATACAAACTTTCCAAAAGATTTCCCCCACTTTCCCGTCAAATATCCCTTTCACCTTATGCGCAGGTACAAGATAGATTTTACCATTAATCCACTCAATTAAAAACCTTGCCCCCAATTGATTCCGGTCATTAGTTTTATTATCCATACCCCGGGCATACAAATGCAAATTTGCAGCATGGCAGAATAAAGCGGAAAATCGCAGAAAACAGAGCCATGCAAATTTGCAATGGCATTTTGCGTTTTTGCAACACAGATGTCGAAGTTACTCAAATTACCTCAATGATTTACGATTTAATGTCGATATTCTTATATTGTCAGACATGCTTTGCCGCATTGTAATCACACTGCGATTGCGATGCGGTCATGCTTTATGGCATTATCAGTTGCGTATTTACAGAATTGTTATAAGATTCGCAAGATGTGGCATGTTTTTTGCATTATATGATAGGCAAGCAGTCACATATAACGTTATCCAGCAATAATACACAGGGGGTGATCCATAGAAACATCACGGGACAGGGATTCCAAAACCTTTGGTGGTTACTCACTTAGCATTATGGACCCCAATCCTAAAGATGTGAATCGTCTCCAATAGTTGTTCTGGATTATAGAAGGGGGTTGTAAATTATGGCAGTTATATTATCACAGAACCTGCTAATGGATCAGTACAGAGAAAAACTGGTTACTGCCGACGAGGCCGTTAAGGTGGTTAAATCCGGTGACACTGTACACTACGGGGAATTTGTCATGCAGGCCAAAGACCTGGACGCCGCGCTGGCCCGCCGGGTAAATGAATTGGACGATGTCAATGTCCGCGCGGTAACCATTACCATGATTCCCGAAATTGTAAAAGCCGATCCGGAAAGAAAGCATTTCCGTTTCAATGACTGGCATTTTTCCGCTTTCTCCCGCGCCCTGCATGGTCAGAACTTGTGCAACTATATACCGCTGACCTATCATGAGGGTCGCAAACTGGTTGAAGAGTATGTGGATATTGATGTATGTTTTACCCTGGTCGCTCCGATGGATGCCAATGGCTATTTCAATATCGGCACCTCCAACTCGGTTACATCATACATTCTGGAAAAGGCTAAAAAGGTCGTTGTTGAGGTCAATACTTCAGTGCCGGTTTGTCTGGGCGGTAATGGTGAATCCATTCATATATCTCAGGTCGATTACATCGTCGAGAGTCAGACCAATCCCAAGCTGTTGAATCTGCCGGCGCCACCGGTTACTGATGTCGATGTCAAGATCGCTGATGTGGTCATGAGCCTGATGGAGGACGGAGCCTGTCTCCAGTTAGGTATCGGAGCTATGCCTAACGTCGTTGGAAGTCTTATCGCCCAGTCCGATCTGAAAGATATTGGGGTCCATACCGAGATGTTGGTTGACTCCTATGTGGATATGTACGAATCCGGGTGCATCACCGGCAAGAGAAAGAGCATCGATAAAGGCAAGATAGTATACACCTTCGCCATGGGTACTGATAAACTCTATGACTTCCTGGATAACAACCCGGTATGCGCCAGTTATCCAGTGGGCTACACCAACGACCCCTTTATAATCGCTCAAAATGACAAGGTCTTTGGCGTAAATAACGCAATCGAGGTAGATCTCTATAGCCAGGTAGCCTCGGAGTCTTCCGGTCCCCGGCAGATATCCGGTACCGGCGGACAATTGGATTTCATCTTTGCCTCCTTCCGTTCCAAGGGCGGCAAAGGTTTGATATGCTTGAGTTCCACCAAAACCACCAAGGATGGCACGGTCAAATCCAGGATAGTGCCCACGCTCAGCCCCGGAACCATTGTTACGGTTCCGCGTTCCATCAACTTCTATGTGGTCACTGAGTATGGCTATGCAATCATGAAAGGCAAGACCACCTGGCAGCGGGCAGAGGAACTGGTCGGCATCGCCCATCCCGACTTCCGCGATGAACTGATCAAAGAGGCGGAGAAAAACAAGATCTGGACCCGCACCAACAAATGTGATGCTTAGATTTTGGGACTTCCCCCAAAGTGAATAACGTTCTTCTTTTCATCAGCAGGCTGCCCTTCCGACTAGGGCTCCTGCTTCTTTTTTTATGCGTCTTGTTTATACTTCACTTGATACTTGTTGGCTTTTCGGGATATGGTAGAGGCATCCACCTCCAGAATCTGGGCGGCCTTATAGCAGGAGTTGGTAATGGAAAAGGTCTTTTCCAGCAATTGCCTTTCTACGCTCTCCACCGCTGTCTTCAGCGGCACAATGGCATTTACCGTTACCGGCTGCCCGTAGTCGCCCACCAGATGATTATTATCCTTAATAAAGAAAGTCGGCAGTTGCAAGACATCGATGATCTCAGAAGTGGTAGTCACCACCAACCTTTCGATCAAGTTTTCCAACTGCCGGATATTGCCGGGCCAATTGTACATGATCAGGATGTCGACGGCTTCACTGCTGATAAATTTTTTCAGGCTGTAGCGCTCATTGTAGTTCGCCAGAAAATGCCGGATAAGCAGCGGGATATCTTCTCTTCTCTCCCGCAGAGCCGGAATATGGATCGGTACCACATTCAGCCGGTAATAGAGATCCTCCCGGAACTCACCCTTTTCCACCAGTTCCTCGAGGTTTTTGTTGGTAATAGCGATGATTCTAACGTCAATATGGATCGGTTTAACTCCTCCGACCCGCAAGATCTCTCTTTGCTGGAGGGTGCGCAGCAGTTTCACCTGCAGGTGCAGCGGAACGTCGCCGATTTCATCCAATAAGAGGGTGCCGCCATGCGCCAGTTCAAAGAGTCCCGGCTTCCCTTCCCGTTTGGCCCCGGTAAAGGCACCGGATTCATAACCAAATAACTCGGACTCCAGCAGGTTGTCCGGAATGGCTGCGCAATTGAGCTTGATAAACGGACCGTCGCGCCGGCTACTGTTCTTCTGGATTAGCTCGCCGATAATCTCCTTGCCCACTCCGGATTCGCCGGAGATCAAAACGGTGGAATCCACCTCGGCCACTTTAAGGGCCTGATAAACAATATTCTCCATCTCTTTGTCTTTATAGATTAGATTCCCGGAGAGCCTGAGCTTCATGGTGTTCATTTGGAACTCGAAGTGCTCGCGCAGGCCTTCCAGTTGCTCAACCCTCTGTTTCAGCATGTTCAGCTCGCTGATATCTCTTACGCTGGTTACTATGCGATATATATCACCATTCTCATTAAAGACCGGTGTGGCGGTCACCAGCAGGTCGGTTCCCGTGATGGTGGAGAGCATGGTCGTTACCGGTTCTCGTTTTTCCATAACCAACAAACTGGCCGAGCGGGATAGTATTCCCCTCTCGACCAGCTCGTTCATAGACTTGTTGAGCAAATCCTCTTCGCCTAATCCGGTCATGCGCTTGATGGCCTTGTTGATCCGCAGGGTTATACCTTGTCCATCGGTAATATACAGACCATCAAATGATGATTCGATAATAGCGTCCATTTCTGAGTTGATGGCTTTAACGTAGGCCAATTCCTTCGTTACTCCTTCCAACTCGGACACATCATACAAAACGGCTACTGCACCAATGATCTCATCATTTTTAATGATAGGGGCACGATTGGATATGAAGGCATTATTGCCTATACATAGGCGGACGCCATATTCTGATCTGCCGCTTTGCACAATGTCGGCCAACTGGCTTTCCGGGATAATATCATTTATATAAGCGCCGATAACGTCACTGGTTCTCATACCGGTATACTTCTCGGCCGATTGGTTCCAGATGGTAATGGTCCCATCATGATCAATAGCCACAATGGCATTATAGGCGGAGTTTATTACCGTTTCCATCTGACCGGACATCTCGTCCAAGATCTCGTTTAAGGCGACCATGATATCGGATTTGGTGATGATGCCAATCAATTCCCCGTTTTCAATAACCGGGTAACGGCCGGTATACATTATATCTACATCGGTTATCTTTTGTTCGGGGCTTAAGGTCTTGACCATCCCGCTCATAAAGCGGCTGATGGGCTGGCTCATATCGGTTTTTTGGCTGATGGCCCGTATCAGGTGGGTTTTGGTGAAAAGCCCGATTACCAGCTGGTCTACCACTACCGGGGCTCCGTCTATCTTATTCTCCAAAAAGATGGCGGCGGTTTCTTCCAGGGTATTATCCGGATTAAGCAATATAAGCCGGGTGCTCATGAAATCGCGTATCTTCATATAATCCCCCCTTACAGCCGATAACGGCTGGTTAAAAGCCCATTTATTGAGCTTATTTCTCTATTTTGAATGTAAATCTCCATTCAATGGTTTATAATTTAATTATAGATTTTATTTTAGGAATATTGAATTTATTTATAAAGGGTTGGGTGATATTGTGACTGAAAATAGTCCCTATTATGATAAAAAATACATATGTCCGGTATGCCATGCCGAGTTTAAATCATATGCCGTGCGCAGTTCTCGGGCGGTTGCCAGCAGGAGGGATCCGGATTTTCACACGATATATTCCGGGGTCAGCCCTCTTCACTATACCATAATTGTTTGTCCCATATGTTATTATGCAGCTTCCAGTAACGTATTCGGCAATGAGATTGAGGATCGGCTCTTAAAACCACTGGCCACGGCTCTGGCCCAGATAAAGCCGTCCGAACCTCCTGATTTTTTGCACGAACGCAGCCTCGATGCGGCATTGCGTTCCTTCGAATTGGCTATTCGTTCCGCTCAATTAAGAAAGGCACGCTCGGGTGAACTGGCCGGTCTTTTGCTGGGCGCCGCCTGGATGGCCCGGGAAAAGGGTGACGATGAACTGGACAAAGCGTATTGCCTGAAGGCTTTGCAAGCCTATTTGGAGGCCTTCAATCGCGACTTTCGTTCCATCGGCAACATGAACGATGCCCAGGCCACCTACCTGGTAGGTGAGTTATACCGCAAGACCGATAATTATGCAGAAGCCATCAACTGGTTCGGCAAAGCGGTGTTCAATAAAAACATCAAGCAGAATCCCCAACTGGAAAAATTGGCCCGCGAACAATGGGCCCTGGCCAAAGAGCAGGCCTCCAGTGCAGGAGTCAGCGCGGTCCCGACCAGTTCCGCCCCTCAGCCAACGGAAAAGAAAGAGGAACCCACTAATTTGACCGTGGCTCCCACACCCCGCCGGCGCAATAATATGCAGCTGAATGCCAGCCTCTACGCTGATCAGATTGATTGGTTAAACTACATCGTTAACCGGGGTTATGACCATTCAAAAACCCTGGTCCCTCGCGAACAGGTACTCAGGGCTCTGCTGGACTCCATAATCGAGAAACTCGGTGAGAATGTAGATGCAAAATTCAAAACCGAGGCGGAACTAAAGGCTATCTTCGATGAATTGCTGAGCAAGTAACCTAATCTATCAAAACCGCTTCTCCGGTTGTAAATAGATATAGATAGGTTTCCTTGACCGGTACCGCCAGAATGCTCTCCAAGGCCTGCCGGTAGAGTATTATCTGGGGACGATAGCGGGCAATGACACTTTCCCGGCTATGGGCCTCATCTCCTCCTGCCGGTGCGATATAATTCGTTTTATAATCAACCAGTACTAAACCGTCCGCTTCCTCAAAGTAGAGATCGATTACCCCCTGCACTATCAGGCTTTCACCGTTATCACCACCATCGGGCAGTGCGTCTTTGGCGGGAAGCAGCATATTGAAAGGCCTTTCCCGATAGTATCCGGATGATTTCATGACCCGTTGACCCAGGGGCGACTGGAAAAATGACTGTATTTTTTCAGGTTCTGCCAAGAGGGCTTCCTCCGGTCTGATGATCTCACGATAAACCATTTCCGCTATGGCCGACTCGATACTCGCTAAATCCAAGGCTGACCGCACATCAATATGCTGCATAACCATATGTAAAACACTGCCCTTTTCGGCGGCGCTGAGATTTCTTTGGTCTTCCAGAAAGGCCGGCTTCCTTTTCAGTGCAGGCAGGGACCATCCTCCGATTTCTCCGGTCTCCTGCTGTAATCTGGTGATCTGGGTTACTGACATCTTGGAAGGGATTTCTTCGGCGGCCCGGTAAGGATATTGCCAATCCAGACGAGCCTTAATAATATCGGCCTCAGGGGAATTGGGCAGCGCGGTTTCACCCTTCAGCATCATCTTAAACTGCTGGCGATTATCCAAATCTCCTTCTCCGATGGCCAACGGGACCTGATTATCCAGCACCCGAACCAGCCAGCGCGATGAGTCCTCCTGCAGCTCCAGGCTATCGGCGACTTCCGCCATATCCCTCAGTATTTGGCCGTCGGGATGACGGATAATAAAGTGCCCCAGCCAATCCAGACCATGTCGGCCCTGCGCCAGGGTTAAGGGCCCCGGGGTTTGACACCATTTCCGGCAGCGCTTAGGCAGGTCGGCACAGGTGCCAAAGATGATCAGCCTGGTTTCGGCCCGGGTCATGGCGACATAGAGAATACGCATCTCCTCCGACAGACTCTCCATCCGAATTTTACGTCTGAGAATAGCCCGGGCAACGGTATCGGTTATAGTCCGGGTCTCCGGATTTATATAGCGGGGTCCCAGCCCCAGATCACGGTGAAACAGCATGGCTTCCTTGCTGTCGGCCAGATTGAATTGCTGACCCACCCCGGCCATTATTACCACCGGAAACTCCAGCCCCTTGCTCTTGTGAATACTCATTATGCGAACCACATTGTCATTTTCACCGAGGATCTTGGCCATACCCAGGTCGCCGCTGCCACTCTGCAAACGTTCCACAAAGCGAAGAAATTGAAATAGCCCGCGCAGGGAGGTGTCCTCAAACTGGCGCGCCCGGTCCACCAGGATTCTGAGGTTGGCCTGCCTTTGCTCCCCGCCGGGCATAGCTCCGGCGTAATAGTAGTAGTCGGTGTCAATAAGCAATTTCCATAAAAACTCATCAACCGGCATCCAACGCGATTCTTCTTTCCAATCGGCCAGCCTCTGTGAAAATGAGCGCAGCCGGACCGACAGTTCGTCATCGTGGTTGCAGATATAAAGCTCCAGCGCTTGATAAAAGGGCAATTCACGGTCTTCAATTCTTATAGCTATCATGTCATCCAGGCTAAAGCCGGCCAGCGGCGAACGCATAACGCTTAGCAGCGGAATATCCTGACAGCGGTTGTCAATTAAGCGCAAAAGATTGAGGAAAACACCGACCTCCACCGAAGTAAAGTAGCCGGTGCCGGTATCGGCATAGACCGGTATGCCGCGCGACATCAAGGTTTCCGCAAAAATAGGTGCCCAGCGGCGGGTAGCCCGCAATAAAATAACGATATCCCGGTATTCGGGGAGACGATAACACTGATTTTTGGTGTCCCATATCTCCTGCCCCAGCAGCTTTTCGATCCGGTTCCCTACCCACTCGGCTTCGACCTGGATATGGTCCGGGGGAAGCTCATCCTCATCTTCTGCCGGAACCTCGCCCTTCTTCTCGATCATATACAATTCCAGGTGGGAATCCTCCATGTCAGGGCTCTCTATGCCAGGCTTGAGCTCAGCAAACTCATCGTAGGCAATCTCCCCCAGATCAGGCGACATAATATTGCGAAACAGATAGTTTACCCCATGCAGAATCTCGGCCCGGCTGCGATAGTTGGTTTTGAGATCAATCCTGCGATCTCTGGCCGAATCAATCGATTGATAGGTGAGCTGCTTGTCCAGAAATAGTGTGGGATCGGCCAGGCGAAATCGATATATACTCTGTTTGACATCCCCCACCAAGAAGAGGTTATCGTCGCGTTTGATCGCATTGATTATACTCTCCTGCACCAGATTGCTGTCCTGGTATTCATCAACAAAGAGGTAGGCGTAACGGGCCTGGTATTCCTCCCTGACCCCCGGATGCTCAAGTATCTCCAGGGTAAAATGCTCCAGATCGTTAAAATCCAGCAGGCCTTTGTCGGCTTTCTTCTCTTGATAAAGCCGACTGAAATCCACGGTCATCCCATAAAGATATTGCAGGTAGGGGAATATCTCTTCGGTTTCCGCGCGCATGACTTCCGGGGATTTGAAAACCATACCGCTTCTGACCTCTTGCAGCAGGCCTTTGCCCTCATCCCGCAGCTCTTTGGCGCTCCGCCCCAGTTCGGGATCGGCGTCGCGCTTAATCGGCTTTAGCTTAAGGTGACTGGTCCCCTCCAGGGTTGCATAGATAACCGCCAGGTCATCGTCGACTTGGCCCAGCAAGGCATCAACCTGGGCAATATCGTGTTCGATGGCCTCGCTATACGCCAGCGGGCCTCCAGGCCGCTGGCTGATTACCAGAGCCTCGCTGAAACGATCCCGGGCTGCCTGCAATTGCAGCTTGAGCTGCTGTTTGAGTATGGCTAATATAGGGGTTTTCTCCCCATCCGTATGGTGAAGGTCGAAATCATTTACTTTTTCCTTAAGCCATTCGAGAGGCCGGGGTTGACTTTGAATAAAGGTGTGGGTCTGCAGCAGGATATCCTGCAGGCCCTGGTCGCTGCGGCTGCTGCCGAAACGCTCCACCAGTCCCAGGAATTCGGGTGCCGCCTTCTCATACTCAGCCTCCATCAACTCCTCGACTGATTCCAGCCTCAATAACTCGCTCTCCCCCACATCGGCAATCCGAAAACGCGGATCAATACTGATAAGATGAAAATGGCTGCGCACCACCTCGGTACAAAAGGCATGGATGGTGCTGATGGATGCACGATTCAAAAGGTTAAGCTGGCGGCGCAGTCTTTCTTCCTGCCCATTCTCCTGCCCCAGCGCGTCAATCAGGGTGCGGCTGATTCTGGAACGCACTTCGGCGGCGGCGGCCTGAGTAAAGGTCACTACCAGCAAGCGGTCGATATCAATGCCATCCTCCAGTAAAAGGCCGATAATCCGCTCGACCAGAACCGCGGTTTTGCCCGAACCGGCGGCGGCGGAGACCAACAAGTTGCAGCCTCGGGCCACAATAGCTTTACTCTGATCCTCGGTCCACACCATTATCTCGCCTCCCCTTCCGGCTGACCCCCGGCAATTCGAGCCAGGACTTCCCCCCGTCTTAGTTGAGGCAAGCGTCGGTAGCGGTTATTCTCAAAAAGCTGGTCGAACTGGCAGATAGTCTGATAGCCGCAGTAGTCACAAGCCTTACGCTGATTAATCATGACCGGTTCGATCCGGGCCCGGCCCCGTAGTATTTCTTGGCTTATCTGCCGCAGCAGCACCTCTACATGCCTTAGTAACTGCGCGAACTCTTCTTCATCCAGAACCGGTGAATAGGCGTCAAAATCGCCGTCTTTCTTCAAACTTACCGGGATGATGCTGGAGGTTCCCTCCAGTTCCCGGTCCATAGCTCTTATGATATTTACGTCCTTTAAGACCAATCCATCCATTCTCAACTTCTGGGCAATCTGCTTTTCAATCTCTTCCTGCAACGAGGAATCACTCTTGATTGCCGGATCGTCAACTCTGAAATAGAATACCCCGGCCGGTTTCATAAGCTCGGCCGCTTCTGACTGCTTCTTACCCAGCAAGGCCATCATATATACTAAAAGCTGCAGGCTGAGTCCGTAATAGGCACTGGAAAGATCGAAGGCCTTGGGACCGGTTTTATAGTCAATCACCCGGACATAGCTGCCTTCCTCGCCCTGGTACAAATCAGCCCGGTCAATCCAGCCTTCCAGGTATAGTTTTTCGCCATCCCCCATTACAATCTCGATAGCCGGCAAGTCCCCGCCCCGGCCAAAACGCATCTCATAACCCAGCGGACGGAATTCACCGGCCTGAATATGTTGAGCCAAGGTCCAGGCCGACCTCCGGCCAATCCTTTTCAAGCGATTTACCAGGTAGCGATAGCGATGGGTACTGGCAAAAACCCCTTCAGCATGCCCCGGCGCCATCTCATCCATAACAGTATCCATCAGGGAATCGCATTGATCCCGGCTGAGCTCCTGCCAGGCTAGTCCCTGCTCAGCCATCTTCCCGGCCAGATTCTGAAAGGCCCCATGAAACAGATCCCCGATGTCCGGTGCCGAAACCTCGAAGGTTTTTCGCTCGGCGGGCCGCATTCCATACCTGACGAAATGCGCGAAGGGACAATTCGCATACTGTTCCAGCCGGGAAACACTGGTTCTAAAGGGACGGGCATACAGTTTTTCGCTCAGTTCAGGACGGAGATTACCCACCTGATTACGATGGCCGAATCCCCGTATGATAGAATCGAGTCTAGCCTGCCAGGGTTGATGTTCCCCATACCACCGGTAAACATCCCACCAAAATTCAGCGAAGCCTCTCCCCTCATCACCCAGACGCAGATTCTGGACCAGGTACTTCATGGTGCTGCCCGGGGTGGATATGCTGTTTAAACCGGTTTGTCTATCCTGAATCAGGTCGGAAACGGGCTGCAAGGTTATAAATATCTGCCGAACCCGATTCATCAGCAGCGAAGGACGCAAGGCCCTTCCCTCACTGTCGGCCAGGGCATACGAAAACCAGATCTCCTCGCTTGCCTTGCTCAATGCACTGTAAATCAGATAGTTCTCCTGGGCCATCTTCAACTCCCGGCTAAGACCCAACTCGATGCCCAGCTTTTCCAGGCGCGACCTTTCATCTTCATCCAACAGAGAATCCTCGCTGTGCCCCCCCGGCAGAACGCCGTCATTGACCCCCAGTACAAACAGCGCCCGGATGTTTTGACTTATCGATCTCTGCACGCTGCCCACTAGCACCTGATCAACCGTGGTGGGGATAATGCCCAGCTCATAGGAAAGGAAGCCAGCCTCCAGCATTTGCCGGTATTCCTTCAAATTAATGGGCTGATCACCCATTATGGTATAGAGTTGATCCAGGGTATCCATTACGATATTCCATATCTGGGTGCTCTCCAGGACCTTATCCCACCATCCGCGCAACTTCATGGCCTCAATCTCACGGGCCAGGCGCTCGGCTACATCCATCTCCCGCAGGTATTCATAAAGCGCCCGGGTAATACCCCCTAGATCCCGTGACTGCGCCAGACTATCCTCCAAACGTAGCAATGGCTCCATCAACCTGATCCGGATACCATTATAGTATGGCAGCAACTCAGATGGCCCGGCCCCAAAGTCTTCCTTCAGTCGTTTGCCCTGCAGACCGTAGCGAAGCAGGTAATTCTCCCATTCATCGCTTTCTTGGGGGTTAAGAAATGTAAAACCGGTTTTACAGCAGCGACAGATATCCTCACGACGATAACCGCGCTGCACAATATCCAGTGAAGATAGTACGAATTGGATAATCGGATGGTCAATTATCTCCCTTTTTTCATCCATAAAGCAGGGGATGTTATACTCACGAAAAACCCGGGTAATAATCGGACCGTAGGTGCTCAAATCCTGGCAGATAACCGCCATATCCCGCCAGCGCCAGCCGTCATCCCGGGCCCGGGCAACCATACTAGCTGCCATATATTCGACCTCGGAAAAGATATTGGCCCCGGCAAAAATATGCAGGTGTGATATATCATTATCCCAGCTAACCGAGGGAAATGCGTAGAGTTGCCGCTCCAGGTGCCTCAACTCGGGTGATCTGCCCACCGTTTCCGGAGCGGAAACGCTTATCAACTGCTCCGGCACCCCCAGTTTAACCGCCATATGATGAATTTTGCGATAGGCGTGGTCACTCAGCGCGAAAAGCTCACTATTATCTGAGCGTTCACCAGGGTCCCTGCTCAAGACAACCGTCAATTCGCCGGCCAGGTTGATTAGCTGTTCAATTATCCGCAGGCTCTGGGGAGAAAAGGTAGCGAAGTTGTCTATCCAAATGCGGGAGCCTTTTAAATAGCGGCTTTGGCCTAATTTTTCAATTAGAAGATTAGTATAATCATCCATATCGATATATCTGTTATGTATAGAGATATCTAAACCTGGATCCAGCGACGAAAACGGCTCCCGGTTTGTTGTTTCAGAATCTTGTGGTAATCCCTCGCGGATCATGCCAGTTCTGCCCTGCAGGTACTGGTTGAAGGCTTCGTAGATGATGGCGATATCATGTATCTTCTGCACCAGTACGCTTTCGTGAGCGTTCAATCCTGGATGATCCGTCAGTTGGACCGCATCAACATCATACTGCTTGAGATCACTGATAATCTGTCCGCATTTATTGACAAAGCCGGCCTGTTTGGCGGCTTGTTTATAGATGGTGAGCAGGTTCAGGTTTTGGTTGATTACCCGGCGCAAAATCATATGTTTGCCCTGTTCGTCAATCATTACCCGGGTTAAGCCACCCACTTCCGCGAACACCCGTTGAGCCAGGCGGGTAAAACTGAGAACCTCAACCTGCATGATTCCAGGTAATTGCAGCTTTTGAATCAGATCCCGCTCCGCCTGCAGGGTATATTGCTCAGGCACCAGCAGAATTAAAGGTTCTTCACTTCCCTGCTCAATCGATTGCTTGATTTCGCCCAGCACCTGATAGCTTTTGCCGCTGCCCGCTCTTCCCACGATATATCGCAACACCAGCCCTACCTCCGCTCCTATCTCCTGGGAAAAATTATATCACTAAAATAGGACAGAAGGACGGGAAACGAATGGACGCAGATAACGCAGATTTATTATGATTAACGCAGATTTTTAACTCAACTTTCACGCTTTATATAGGATGCAACACTTTTATCGGCAAGTATAGCGTTTTGTCCAAGCAGGAGGGAAGGCGGGTGGGAACCGGCATTTTTCCATTAAACCTTAATTTTTTATGCTACGGTTTTTCATAATACCCTAAACATGAGACCGCCCGACAGCGGGACAATGCGCTATGATTGCCGCCACCGAGCCTTATGTCGTATCTTATGCCTACTATGGAATTTTTTATTCTATCAATAGTATGCGGGCGCCAACTACCAGTAAGGCTATTCCCAATAAATCATAATAATTAAAGCTGTGCCGGTTCATCCCGAAGAGGCCTAGCGAATCCACCACTACTGCCATGCTGATCTGGGCGACGATTATGGCGGTGGTGGCATTGGCGACTCCCACCTTGGGCATGGCCAGCACCAGGGCATAGATAATTACCACCGACAGGATACCTCCCAAATAGGCCCACCAGGGCACCTCCCCCATCTTGTGCCAACTCGCCCAGCCTGTCCCCAGAAAAAGCATGATAGCAAGTACCACCACGGTTCCGATGAGGTGAACCAGCAAGGTAGACTCCATTACCCCCAGTACCTTGCCCATCGCGGCATTCATACTGCCCTCTATGGCCATAGCCGCCCCAGAGAGTGCGGCTAATCCCAGGTATAACCAGTTCATAGGCTCCTCCTTTTCGTTATGATATTTTCAGGAATATCCGCACTATTTATTCCCGGGTACTACCGCAAATCACATAAAGGTAGCCAGAGCGATTACCAGCATTCCCACCAGGAAGCCCAACCATCTGCCGATCCGGTCCCGTCCGCGGGCTTCCGGCCAGAGCTGAAAAATCACCAGATAGATCATTACTCCGGAGGCAAAGCCCAGCAGGACCGGCATATGATTCGGAACCGCCCGGACTGCCCATCCCCCTATTAAGGTACCCAATGGGGTAATAAAACCGATCAAAAGGGTTTTAATAAAAACACTGCTCCGGCGCATGCCGCCCATGAGAAATGGCGCGGCAATGGCCATCCCTTCCGGGATATTGTGTATGGCGATGCCCATAGCTATGACCAGGCCGGTTCTTTCCTTCATCTCTCCACCCAAGGCTATGGCCATACCCTCCGGCAGATCATGCAGCATGATGCCCACCATGATCAAATAGCCCAGGGCCAACAATGAATCACTGCGCGATATATTTCGCATTCTCATGCGGTCAAAGATACCCAGGCAGATAAAACCGATAACTAACCCGGCGGCGGCGATATAGAATCGCGTAAATAAAAATGCGGAGGGTAGCATATCAAAGACAACCACCGCGACCATTACCCCAGAGGCCAATCCGAGAAAGAAGGCCAGACTGCGATTGCTCCAATAACGCTTGATAAATAACAGAACCGCGCCCAGGGTAGTGCAAAAACCCGCAATAATACTCAGCAGCATAACCTCACCGGTCATAATTCCCGCCACCCATCTTATCATTTATCAATATCTATGAAGCAGATGACAGGATTAGCCCAGTACGGTCTATCATACCGAACTTCTGAAACAGATGCCCTTATGTAGGCATAATGCTCTTACAATATTCATATTC
>Ga0209340_1001532_pt1 | contig 16136 bp, 19 predicted proteins | sample EPASupsiteSAE323_FD_187266 | JGI IMG/M metagenome (GOLD analysis project Ga0209340, IMG submission 187266) | Bioremediated contaminated groundwater from EPA Superfund site, New Mexico - Sample SAE3-23 (SPAdes) (version 2) | ecosystem: Environmental > Aquatic > Deep subsurface > Groundwater >... | reverse complement strand
CAGACCAATCAGTTTCAAGAGAGATTTTTATATTTGAAAATAAGCAATAAAGCTGATTTGTACCCTATAATATTGACTTTTAAGAAATTTTATGGTATACTTACCTTGTTAGTCTGAAATAGGCTAGTAAAAAATTTTCCATCAAAAAAAACATTGGCGATGGGTTAGTACTTTGAAAAAATCGACGGTAGTCTTTGGCAGTTTTGTGAACATAATTTTTTGTGTTTAGATAACTGCTAAAGGCAGAAAAAAAATAGAAGGAGTTAAATATATGGGACAAGAGACTAAACAACCTAGAATTTTGGTAGAAGATCATAAGGATCTTATGCGGCAGCTAAAAGATGCTGTGGAGAAAAAGGCTAAGATAGAGAAAGAGACCGGCGAACTAGTTTTAGGGAGGAAGATTTTGCTCCAAGAAGAGATAAAGAGAATTGGTGGTCTTTTGTATATCCAATATGGTGTAACTTCGGTTCATTTTATGATCTACGAAAGTGTTCAGTGTGGACCGGAACAAATACTTAATACAGGCGATAGAGAACCTTCTAGAAAATGATGGAAAAGAGGCGCTGGTTTTGTGAAATGAAAATAATAAAATGGCACATATTGCATGTGTTCAATAATAAAATTTCAAATCACATATAATCCCAGCGCTTTTTTCTTGCCTATTTTTGGAGAGATGATGGTGTAGCTAATGATGATTCTGATGAAATTGGTGTTTCTAGTATTGGTGTTGGTAGTACTAAATTTTGTTGTTCCATTTTTTTTAAAACATTCCAATCTATACTTTTGTAGGAAATAATACCGGCGATAGTTAAAAGTACTAATAAAATCACAATCAGAAGATTAATAATAAAATTTTTATTTTCCATAATTATTCTTCTCGAAATATTTGATAAGTAATAGGATAAGAAATGAAAATGACTGGAGATTCTTCAAGAAGGTATCGTTGAAAATCTTGATAGATTTTTTTGCGTTCGATTGGGTCAAGTGTAGTTCTTCCATCTTCTAGAAGTTTATCGATGCGAGAATTATCTAGTTTAGTGATATTAGTATTTATTTGAGTTGAATGCCAAAAAGAATATTGATCCGGATCTTTTGTAGTAGAGCTATATGCCAGGATAGCATCAAAATTTTGGTAGTCGATTTGATTGATTACTGATAAATTGACTTGAATTCCCAAAATATTAGACCAAGAATTTTTTATTTCTTCGGCCATAGATAAAAGACTACGGTTATTAACTGTAAGGTTGATTTGAGGTAATTCTTCTTTTTTAAACAGTTCTTTGGCGCGAGTAGAGTTGAAATTATATTCTTTAATAGATGAATTGTAAGCCCAAGATGTGGGAGAAATTGGTCCTAAACACCTTTCATTTTTATCTTTTGATTTTGGGGTGGCATATGCCAAAGCTTGACGAATTTGTTTGCTAATTTTTGGAGTGTTTAAAAATACGGCTATGTAGCGATCATTAGTAGAGATATTTTTAGTTATTTTTGTTTTTTTCCAGTTAGAAAATTCTGATGGTAAAGAATTAATTTTAATTTCATCAACATTACCTAGTTTGAAAGCATTGATAACATCAGTTTCATTTGGATAGAATCGATATTCTATTGATGATTGATTTTTATTATTTGATTTTAATAAAAGATTTTTGATATAACCATCTTGATAAGTGATTTTTTTAACTTGATAATCTCCTAATCCAATTAGTCCTTTTTTGAATATTGGTTGACTAAGAGAAGCTAAAAGAGGAGCAAAAGGAGAAGAGAGGCTAATTTTGAGTTGTTTATCTGATATTGGTTTAATTGTTGCTCCGGATATTTGATAGTTAACATCGTAGGCGGTAAATTTTTTACCATTGTGCCAAAAAATATTGTCGTTTAAATCAAAAATATAATCTTTATTATCATTTTCTGTAGAAATAGATTTAACTAAAATGGAATTTTCTGGTTTATCATTTTCGGAGATATCGGTAAGGCCGTAACTTATTTTTTTAGATATTTCGTCGGGTAAGTTATTGGTAGTATAAAGACCTTCTAAACCAATTACTTTTGTGTGAAAACTAGGTGAATTATAAATATTAATAATCTGACGATGGAAAATGATAGCGGGAATTATGATAGCCAGTCCAATTAAAAAGAAGACAAATTTTCTCTTAATATAAGAGATAAGATACTCAATTTTGAAATGAATTTTGGTAAACAAGTTAGATAAGAGTTTGAACTATTGATGAAATTAAAAATAAAACAATGATAGTAATAGTTAAATTAAACATAACTTTTTCCCAACCTCTTTTTTCAAAATTAGTAGATGACATAATATTTGACCTTGATTCAGTATCTCCATTTGATTGGAGAAAAATTAAAGTGGCTAAAATTAAAGACAAAACTATTTGAACAATAGTTAATACGGTTTTCATGATTTTTGAACTTTTTTATGAAGTATTAGATTAAAAAAATAAAGAATTAAACTTGTTGTAAAAGAAGTTATTAGATAAGCAAAAAAGTTATTAAATATTAACTGAGGTATCTGAACACCCCAAAAATTAGTAGAGGGATAATTGATATTTTTGACTTGAAAATCTGAAAAAAGAAAAGTGACTAAATAGAGACCAAAGGTATTAATAATTATTCTAAAAGTTCCTAAAGTGAGTAAATTAATTGGGAGGAGAAGAATTTTAATGATTGGTTTTAAAATTACTTCAAAAATACTTAAAACAAAGGCAATTTTAATTATTGTCCAGGGAATATTTTCAAAAGAAAGATTTCCCCATAGTTGATTAACAGTAATTAGAGAAAAAGTTAAGAGTAAGGTAAATTTAAGTATTTTTTTCATGTCGATGTTTCTTTTTTAATATTATACCGCCAAATCCAATGGATGTGATTATTAAACCTAAAATAACTATTAGACTAAAATAAAAAAGGTGATTGTTGATTGAAAAATTAACATTTTGATTATTATCTGAGTTAACACTGATATTTATTTTTGGAGATAAATAATTTATTTGGAGTGGTATTTCAACTAATGATAAAGGAGCAATAAGGTCAATGTGGTATTTCCAATCGTTATTTTTTGTTTTGAAATTGAGATTGGTGATAGCATTTAAATTGGGATTGTAAATTTGAATGATTTGTTTTTGAAGAATAGAAGAAGATTTATTTTTAATTTCTATTGGAAAAAAATTTGGGGTTAGTTCTGTCTTTGAAAAATTAACTTCAACTGTTTTAATATTTTGGTTATTTTTATACGATCCGGGAGTTGGTGGATTTTGACTGTCTAAGCCGTGGAAAACAAAAACTAAATGGTTTGGATCGAGATCATTAAAAAAATCAACACCACTGGTAGTTTTGGTCCAAGTTGGATCAATGGAAATCCAAGCTTTTTTGTTAGTATCGTAATATTGTGGCCAAGCATGAAGAATATCCGTATTGTCATTAATTGGTTTTATTTTTTGATTATTAGTATAAGCGTACCCTTCAACTTCTCGAGCGGGAATACCTTTTATACGAGCTAATGTAACAAAAAGATCGGTAAATTCGGTACAAAGTGAATCGCTAGGATTTAAGATAGTTTGGTCGGCTCCTTTTCGATAAGACAAATCAAAATTAGACGTTTTGTATCCGAGTGTGTTGACAACATATTGAAAAATATCTTTTGGGGTTTTTAGATTTTGGGCAATTTTAATAAGTTCTTGATTTTGAGTTGGCCAAAAGTTTTGTGGTTTTAAATATTGAATTGGATTGATTTTGGCTAAAGTTTGATTTGAATGAATTATTTTGGCTTGACCAGAAATGTTTATGGATAATTCTTGGTTGGCAGCAAGTTGATATTCGGCTAGCCAATTTCCATCTTGATCAATAATTATGTTTTGAGGTGATGGGTCAATTTTTTGATAAGTAATTTTTTGATTGTCGGTTTGTGGAGGAATGGCAATTTGTTGAGTTTTTGGGTAATTTGATGAATTTGAAAGAAAATATTTTAGATTAAAATCGAAAAGTTGATAGTCACCAAAAATTAATAAAATATTTTTATTTTTGACATTTTCAGTGGTGAAGTAAATTTGAGTTTGTTGATTTAAGGCATTAATTTGATTTGGTGTTGAAGAAGTAAAAGAAAGATTGCCAAAAGAAGTTGGAAGAGAAATAGTTAAACTAACAGAGTCTTGGTCTTGAATTTGTTTAAAATCAGGTAAACTTATTTCCCAAGTATTACCTTTTTGAGTGGCAAATTTTGGAATAGTGTAATTTAAATTAAATTTTGTAATTTGATTTTTACCAATAGAGGCTTGATTGAATTTTAAATAAATTTTAGTTTGATCCCCTATCTTTTCTGTTTTCTGAAGAATATTGCCAAAATTATCATTACTAGTAACATTATTGATGTTGGTTGAAGAAATAGAGATTTGGTAATTTTGAGGGTAAATTTCTGAATAATTATTGATTAATTCAGATTCTTGAGTGACATAAGCGTTGCCAAGATTATCTATTTGATAGTTTATTTTTTGATTTAGAGTAAATTCTTGATTAGCAAAAACTGGCGAAGATAAGGATAAAAATAGAATTAGAAAAATTAGAAGCATCTATAGTAATATATCATGAATTTGATTGATTGACTTCGGGTATTGTTCGTGTAATATTAGTCTATGGTAAAAACTTTATATCGTAGACAAAAACAGATATTAGATTACATTTCTAAAAATATTGAAAGGTATGGTTATGCTCCAACTTTGACAGAGATTGCCCAGTATCTAGGATTATCTTCTTTGTCGACGGTTCATGAACATTTAGCGGTTTTAGAAAAAAAAGGTTTAATTAGACGATATAAAGGTGCGGTTAGAGGAATTGAGGTTTTGGGTAATTTAGATAATCAAAAAAAAGATGTTTATGGAATGGTAGAATTGCCTGTTTTGGGATTTATTGCTTGTGGAGAGCCAATAGAACCATATACTGACCCTAATGCAACGATTTCTGTTGATTCTAATTTAGTCAAAAATAGGGATAAATCTTTTGTTTTGCAAGCAAAAGGCGATTCTATGATAGATGATGGAATTTTAAATGGCGATTATGTAGTAGTAAAAGAACAAGATCAGGCCAATAATGGTGATATTGTAGTCGCTGTTTTAAGAAATGGATTTGCTACTTTAAAAAGATTTTATCGAGAAGCGACAAGGGTAAGATTACAGCCAGCAAATTCAACTATGTCGCCTATTTATGTAACCGATGTAGAAATTCGAGGAAAAGTGGTGGCAGTTATTAGACAATTCAATTAATATGCTTTATATAATCTCAACTCCAATTGGAAACTTAGGTGATATTAGTTTGAGAGCTTTGGAAGTTTTGAAAAAAGTAGATTATTTATTGTGTGAAGATACTAGACATACTGGTATGTTGCTTACTAATTTAGGAATTGAAAATAAACCAAAATTAATTTCTTTTTATGATGAAGTAGAAGAACAAAAAATCCCAGAAGTAATAAAATTATTGTCTGAAAATAATGAAGTTGGATTGGTGACTGATGCGGGAACTCCTATAATTTCTGATCCAGGTTGGAAATTGATTAAGAAATGCCGATCTTTAGGAATTGAATATACTGCTTTGCCTGGTGCCTGTGCTTTGGTTGATGCTTTAGTGTTGTCTGGAATTCCATCAGGAAGGTTTTCATTTTTAGGATTTTTGCCAAAAAAAAATGGGGAAAGAAAAAAAGTTTTGGAAAGATACAAAAATATTGATGGGGCTAAGATTATTTACGAATCCCCTTTTAGAGTTAAAAAATTAGAAGAAGAAATAAGAGAAATTTTTGGAGACGTTAATTTAGTAATAGTCAGAGAGGCCACAAAAAAATTTGAAGAAATTTTAACTACTGTTAAAAAAGAGATTAAAGGTGAAGTAGTGGTTATTTTTGAGTAACTTTCTTTTTTTCGGCTGCAGCAACTATTTCTCTAGTAGCATCGATAGCATCTGGACTAACAGAAATACTAGTAGCTCCCCATTTAACTAATTTTTCGACTAATTCAGGATAATTACTGGGTGCTTGTCCGCAAATTGAACATAAAATTCCTCGTTTTTTGGCTTTGGTAATTAATCGTTTGAGTGACCAAAGAACAGCTGGATCCATTTCATTAAAATTTTTGGCAACTTCACCATTGTCACGGTCAAGACCTAAAGTAAGCATAGTTAGATCATTACTACCAATAGAAATTCCATCAATACCAACATCAATAAATTTATCCAACAAGATAACATTACTAGGAATTTCGGTCATCATTAAAAATTTAAATGAAGGTGATCGGAGAAGGCCGGCATCAGAAACAATTTTTTTAACTTCTATTAATTCTTGTGGAGTACGGACAAAAGGAATCATTAACCAAATATTTTTATAACCATATTTATTGCGAACTAATTTTATAGCTTCAAGTTCCATTTTAAAAACTTCAGGAGAAGCAATATAACGAGCAGCACCTCTAAATCCAAGCATAGGATTTGATTCTTCTGGTTCATAAAGTTTTCCCCATTTTAAGTGACGATATTCGTTAGTTTTAAAATCGGTGGCTCGATAAACAACTGGTCGAGGACTGAAACTTTTACAAAATTTTAATAAATCTTTGGTCAATTCTAAAATAAATTCTTTTTGTCGACCTTCGGCAATCATATGTTTCGGATGAATTCCGATGTTGGCCATCATAAATTCGGCTCGAAGTAGTCCAATACCATCAACATTTCTTTTGGATACAATATCAGCAATATCTGGTTCACCTAAATTAACATATATTTTGGTGGCAGTTTTTAGATTTGGATTAATTTTTATTTCTTTTTTCTCAATGTTTTTTGAAAAATCACCTTTCCAAATTTTTCCAGTAGTACCATCTAAAGTTATTACATCACCTTCTTTAAAATCTTTTGTAGCGGTTTTGGTACCAACAACACAAGGAACACCCAATTCTCGACTAACAATAGCTGCATGTGATGTTTGACCACCTTTGTCGGTAATAATACCGTTGACTTTTTTCATGGCGGGAACGAAATCTGGTGTAGTCATGCTGGTAACTAAAATATGACCTTTTTGAGCTCGAGTAATTTCTTTTGGATCTTTGATAATAACCACAATTCCAGAAGCAGTTCCTGGACTGGCTGGCTCACCGATAAGATCGGGATTTTGTTCAATTGTAGCTGTTTGATCTTCAATTTTTTTAGTGGTGGTGGCAAGAGTAGTGATGGGTCTGGTTTGAACAATATAAAGTTTGCCTCGATCGATGGCAAATTCAATATCTTGGGGCCGACCATAATGATTGTTTAATTTTTGGCCGATTTTGGCAATTTTAAGAGCCATAGCTTGATCGATTTTTTTCTTATCCCTTTTACTTTTTGGAACTGGAGCTTCTTTGGTTTCATCTTTACCACGGATAAGTTGAATAGTTTGAGAGACATGATTTTCAGAAATTATTTTCCAAGTATTTTTATCAACAACAAATTGATCTGGAGTAATTTTTCCCTGAACGATATATTCTCCCAATCCCCAAATAGTTTCAACAATAATTTCATTTTTTGCGCCAGTAACGGGATTGGCAGTAAACATAATTCCTGAGATTTCTGAGTTAACTAGTTTTTGAACTGGAACAGCAACGCCAATCTTAAAATGATCATAGTGTTTTTTTACTTGATAAAAAATTGATCTAGAAGTAAAAAGACTGGACCAACATTCACGGACACGATGAAGAACATTAGTTTCACCGATAACATTTAGAAAAGTATCTCCTTGTCCAGCAAATGAGGCGTCGGCAGAATCCTCAGCTGTAGCAGAAGTCCTGACGGCTACTGGAACATTTTTGAGACCACCAAAATCGGAAAGCTTTTTGTAAGCTTTCATAATTTCAATTGAGAGTTGATGGTTTATTGGTGACTTACGAATAATACTTCTAATTTTTTTGGATGCATCGGCTAATTGATCTGGTTGGTCAACATCGGTAGTTTTAAGAATATCTTGAATAGTTTTCTTAAGATTATTGTCTTTAATAAATTGAAAATAGGCAAATGAAGTGACAACAAATCCGTTTGGAATGGGGATACCAATATTATACATTTCTCCTAAGTTGCCACCTTTACCACCAACAAGATCAACATCTTCAATACCTAATTGGTTAAACCAGAGAATATTAGCTTCTTTATTGATCATATTAAAAGAATAGCAGAAATTTAATGGTTTGTTTATTAGCAGTTGATTGATTTGTCTGCTAATTGAATGATAAAAATATTTATTGCCTAAAGATAGGTAAAAAATATTATATATATCAATGTATTTGAATATAATTCAAACAATATCAAAATAGATAGTTTATTTAATAAGGTTGATAAGAATTCGTTGAAGAGCAATTTCTTTTGGTATAGACAGTTGTCCGTTTTTGCTTTGAAAATCGAGTTCGATTAATTGAGAGTAGGTTTTTTGGAGATCTTTTTTGTTAAATGCTGAATAACTAGTAATTTGTTTTCGTAAATTATTCTTAATGAAGAAAAGAAAAAGTTCAAAAGGTTCTTGTTTTATAACCTTTTCATACAGGGAAATAAATTTGGGAATATTTTTAGGGCGAATTTGATTTAAACAAGTAAAAAGTAATTTATCTATTGGGAAATGATTGATTTTTGCTTTGGGAAAGTTTTTAGTTTGAGTTGGAGTGAGTGTTTTGTCTTGCCAAATAATAATGTCGTTTTGAGAATCGTCTTTGATTAGTCTAATAATTTTATCTAGGATAGCTTTGGTAATAGAAAAAGGGTTGGATATAACTAAAACTTTTTGAGAGCCAAATAAAGATGGACTGTTGAGAAAATTGTTGATTAGATCGAGGTTGGTATTTTTTGAATCAACTCTAAAAATATCGCGATTTTCTTGTTGGTCAATAAATTTATTAAAAGCAGTTCGACTGGCGTATTGGTCTTCACCATGGAAAATATAAATCATGGTCAAGTTTACCAAATTTTAAGTTTATGATTAATTGATGAATATTGAGGAGTCTTTTGATAAAATAACTCTGTCACTGATTGGCTCCATCGTCTAGTGGCCTAGGACACCTGGCTTTCATCCAGGTAATCGTGGGTTCGACTCCCACTGGAGTCACATTTTGTTTTTAAGAGAAGAGATTTGTTTCAAAAGTCTGGTTTGATGGCGGAGGATGATTAAAATGGATCCAAATAAAACTGGCCAGAACAATTTTGGTTCAATTAAAGAAATTATAGGAATAGCAATTAGCTCACCAATTAATCGACCAATGATTTGATCTGAAATTGATTGAAAAATAATTTTTGAATTAATTTTTTGATGGTTAAAAATACGAAAAATAACTTCGGTAATGAGTGAAGAAAGAAAAATAATTAATAACCAGTATAGAAATATAGAAAAACGAAAATACATCAATATCCCCATAAAACAGGCGGCTCCCCTACCTCCCTTACCCTTAAGCCAAATAGGATAATTGTGACCTAAAATCACAAAAAAAGTTGCAAGAGTTGTAGCAGCTATAAAATTTAAATTGAATTTTTGAGATAAATAAGTTGCTATGATGGCTTTAAAACAATCGAATAACCAAACAAAAAGAAAACTAAAAATGGCTATCTTTAGACCTTTTTCTTTTTTGACGATTCGAAGAGTATTCATAGCTCCCATATTGCCTGACTCACTTGACCGGACGTCTTTTTTAGTAACTATTTTTACTAGGATTAGAGCAGTAGGAAAACTACCTAATAAATATGAGATAAGACAAATTAATAAATAGTTCATATATTTTGAGTTGATGAAATACCAATAGCAATTGAATCTGGTCCACCATGAACTCCAAGGACTGGTGATAATTCAGAAATGTGAATTATTTGAAATTTTTTTGGATCAAGTTTGTTTTTGAATTTATCAATAACCTGAGTTTCGCAACTATGTTGGATAATAATTTTTAAAGGTAAATTATTAATATTTGTTTTTTTGGCAATTTGGTTGAGGTATTTATGAGTTAAAAAAGGAACACTTTTGTGACCGAAATAAATTTTCATAATACCAATACCTTTTGGTGTTAAATATAGTGTTGGACGAAAATTAATTTTTTGAGCAAAATTTACAAGTTTAGCTTTGTTTCCACTAACTCTTCCACCTTTTACTGCCCAAGTTATTTTGTCTGGAACAACAAATACTTTGAGATTAGAAGAAAGAAAATCAAGTTCTTTTTCAATTTGTTGATGGGAATAACCTTGTTTTATTAGTTCGTTAGCTTTGATAGTTAAAAAAGCTTGACCTGGTCCGACTTGTCGAAAATCGGGAATAATAACTCGATTTTGATCGGAGATAGGTAGATATGATCTGGCTTGAAGTGAACAATTATATGACCCTGAAATAGTAGATGAAGCAGTAATACAAATAATATAATTATATTTTTGAAGTTGTTCTTTGAAAGCAGTTAAAAAAGCTTGAGGTGAAGGTTGAGAAGTTTTTGGCCAACCATATTTTTTAGTCTTATTTTCAAAAAGTTTCATTTTTTGATAAATAGAAATCTTGGAATCAGTAATTTCTTGATCAACTTTTTCCCATTTAGCCTTAAAAGGTACAACTGAAATATTACTCTCAAGAGTAAACTCTGAATCAAGACTAGTAGTACCATCAACGACCAAGCCAATTGCACTCTTTTTATTATTATTTTCTCCTACCTGTTGGGCCATATCAGTAGTTTTTATATTAATAACTGTTCCATATTTTGAAATTAAATCAACAACCTCGTCTGGTAGATCAGTATGAATATGAACTTTTATTTTTTGATTGGCCTCAACAATATCAAGCGAATCTCCATATGAAATTAATTCTTTAATAATTTCTTCTTTGGTAATTATTGGCGATTGTATAAGAGAAATAACTTCATAACGATGATTAATTATTTGAAAAAAACTAGTAGTTTTTTGAAATATTTTTTTATTAATATTTATATGATTATTTTTTCCCTTAAGTCCTTCTAAAAAACCTTCAAGCATTAAAAGAAAACCATAGCCTCCAGCATCAACAGTGGTGGTTTTAAGATAGAGATTCATTTTTAATTGAGTGGCATTAAGAGAATCTTTAGCTTTATTAATAGCATTTTTGAGAATTTTTTTAAAATCATCTTTTATGGATGAGGATGAAAGACTATCGTTGGCACCTTGAATTACATCTAATATAGTTCCTTCTTTTGGATTTTGAATTGATTCATAAGCAGAAACCATTCCTTGTGAAAAAGCATTATTAAAATCTATAATTGAAATTGAATCATTATGTAAGTTTGATAAAAAACCATTTAAAAATCCAGTAACAATAATACCGATATTGCCGGAAGCATTGCAAATAGCTCCATCGATGACAGCATCCCTAAATTCAATAATATTATTAAATGATTTTTGATTGATGGCATGATAAACACCTTCTAGGGTTGCAGTTAAATTATCTCCAGTATCTTTGTCGGGTACGGGAAACATATTAATCGAATTAATTGATTCTTTTTTATGAATAACTTTTTTGTAGGCTAAAATCAACATCTGCCTAAGAGTATGAAAAGTAATGATAGAAGTCATTTTTTATTTAAAAAAACTTAGTTATAGAATTGTGAATTTCTTTAAGAAGTTGGGTCATTGGTTTTTTGGCGGCTAAACCAACTGAAATGCCAATAGCTAAACTAATAGCTAGGGCAAAACCAATAAAAATAACAATGATTAGTTGAGGAACAATTTGTAATTGAAAAAGGATAGCTAAAAATGTAAGAACTCTGATTGACCAATCAAATATTTTGGCTAAAAATCTTGAATAAGTAATTTCTTTTGAAGTTTTAGTACCGACAACAATTTTTTGAATAAAGTCGATACTGTAAATAGAAATTATAAAAATAATAACGGAAATAAAAATATTGGGATAATAGAGAATAATTTTGGTTAAAAGATTTGATAAGGCTAAAAGACTAACGGCCTCACAAAAAAACATGGCAAAAAGAGTAATAAAAAAAAGTTGGATAATAACGGCAATTAGCTTACCAACATCAATATTTGGTTCAAATTTTTTGACTGTTCCGCTCAGACCAACTCGGCTGATGGCACTATCAAAATGAATGTTTTTTAAAAATTCAAGACAAATTTTCTTAACCCAAAAAGCGACTAATATACCAGCTAATAAGAGAATAATGGAACGAATTAAATCAGTTTGAGTAGTATTGGTTAGATTGAGAATATTTTGAAGAATTTGATTCATATTTTATTTTCCTTTCCTTTAATTAATTTTTTAATATTTTCTTGGTGGGCAATAAAGATAATAAGAGTAAGAACTGTTCCTATGACAATACTAACAAAAGAATGAAATTTAATCCAGAAAAATATAGGGAAAGAAATGGCCATTATTAAATTGGTTAAGCTCATGAGTCGACTGATAAATAAAATTAGTATCCAAATTACTAACCAAATTAATATAAATTTCCAGCCAAAAATAGCGGCTAATAAACCATAAGTGCAACTAACACCTTTGCCACCTTTAAAATTTAAAAACAGAGAAAATATGTGACCAAAAATTGGTAATAAAGACAAAATTAATTTTTCAATTAAATTTATTTGAGGTAAAGAAAAAATTAATAAACAGAAAAGATATGATTTTAAAAAATCTAATATTCCAACAATTAAAAAACCCTTAATGCCAAACTGACGAGAAATATTGGTAGCGCCAATATTACCACTACCAAATTGTCGAATATCAAGATGATTAATTTTGCCAAAAATATAGCCAAAAGGAATACTACCGATTAAATAACCTAAAAAAAGAAAAACTATAAAATAGATGTTCACCAAATGATTATATTCGATAATGAGGTAAAATGGGAAATGGAAGTAAAGATAGAGGAATCTTGGAAAAAAGTTTTACAAAAAGAATTTAATGAAAAATATTTTGAGGATTTAATTAATTTCGTAAAATTAGAATATCAAAAATCAACAGTTTACCCACCAGCTAAATTTATTTTTAATGCTTTTAATTTGACTCCGTTTAATGAAGTCAAAGTGGTTATTTTAGGACAAGATCCTTATCATGGATTAAATCAAGCCAATGGATTGGCATTTTCGGTAAATGACAATATTCCAACTCCTCCATCATTGATTAATATTTATAAAGAAATCGAAACTGATTTAGGGGTTAAAACTAAAAATGTAAATGGTAATTTGGAAAATTGGGCTAAGCAAGGAGTGTTAATGTTAAATGCAACTTTAACTGTTAAAGCCCATATAGCAGGTTCTCATCAAAATAAAGGTTGGGAGAAATTTACCGATATAGTAATAAAAATTTTGTCAGAACAAAAAGAAAATTTAGTTTTTATTTTGTGGGGTGCTTATGCACAAAAGAAAGGTAGTATGATTGATGAATTAAAACATATGGTGATTAGATCAGCTCATCCATCTCCCCTTTCAGCTTATAATGGTTTTTTTGGATCAAAACCATTTTCTCAGACCAATACTTATTTGATTTTTAATGGAAAAGATCCAATTGATTGGTAATTTAATATTCTTTAGCTTTTTCTTCACCAGTTAAAACACGAAGAGTACCGTCACGAAGAGCTTCTAATTCTTTTTCTCCTGGAATGACAGTGACATCAATATTTACTTGTTTTAAATATTGAGTGATTCTATCAGTTAGTAATTTCCATTGAGCGATACCTCCAGTAAGAATTATTTGGTCAATTGGCTCACCTTCAAAATCAGGAATAATATGACAAATATAACGGGCAAACCCGGTAATCATTTCATCGACAATGTCTTTAGTATTTTTATCTAAGTTATTGTAATTTACATTTAGATAATAGACATCCTTAGTATTGAGAAGAGAAAATAATCCACCTCCACCAAGAATTTTGTGTAAAATTTCTTCCTTTGTAAATTTATTTGAAAAACATAATTCAACTAATTGTTGTGAGGGTAGATAACCAGATCTTTCTGGAGTGAATGGACCTTCTCCTGGAATAGCATTTATCACATTTATTGTTTTACCTTTTTTGTGAGCACCAAATGAGGAACCACCGCCAAAATGAGCCACAATGAGATTTAAGTCTTCATATTTTTTACCAATTGATTTGGCATATTCTCTAGCAATAGCTTTTTGATTTAAGGCATGCCAGCCGGCATATCTTTTAATTTCTGCTATACCAGTAACTTTTTTCTTTGGTTCGATTTCATCAGTGGTGACTGGATCAACTATATAAGCTTTATCGGTAATATTAAATTTTTGAGCAACTTTTAAGGCTAATGGTGCCCCTAAATTAGAAGCATGATTAGCTTGTGGACGATTTTTAAGATCCTCAAGCATTTTGTCGTTTATTTGATAAGTTCCTGATGGAATTGGTGGTAACATGCCTCCACGACCAACTACTGCGTCAAGATGATCAATATGATTTTGTTGTAATAAATCTTCTATGGCTTGATATCTATCTTCAAGTTGATCTAAAACACTTCCAGGACGACTAAATTTTTTTTGAAATTCCTGATCTTGAGCGTGATCTATTTTGGTCTCAAAAATTGTCTCTTGATTATCATAAATAGCTAATTTAGTAGTAGTTGAACCTGGATTAATGACGAGTATTTTCATATTTTATGATTATAAGCCCTAAAACGATAAATAGTAAACTTAGAAATTGAGCAAAAGAGATCATAAATAATGGAATAGTGTCGGTACGAATAAATTCCAAAATAAATCTAATAACTCCATAATAAATTAGATAAATTGCAGTTTGGTGATGTTTTAATTTTCTAACAAATAGGAAAAATACAAAAAGTAAAATTGATTCGTATAACCAAATAGGTTCATTATGGACTCCATAGATTTCATGATTAAAAAAATTTCCCCATCGACCAATGCTTTGACATAGTGGAATTATGGGAACAATTAAATTAGTAATATCTAAAAATTTAATTTTATTTTTTTTGGAAAAATAAATAATAAATAAAATACCACCTATAAGTCCGCCAAAAATACCCAGTCCTCCAGTTCGAAGATTTAACATTTGGATCAAATTTTGAGAAAAATATTCCCAAGCAGCTATGACACCATAAATTCTGGCGCCAATAATAGCAGAAATGATAAGTCCAAAAATAAAATTATCTTCTTTTTTTTTGGAAATTAAAACATTTTTCTTTTGAAAAAAAGTTATACCAACGACTAAAGCAATACCAATAATCAAACCGTAAAGTGACATAAAAATATTTTAAACTATTTTATTTTTCTTTGTATAAAGATATTATTTGATATAATAAGATTATCTTTGATCAATATTCTTTAAGAAAGGAGGAATACATAAATGAATGATCAAATACTTTTTTGGTATACGGACTTGCAGAGTAAAATGTCTGGATTGTTAGACTTAACTCAAGAAGCCGAAAAAGTACTGTCTTTTGCAGGTAGAGTAATTCTTCGTGATAAACCGTTATCAAAAAAAGAATACGCTTTACATAAGCAAAGGATGAGTGATGTTGTTTTAATTATTCAAGATGGTAAACCGGTTGAAAAACCAGAAATGGATAGATCTTTTATCATTTCTATAGATGAGGAAGATATATTTGTTTTGGTACCTGTTGACCCCCTTAAGTAATTGAGATGAGATTAAAACCTCGTATTTTTTAGAGAAATCTAGAGAATGGCGAGGTTTAATTTTATTTAAACTATTTGTGTGGGTCCTGCGGGACTCGAACCCGCGACCAATTGCTTAAAAGGCAACTGCTCTACCGACTGAGCTAAAGACCCAAATTTTAAAATTTCTAATTAAATTTTTCTAGCTTTAGAATCGCGAAGATAGTAAAGCTTAGCTCGTCTAATTTTGGTTTTTGGAGATCGAAGTTTTTTTATGCTTTCGATCCATGGAGAATTGATGGGAAAAATTCTTTCGACTTTTACATCTCCAGTAGCTGATTTTTGAACAATGAAATTTTTATTTTCTCCAAGACCTTGAATAGCTAGAATAATACCATCGAAAGCTTGAAGTCTTTCTTTGTCTTTTTCTTTAATTTTATAGTTGACCTTAATAGTATCTCCGACAGAGAAGACTTGGTCTTGATATTTAAATTGTATTGCCATATTTTTTGATTTGAAATTATATCAAAATTAAACTCTGGTAGTTTATCAAGCT